>Ga0153966_100500_pt1 | contig 13875 bp, 14 predicted proteins | sample TSFL050MetaG_FD_104738 | JGI IMG/M metagenome (GOLD analysis project Ga0153966, IMG submission 104738) | Attine ant fungus gardens microbial communities from Florida, USA - TSFL050 MetaG | ecosystem: Host-associated > Fungi > Mycelium > Unclassified | place: USA: Florida, Paynes | collected... | reverse complement strand
TGTGCATGTGGAAGCGAACGTCCGCATTCGGCGGTTCCCGAGATATCTGCCGATCAGTGTCCAGCACTGATTAACTGATATCTCGATGAGTACTGATCGCTTTGACACGTTTTGGGCATCGTTCAAAAGGTCTTCATGAGGGCTTTCAGACGCATCCTAGACCGTGGGAATCGTGCAAGTATCTGTGGAGTTATGGCTGAATGAAGTTTGTGACAGGACTGCTGTATCGACAGCGAGCCAGCCTATTAGACTAGTACCTTGGACGGTAGTGCTACAGTGTGAGAGAAATGCACACCTTTGAGATCCGACTGGTGAGAGTGCTCTCGAGCAGAAACTAAAAACATTTCTTTTATTCTAGTGTCTAATAACAAACCTCTACTATCTTGTGAGCCCCTCTCTTTTATATTTGATTACCTCCCCAGTGCCTACTCAATTGCACACAATTGTGAAATGACTTAGAGATTTTGACTCCCTAACTCTCCTAATTCCTTTCCTAAGCCTTCCTCTACTCTCTCTCCTGTTTCCTGTTTATACCTCTTGGGTTCTTCTTCTTCCTATCTCTTTCCAATGACTTTTGGTATATCCTCATCTTGTTCTTCTATATTTGGATTGCCAATCAGGACTAATGCACAGCCTCTGATGGTGTTTCTATTATAAACTAGGTGTCAGTTACCAGATGATGTCACTATCAAGGAAAATACTTCTAAGGTCGAGTTCACTCTCAAGAGCACTTCTAGGGGAGAGTCCGTTTTATAGATATGATATGAGACCATCCAGAAAGTGTTATGAGGTACTGATAGTGGTGATTGCGGCCACTACTCTGCTACTCAGATAGTGTTCTCGAGTACACAACCAGACTTCTAGTAGTTATGTCTAGGAAGCCGATTCTCTCTCGAGAGCCAGTTATTATGATTATTAGGTTCCAATTGTCACTTATATTGCCAAAATTAATTGTCCGGCATGACAGCAAAAACTAGAGAGAATTGGTAATATAAAACATATGAACTTTAATTTTATTTTAAGTAGCTCGGTTTCATTTTCAAGTTTCCATTTTCTCTCTATTTTGTTATTTCTTTGTTTGTATTCTCAATATAAAATACTCTAGTTGCAAGGAAGGCAAAAAAAGAAACTCTGCACCTGTTTTCTGAGCTCTAGAGTCATAAAGTTGCAATTTTGAGTGTTTTAAGTATTGTATATACCCTTACCCAGAAAAAAATAGAAAACTCATTCATAAGTGTGACTAAAACTACTTGGAAGACTTCAATAGCTGTCATGAACCAGTCTAGTTCGAAGATTGTATGACTAAAAGGGTGGGAAGAATGGGAACTCTTTTCTAATGGATTAGACAAAGGGTACTAAAATTAGAATGAAAGATAAGATCTGATAAGATAAGGGTCACATGATCTGGTCACATAACAGGTCACATGATAAAATCTTCTAGAAAGATTGCAGGAAATTACTTAAGCATATACATAGACAAATAGAAATTGTATATAAGTAGGTAGAGCAATCCAACAAGGAACTCCATCAAGTTCTTTTCGTTCTCTCATAACGTTAAGTGTGATAAGATGGTTGTCCCAACTAACTTGTTATTACAATAGCCTTATGCCCTAGGAAGTAAAACTCTTGGTATGCTTTGGGATAGAACTTGTCAGTCATATAGTTGACTGTAGTGAAGTGCCTTGTAAAACACAGCCAGATCTGAGACTATACTGCTGGATCAATGGCGAACCAGTATAGCTTGACTAGGAACTAGTAAAGTGTAATGACAAGGCTAGTCGGGACAACTGTCTTATCACACTTGACGTTATGAGAGAACGAAGAGAACTCAATAGAGTTCCTCTGTGGATTGTGTTACCTACTTATACACAAATCTTATTTGTCTATGTGTACGCTTAGTAACTACTGATCTTTCCAGAAGATTCTATCATGTGACCTGTCATGTGACTAGGTCATGTGATCTCATCTTATCTTATCTTATCTCCCTTAGAATCCCTTGTCTAATCTGTCCGAGAATAGCTCTTGTTCTTTTCATCCCTCTAACCTTACTATTTTTGGTTTGGGCAGGCGATTTATAACATAAAAACTATTATAGTGTGAGAGGAATGCATACTTTAGAGATTTGTCTTAATCTAGAACTAGTATACTTTACAATGGAACATAAAAACAGATTCTATTTCCTTATTTTATATTTTTATCAAGACAATTTTTTACTGATCTCACTTTTTATTTACTCTTGAGGCTGTTATGAATCGTAACACAAGAACTCTTTCTTTTTTATTTTTACTTTCTATTTTTAGAACAGACTTACATAATCAGAGAAGTCATATAGGAGGTCACATGATCAGTCACATAACATGTCACATTGATGTTATATAATCACTATGGGAAGGTAGTGCACAGACCAAGTAAAATAGGTATAAGTAGTATACTCAAATCTAGTGGAGACTCTAATGAGTTTTCTTTATTAACTCTGACTTAGAGTGTAAGTCTAAGCTATCTCAGTAGATGTTCACTACAGAGGCAACTTTTGTATCTTGCAAGTACACTTTTAAATTGTGTTTCATCTCTTGAACACTTTTTTTATTCTTCTGAGTTAATTTCTCCCCACAAACAACACTAGAGGACTAGCATTGTTGCTTTGTCTATAGTCCTAGCAATTCCCTCGTTTGTTTTGAAGTTGTTTTGTATGAGAGGTTCTTGCTAAAACAACTATTATAAGAGCTATAAGACTTAGTATCAAATATAACTCAGATGTCATACTAGCAAGTAGATGGCTCAATATATTCTTTATCTATCAAATATAACTATATGTTGTTAATATAAATTCAGTTGTCCTTATAGAATTATCTCTCACCTCAGACATTATACTAGTGAGTAGATAACTGAGGGTTCTTCATTATAATCCTGTTCATATATACTTGTTCCATAGGTCCCTAGTTAAGTACCTCACCAGTCTGACCATTCAAACAGGTATCTGACCAGGTGAGTACCTTACTAGTTGTTCCTTCTATACCTAGTTGCAATTTCCAATACTTAGAAAGATGAGTGTTGATGATTGGACAGAGTATGAATGAGTATGAGGTTTGAGTCTGATTTAAGATTATAGATAAGTAGGGCCCATAACCTTTTATAATAAGTGGTAGAGACCTAGAGTGATAGGCAACACTCAGAACTGTGAAATAAGACTGACTATATATTAAGAATTACCTAGAGTGATAGACAACACTGTAGGTATACTGAGTAACAAATCCTAGTCCATAATATAAATCATTCTTACCTCAGAATTGTGAAATGAGACTGAGGTGCACAGAAAAGTCAACCAACTACAAAAATAGATTATGTAATGTGTGAGATGGAAAAAAGGAACTATGTCCGAAATGGCATAACCACAACACTTCTTTCCCACTTCTCTTGTGTCTGGATCAGTTGTGAGTGATCTGGGTTTCTCTTTGTACTTTTGGCTGTGTATTGTAGGGTGCTAGGTACTTTACCACAGACTGCGATCAAGCACCACGTTATCAATCTCCACGTGACATAGTGATGTCACATCCGAAGATTGTTGCTACAAGAATTACCGAAACTGCATTTCTAGATTCCTACAGGAAGTCATCCATTTTTTTCGGTATCGACGGCCTAGAGGATGTTTACTCTTTTTTCACCTTTGCACCACTTAGCCAGGAACCGAAGCAGCTGGACAAGGACCTACAGTGCTCTGGCACACAAATTCAAGCACGTAACTAGCACAGACCCCATCTCATTACCACATAAACAGGGCACATCACGACCTTACCCCTTGAACCTTGTTGACGCAGAGCTCACCCACATCCAAGATCAACTAGTCAACGGTCTGGGTTCCGCGCATCCGGCGTTGGCCGTGCTATCCCTAAATCATTTTCTTGAACCGCGGGATCAACTACGTTCGGCTGCGATACTCCTCTTTGCAAAGGCTACGAATGGCCTAGGTGAGAGATGGCGGGAGAAACAGTGGCTCGCAGCATATGAGGCCTCTGAATTGGGAGAGCTGCTAGATCGACCTCTTAGCCATCCTGGCATACTGTACGAGTCTGACTCAAGTGTGCCAGACAACCCCGAATCCTTTGAAAGTACTTTTCGTCTTCAACAGCCATCCATTGATCCACTGACGCCTCCTACGATTCCTCCGCTGGAATCTCTTGACATTGGTGTACCATTTACTATCATTCCCACTCAACTCCGGCTCGCACAGATAGTGGAGATACTTTACTTAAATTGGCTCCTCTATGACTTTGTATCAGATATACCCTTGGACAATGGCATGGACAAGATGGTGATCCTCATTGGTGACTTTTTCCTTGGAAGAGCAAGTCCAGCGATTCCTGACTTGGGGGAATGCGAAGTCGTTCACCTTATTGTGACCATAATACCCAATCAAGTTCAAGGCGAAGTTCTCCGTCTGCAACTTTCAAAGCTGGGTACTACACAAGAACAAACAACATACTCTCTAAATGATGTCTGGGATTTGTACCTCAACGTAACATATTTAAGGACGGCAAACATGATGGGAAAGATGATTAGGAGCGTAGTTATTCTCGGTGGCTCACGGGACTCAGATTTCTACAAGGATTTAGCTCACGCTTATGGTTATAACCTCGGAATGGCCTACCAGGTCAGTCCCCAAGCGTACCGAAAACAGAAGATTTTAACTTACCCATGCCAAAGATTACTGAAGATGCTCGCGCCTTTGAAATAGGCCCTTCCGAGCTCAGGTCTGGATTAGCAACAGCACCTGCCCTTTTCGCATGGGAAGAGTATCCGGAAATGCAAAAGTACATTTCAAGGAATTTGTCGGCTGATGGAGATCTTGAAGCGGTAGGTACTTTTTTTGACTCAGTAGATCTGAATTCAACCTCATCTTCAAGGTCTTCGACTATGTATCAAGGTCCTCAGCAATTGAGCGCACGCGAGATCTTGCTCGTAGCTATGCTCAGAAGGCATGTGACGTTCTACATTTTTTACCAGAAAGCGACGCAGTACATGGTTTGGAAGCACTTGCCTTGTTGGCAGTCAACTAACCGTTTTTATCAAACAAGCTGGAAATATTTCTGCCTGCCATGATGATTATATCAACAGTACTAAACCTCCTCTGGCTGATTCCGAAAGCAAAATAGCATTAGATACAGTACACGATGATAACTGCACCAAATCCCGAGTCGACGTACATGCATTCTACACAAAAGTAGTGGACAAAGACCCGGTGGTGAGACTGTCAATTGAATAAAAGAGAATGTTTCGGTCGTAATCAGACTCGTATAAATGATTCCAAGGACGGTATGCTAACAAGCCACAAAACTCCGAAAATCGGATGACTTATAATATTGTCGATGTTGAAAAGAAAGCAGACACATACCAGTGATCGTAACGAAGATGAAGTTGAAAGGTGTCGGCCTATGACAGCTGATCAAAAGAGAATGCTGGAAGCTCTCGGACCTTCCTGGCGTAAACGCGTTCGAGGCGTGAATACTGGGGCTCCTTTGCTTCCCGCATTTCTACCAGAATGAGTTGCTCAATGGCAAAAATAAATTCTTCTTCGTATCCATGTCTGAGGAGCATCGGCCTCCCTGCTTTTAAGAAGGTCTGGATTGCATCAGACCTCACTGCTGTTTGTCGAGAAATTAATAACATACAATAACATCATATTCCAAAATATTGCGATGGTTTCTGAGAAATTCTGCCTCAGCAGGAGGACGGTTATAGTTTCCAGGAATTATTGGAAGCCAGAATTCATCGTGAACAACCTCATCATAGGCGCGATGGACATCGAGCCAGCCTTTGAGATTCCTAGATGCACTAGGTTCCCCTCCTCCGATGGAAGTGATGATGGCGACTGCTTTGAGCCAATGTGCCCAATAGGGCGATTTCCAGTTCTTATCTCTGGGGTTGGGTATAATATCAATTTTTATGGGCTGATGGTGTCTATCATAGGCAAGAAAGTCAACCTCAGTCAGGTCAATTAAACCACCTGGCCGAAGGACATCAGAGATTTCATCTATCAACCTGAAATAATCTTTAATCTATGCGGAAGAGTTGGTCAGAGTTGCGTCGAGGATATAAGATCCCTACCCCAGTTGCAATAAGTCGAGCATGAACAACATCAAAAGCTCCATAAAAATGCTCCAGTCCGAGGTTTATATCGTCCACTTCTGACCTGCGAAGGATCAGACTTGGAGGGTCCGATAAGGGTATAAATTAACCTGAGATTAGGAGGCATTCGAATCGATGGTTCGATGTAATCAGATCGTGTGCCAATCATGTCATACATGACTCTCATGGGGACCAGGTCAATCGCAACCGCGGAGCAGTGAGAGAATATCCGGGCCGCGTCAATGATCCTTCAGGTGGATCAAAGCTAGGCTCCAGTAGAGATGGAAAGATACACGGACCAGTTGCCGGATCCCGACCCAAGATCCACTATTGCCTTTTCTGAGCCGTCGTCAGCAAGAACCTCGTACATTGGAGGGACAAATTTGTGACCAAGGAGGGAATTCAACATATCGTACTGTCGTTCTAGAAATCCAAGAAAAAATCAATTTTAGTAATACCCCATTCACGTGAATGAATATACCTAGACGGTCAAGTTCCTCTTCATCCACCGGTAATTTGTATACATCTGAATAACTGTTCAGATTCCGGCCAAACTCCTCTCTGTACAGAGTGGCTCGCAGTTGTTCGTCCATATGTATAATAGGTTCAGGTTCGGGCGAAGGAGTCCGCATAGAAACACTGTCGTCTTCGGCGGAAGTCACTGTCGTTGCGCCTGTTCGTCCATATTCGCTAAAGACAATTGCCGATGGTACTGACTCAGTTTCGCTGCTCAAGTTATCCTCCTCTATATTCATTTCAGAATCGTTGTCGACGTGGTAGCAGGTGTAAGAAGAGGGCATTGAGTGAGGACTTGTGAGCAAGCTAGGGCGGCTGTATTTGTTTGTGGTTAGGTATATAATGGATCTACTGATTGAATCAACTATCGAAGCGGCGGATATAAGTTGCAGTCCGACACATGGACCTCTGATGATCATTGCCTGACACAGCAGGCACTGTGCCAAATAATCAGCTGGATTATCAAGTAGTAATCATAATCCTATGGGAGATCAATTCCTTTCTATTCATTGATTGATAATGCAGTACTTGAGCACAGCTATAGACTTGCAAGTATTGATATGAACTGATACATCCATTCTACTTCTCCACTACCATTCTTGTCATCACCACTCTAAGTATCTTTTTTTTTTTTTTTAAATCATTGATTTATTACACAGGACACATAGGCAGACCATGGCAGATACACTGTATCTACTTAAATACACTCGCAAAGAAACAAAAGATTAAAAAGAAAGTTCAAACACATTTAGGTAACGTGTTGGTATTTTAATAGATACCAAAGCCTTTTATCAACCATTGTCAAAGCAAAATGATGTTGGGTTGCCAATGATGAATTCCACAAAGCTTGAAATGCATATGTCCCTTGGATGTAGTGCCACCTCATATTGTTTGCACTACATGAAGATGTGCTCCCATGTTTCAATGTCAGCCTCACTACATGGATAGTGGATAGCCATGTTGGGAAAGAACCTTTGCCGGTATTCTCCTATAGGTATGTGTCTGAGCATCATGCGAATGAATCTTGCATATACAGAGTTGGATATTCCTATATGCAGTAGCCAAGATCCTCCTTTAGTGTATGTTGGTTTGATGACTTGTTCATTGTCATCTTCAAACTCGAGGAAGAGTTGTCCTTTCTTTTTACTATCTTTGAACGACTTTTGCCATGATTCTAGCAGAAGATCGCATTCTTTTTTTTTACTGAATAAAAATGAATTTTTTTCCAAAAAGATGGGGGGGACATGAGATGTTTTAGCTTCTTCATCTACTAGGGCATGTCTAGGCCACTTTAGCTTGCTATGACAATACCAGAAGTATATTGAGTTGCATCTGTCTTTTTCAAGGAACATTTGGATTTTAGTAGTGATGGAAATAATAGATTTCTGTAGATGTTGATCACCCAAACTGAAGATTTTGTTCCCAGCTGCAAGCGGATCAGTAATGATGATAATATGATATGCGTCCATGCTTTCAAGTGCTGACATGAGGCCTATGCATATAACCATGAGTTCAGCTTCTAATGGGGTGATGTTAGTGGTATGGGCTTTAAGACAGTCAGTGATTTTGTTATCTTTCCAAATGTGGACCACTGCTATAGTAGAGCCTGTTGTTTTGATGCTTCTATCTGTGATAACAGTGATATTCATAGAAGCTGTTTGCATTTTGCTGAAAGTGATGTCTAGTTTTGATGAATAGACAAATAGACCTTCATCATTGGATGATTCAGGAGAATGAAAAGTAATTTTATCAGAGAAATAATCGACTAATCGCAAACCAGAATAAAAAATAGAACGAAAGGGATCAAACTCGTCTTTGATTTCTGTTAGTCTTTAGTTGACGTCCTTGATAGGGCTTTTCAGTTTGAACTGTTGTTTGCTAGTAAAGTTGGCCAACAAGTATTTGTGAGGTCTTTGATTTTTACTATGAGGGTGGTCAAGGAGGGAGTTGATAGTATGTGACAGAAGTATAGTTGCATATCTAAGGTGGTGATATCCATTGAGTTTTCTGAGATGAAGGGCTATCGGAACAAGGCCAGCTATAGCTTTTATGCCTTTGGATAGAGATATGCAGAAAGCCCTAGTGATCCACAAGGCTGCTCTGCATTGCATTTTCTTTAATTCGGTTAGATTTTTAACAGTTGGAACACCTTTGAAGAACTATAGTTGGAATCTATATAGCACTATTGGAAGGATGTACGTTCTATATAAAAGCCACTTTTGGAATGGTAAAATACCTCTTAATGAGCTGCCTAGCATCTTCATTGTGTTCAATGTCGAAAGGCATTTAGTGGTATAAAAGTGAACATGATGATGAAAATTTAGTTTGCAGTCAAAGAAAAACCCTAGGTATCTCCAGATGAGCTTGGAATAAAGTATGGGGCCTTCAACAGAAGTGAGGGCGATAGACAAATTAGGCAGACATTGGAATTGTATAAAATGAAATACTTTTGATTTACCATGTTCCATGATAAGGCCTGCATCCAAGAGAATTCTGGATATCATATTGTAGCTACTTAGAAGAAAGGCAGAGAACAGTTCGTAACTCTTCTTCTGAGAAATTAAAAGACCATTGTCAACAAAAGATAAAACATCTGTGGGTATGTTTTCTTTTAGATTTTTTATTCTTTTTTTGAATGTTTTTATAATTGGGATGAGATGTATGGCTGATAAGATGGGAGATAGAGCAGAGCCTTGACCAATGCCCACACTAGTAGCAAACTTTTGAGAGGTAAAGCCATTCTATACATAGGTGGTAGATCTGTTAGAGTGGTAACTCTGAAAAAACTTTAGTATGTTAGCATTTAGACCAGCTTTCTCGAGACATATGGAGAGAAAAGAGTGGTTGAGGGAAGGGAAGAACTGAGCTATGTCAAAGGCTATAACACTCGTATAACACTCCTTGGTCCAACCAGCACAGATAATGTGAGTGAGGTACATTCTAGTGTCTATGGTTGAGTGTTGCCTGATGTCTCCTAATTGATTGAAATCGAGGAATCCATTAGCTGAAAGATGGAATTGAAGATGATGGCTGATAACTTTCTTAATGAGCTTACCCATGGTATTTAGTAGGATGATGGGTCTAAACACTTTGGGAGTATTGTATGCCTCTTTGTTGGGTTTTGAGATAATGATCAACATGGCTTCTTTGAACTGATTAGGCTAGTAGCCAACTGTAATAAAAGCATTAGCAATATTTACAATCTTACTAAGGTAGACTTTGTCATGGATAAGTGGTTTAAGATATCTTTATGTAACATGATCAGAGCCGGGGGCAGATGATATCGAGCACTTATATAAAGACTCAAGTTGTGGTTGTGATAATCCTAACCCAAATCTCACTCTATGTCAGAGTAGACAAAGAGAACTTGTTAGAGTTCCCGCTAATTGGCTTGGCTATTTATACACAAATATGTATTTACAAGTATTTGTCTAACTATTTTATCCTGCACATCTCTTTTGAGTCATGATGTCCCACGTGCATTTAATATTACATAATTATCAGAAAATAAAATAAAATAAAATAATCTGCTGCAGCAGATTGTCTAACTTGCCTGCCATTTTATAACAACTTAGCTATAGTATTTTTAAACTCTTGGCCGAAGGCCATTCTATGTCACTGCATTGGTTGATCCCTTCTAGGAACCTGGTATTGATTAGTCTGTTCTCAGCTAAGTTGTATGAATTGTATAGAGCATTCCAGAGGGCAGTGAGATTATTGCACGGTTGTCCTTTAAAGTATATAGCCTTAATGGCAGGAGGTTCTTCTTTTTTACCCAACTCATAAGGTCCTAAGGCCTTTTGTTGGAAGACATGATTTCATGAATCTTTTGATTGAAGAATATTCTTTTAGCATTACGAACTGCTGATTTGAAGGCCTTCCAGCTCTGGATATTCTCTGTCTCATAATATATATTAATACAATCAGTGCATTGGTTATTCCACCACTCCTTGGAGTGTTTGGTAATGCACTTAGTTGTAGAGTATATGGACCATGCATTCTTGAAAGCCATTGTGAGGAGGGTGATGCACCTTTGTATGTTTTCTTGATTCTTCAAATCCGATGTGTCGATGCATCTTACATTCTCTATGATATTTTTTATAAAAGCTTCTTCTTCTTCACTGTCTTTCTTTATTGCTTAAATTGTAATGTCAATGTTTTCTTCTTTTATGCCCACATCTATGATGAGAGGGACATGGTCGGATGGTAAGCAGATATCAGGGTTAAGAGTATGTTTGTTAAAGCCCGTATTATTTGGATTTATAAAGACAAGATCTAGGACAGAGTTAGAATCATGATGATTGTCTGCAAACCTAGTGGGGCCTGGGTTTATCAGTGAGGCTAGATCAAGATCTAAACTATCAGCAATAGACATGAGATCTTCTGTGTAAGTGGAGTGATAGTGGACATTGGGGTCCCAGTTGTTATCCCTGATGTTGAAGTCTCCTGTCATGACTAGCATTTTTCCAACATTTCTTATATTGTTACATAGAACCTGAAGAGCTGTTTGATTGCTGTCAGAGTATACATTGATGATGAAGTTGACATCTTGGCCATTGTAAAAGTCAATGATGTTGATGTCTTGGTGATTTATCAGGTCTTTTTTAAGAGAAAATCTCATTCTTGAAAGGCATTTGTTAATGTATATTGCTACTTGGGGGTAATTTTCAATGTTTCTGTCATTTTGTATGAATAAAGACCAATTGGGGTGATTAGGGGTATCATAGTAAGGGTTGCCTTCAGGATTTGTATGGCTGGGAATATACCACAGTAAGGACTGAGGGGGTTTCTGAATGAGGATTATATCAGAAATATTTTTTTGAGTTTCTAAAATTATATCAGTAAGTGTTTTGTTTTTCCTGACGTTCTGAGAGAAGATTCGTAGGTTGTACTTAATCATATATTGTTACTGCTGCCTACGGCAAGGTGGATTGAGTTAGCTCTGATTTCTCTGGCTTCCTGGGCTTTTTTTAAGTGCCATTCTTGGTTGAATCTATGTCTCCAAAATAGACATTTATTATTGTCAGTCATGTGCTCATCTTTGCAATTAACATATTTAAACGAATGTGAGCACAGTTCACCTTGTTTTGTTTCTAGATGAGGAGGGTTGATTTTGAAATTAGCCTTGTAACACCATACCATGTCTCTGTGATGCTCGATCCTGTGAGGACCGCCATATTTCTGACATCCAGTGCTGTGAGCTTTGCATGCAAAGGTAGAATGGCCCCATTTCCAGCAGTTATGGCATTGAGGGATGCTTGGATTCATGTTTGTGCCTCTGATGGTGACTATGTACCTGCCAAAGTTGAATGAGTGGTTAATCAGCAGTTTGGCCTTAGAGCTATTCTTGGAATCCCATATATCGATCCAAATGATGAACATGTCAGATTTGGGAGATGCTTTGATAACTCAAGGCCTGGATGCAAGAGTGATACCTTCAAATAAATCAGCATTTCTCATGAAGTTGGTGATATCGTCACTAGTCAAAGTAAGACCGCTCGGTTGAATAAGAGTTGACAAAGAGAACTCGTTAGAGTCCTCACTAATTGGTCTAGTTACTTTATACATGAACCGGTATTTACTAGTATTTGTCTACTCAAATTATCCCGCAGACTCCTTTTGAGTCATAGTGTCCCACACACTTCAAACTATTACATAATAAAGGGAAATGAAAAAGAAATAAAATAATCCGCCACCGCAGATACTCCAGCTCACCTGCTGTTTTATTACACCACTCCCCTCTCAAGCTTCTTCGTCCTTGAGGATTTTACAACTCACTGTCCCAATCCCCTATGTTTCCCATTTCATCCTCTTCTTGTTGTTTTATCTGTAAGAACGGATTACGGCTTACTTTAGCAAATGAATTCCTTTTCCATCACCGCCAATTTTCTTCTAACCTTTTCCAATACTCCTGCTTGTACTTCTTCTCCCCCCACCCATATAATAATTTTGCCGTGTACTTCCCCAGCAATTCTCTGTTGAACACGTTCTTCTCTTCCTCCCTTTCTTGCCGCCTTGTTTCTTCTTTTTCCTCCCTTCTATATTCCTTCTCGAACTCTTCTACAAGATCACTTGCATTTTTAAGGTTTTCCCTACTTTCCCAAGTGTCTTCCTCTGCTGTACACCCCTTCCATCGTACTAAGTACTTATCTTTCCCTCGTACTTGTCTCTTATTCATTATCTTTTCTACCTCCCACTCCTCTTCTCCTTCAATTACCATGGGTTGTGGCATTTCTTTCTTCTGTCCTTCTACCTGACTGGTGTATCTTTGTACTCTACTTACATTAACTACCAGATGAATTCTTATTGTACTAGGTAGTTCTAATTCTATGACGTTCGTCGAGACTATTGACTTGACTCTGTAAGGTCCGACAAATCTTTCTGTAAGTTTTTCCATTCTCCTGCCCACCATTTGGTACTTGAGATCCTTGGTACTGAGTAGCACTAGATCTCCCACTCTATACTCTTCTACCTCTCCTCTATGCCTATCCGCATATTTCTTTATGTCTTCTTGCACTTTACTGAGTGCTACCTTTGCTTCCCCTTGTATCTCCTGCATCCTTTCCACAAATTTATTTGCTTCCTTGAACTTTCCCTTCTTCCTCAACTCAAATCCCATCCTTGGGTCTCGTCCATTATTTGCTTTAAACGGTGACACTTTTGTGCTTGTCTGCACCTTGTTGTTATAAGCAAATTCTGCTGTGCCTAACCATTCTGGCCACTGCTCTTGTTGATGGTCAATGAACATCCTCAGGTACTGTTCTAGTTCCTGATTCATTCTTTCCGTTTGTCCATCTGTTTGCGGGTGGAATGCTGTTGACAATTTGCTATCGATCTCCAACATCGCTGTCACAAACTTCATTCGGCCATAACTCCACAGATACTTGCACGATTCCCACGGTCTAAGATGCGTCGGAAAGCCCTCAGGAAGACCTTTTGAACGATGCCCAAAACGTGTCAAAGCAATCAGTACTCATCGAGATATCAGTTAATCAGTGTCCAGCACTGATCGGCAGATATCTCGGGAACCGCCGAATGCGGACGTTCGCTTCCACATGCACATGGAAGCTCTCTTCAATACGCTTCTGACGACTATAAATAGACCTTAGGGAAATAAGATCCTGTGGAGATACAAGGACCTCAAGGTTTGGCATGACACTGATCTATTACTCATAGATGCACATCAATCCTTGAATACAACAAGGACAGCCCCTTATATGGTTAAGTTATCGCTAT
>Ga0153966_100499_pt1 | contig 13941 bp, 10 predicted proteins | sample TSFL050MetaG_FD_104738 | JGI IMG/M metagenome (GOLD analysis project Ga0153966, IMG submission 104738) | Attine ant fungus gardens microbial communities from Florida, USA - TSFL050 MetaG | ecosystem: Host-associated > Fungi > Mycelium > Unclassified | place: USA: Florida, Paynes | collected... | reverse complement strand
TATCTTATCTTATCTCCCTTTTCTATTTTTAGAACCCTTCGTCTAGTCCGTCTGAGAATAGCTCTCGTTCTTCCCATCCCTCCAACCGTACTATCTTTGGTTCTGGCGGGCGATTTATGACAGACATGTCACATGATTACTGTGGGAAAGTAGTGCACAGACCAAGTAGAATAGATATAAGTAGTGTACTCAAATCCAGCGGGAACTCTAACGAGTTCTCTTTGTCTACTCTGACTTAGAGTTGGGATCTGCCTACCTGAACTACTCGGGTGACCGTTCCTTACATTAAGGAGTCGACATTGGTCATCATTCCAAAACCCAACAAAGCATTATATAATATACCCAAGGCCTTCAGACATATTGTTTTACTCAACACCATTGGCAAGCTCATAGAGAAAGTTATCAGTCATCGACTTCAATTTCATCTGTCAGCCAATGAATTCCTCAATCCCAATCAATTAGGAGGCATTAGACAACGTTCAACCATTGATGCTGGGATGTACCTTACACATCTCATACATACTGGCTGGGCTAAAGAATGTCATACAAGTGTCATAGCCTTCAACATAGCCCAATTCCTTCCTTTGCTCAATCATAATTTTCTTTCCCTATGTCTCGCTAAAGCTGGTCTAAACACTAATATTCTAAAGTTCTTTAGAAGTTATTATTCCAACAGGTCCACCACGTACACATGAAACAATTTCACATCACCAAAATTCACTACAAGCATAGGTGTTGGTCAAGGATCAGCACTTTTCCCCATTTTATCAGCTATATATCTCGCTCCAATTATAAAAACTTTCAAAAAAAGAATAAAAAATCTAAAAGAAAAAATTCCTACAGACATTTTATCTTTTGTGGACAATGGTCTTTTAATTTCTCAGGAGAAGAGTTATGAGCTGTCTTCTGCATTCCTCTTCAGTAGTTACAACATAATATCTAAAATCCTCTCAGATGCAGGCCTTGTCATGGAACACAACAAATCAGAAGTATTTCACTTCACTCAAGCTTGCAATTCCCCCAATCTTTCTATCAACCTCACATCGGTCAGTGGACCCATACTTTATCCAAAATCTATCTGGAGGTACTTAGGATTTTTTTTTGACTGTAAACTCAACTTCCACCACCATGTACATCATTATGTGACTAAGTGTCTCTTGACACTTAATGCTATGAAAATGCTAGGCAACTCTTCAAGAGGTCTCCTACCAACTCAAAAGCACCTTTTATACAGAACATGCATCGTACCCATAGCCTTATATGAATTCCAGTTATGGTTCTTCAAAGGCACTCTAATGGTTAAAAACATCACAGAATTAAAGAAAATACAATATAGAGCAGCCCTGTGGATCACTGGGACCTTCCATACATCACCATCAGAGGGCATCAAAGCCATAGCCGGCCTTGTCCCTATAATCCTTCACCTCAAGAAACTCAATGGTCAACACCACCTCAGATATACAACCATTCCCCCATCTCATGCCATCAATTCTCTCCTCAATAAACACCAAATCAGAAATCAGAATTAACACAAATTCTCCCTAGCAAACCTTACCTATAAACAAAAATCGAAGCTAAGGAGTCCTATCAAAGATGTTAGCAAAAGACTCAACAAAATCAAAGACGAGTTTGATCCCTTTCATATTATTTTTCATCCCAGTTTGCAATTAGTAGATCATTTCTCTGATAGGATAGTCTTTCATTCTCCTAAATCATCCGAAGATAAGGATTTATTTGTTCACTCATTGAAACTTAACTTAGCATTCGACAAAACTCAAAAATCATACGAAGATATCGCTGTTATCATAGATGGGAGTGTTAAAACATCAGGATCAGCCACAGCCATTGCACATGTCTGGAAGAACAATAAAGTCATTGCTCGACTCAAAGCTCATACAAACAACATCACTCTGGTAGAAGCTGAATTAATGGCCATATGCATAGGCCTCATGCAGGCATTTGAAAACTCAGATACACATCAAATTCTTGTCATAACAGATGCTCTAGAAGCAGAGAAAAAAATCATCACCTTGGGCAATCAATACCTACAGAAATCTATCATTTCCATTACAGAAAAAATGCAAAGGTTCCTTGAAAAAGATGGTCGAAACTCAATACATTTCTGGTATTGCCCCAGTAAACTGAAGTGGCCTAAACATGCTTTTGTTGATGAAGAAGCCAAGTCATCTCATATTCTGCCCATCCTCCCAGAAAAAAACTTGTTCTTGCTTAGCAAAAAGAAAGAATGTGACTCCCTACTTGAATCATGGCAAAAATTGTTCAAAGACAGTAGGAAAAAAGGATAACTATTCCTGGAGTTTGAAGATGACAATGAACAAGTCATCAAACCAACGTATGCCAAAGGGGGTTTGTGGCTACCACATATAGGAATTTCAAATTCCATATGTGCGAGATTCACCTGCATGATGCTTGGGCATGCACCTATAGGAGAATATCAGCAGAGATTTTTCCCCAACATAGCTATTCACTGCCCTTGTGGAGAAGCTGATGTTGAAACCAGAGAACACATTTTCATGCAATGCAAGTGATACAAAACAGTGTTATGACTGAGAAATATTTGCATATCAAGCTTTGTTGAATTTATCATTGGCAATCCTACAGCATTTTGTTTCAATAATGGCTAGAAATTGGCTTTGGTATCCATAGATACATTCACGACTCCTAAATGTGTTTGTTCTTCTTTTTCTTTTCTTCTTGTTTCTCTTTCCCTTTTTTCCTTTCACCCTTTCAGTTTCCTCTTTTACTCATTTCGTTGGTAGTTTATCTAAGTAGTCACAATGTGTCTACCATGGCCTGCCTATGCGCTCCGTGTAATAAATCGTTGATTTTTTAAAAAAAAAAAAATCTTATACTCTGACCCTCCTTCTAGGTTGTGTGAACCATGTTGGTATTTTGGCAGCCATGTGCTAGGACTGTTCATACATATACTTGTCACTGAAAAAGTGGACTGGAGACCTCATCAGCATCTGAGAAAGCCTTAGATAATTGTAGATTGAGTTGGCGGTGTACAGATGAGAAAATTTCTTCTAACGATGATGATGATAGCAAGCAGAGGATGAATGACCCATACAAAGGAATAGAACAAGTCGTAATGGGAGGATGAGAACTGACGTTAATTCTTGTTATAATAGAATAAATTATTTCATCATTCAAATCGATGAGTTCATGGCTCAGAGGCTTCCTGGTCATGATGTCTGTAACAAATCGTCATTCCAAGACATGGCCACTCTACCATCTACAAAATGAATCTCAGTTGTCAACACCACGAGATGACGACTATTACCCTTTGCAAAATGAAATTACGAGATACTAGTTGAGTACGCGATGCATGGGAGTAACAGAATAGGAATCGCTATGAGACTGATGCGGTACACCTAGTCTAAACCATCATTGGGGAGGTCTCACATCCACGCTTCCTTAGTATCAGTGCTGACTGACATAGATGAGATACTCGGACCAAGCACGATCCATACATAGACCACTCTCGGTAGCTACCACAGGCCCTGTAACAGTAAGAACACTTCATTACCTTATCTTCACACATTATTGTTGATTTGGCTATTTGTTTAACGCTGCAATAATTAATCAACACCGCGGACTGTGTATGAGTACCACGGGCTGTGTACGTGAACCGCGTTATAAATTGATGAATCGTTATTCTAAAAATTGCATCACACACACAACCTCGAGCCACGTTTATCATGTCATACTACTGTCTTGTACTAGATACGACTTGGAAGCTGGTACGATCTTCCCAGACTTTTCGAGCGCTTGGGACTGATCGTGCAGTTCCTCAAGGTGTTGAGAGGACCACTAGAGTGTCGAGTGGGTGCGACACCTAACCAAGGCAGAAGGAGCATACCAGATCGGAGTGAGCATCTTCCATATGAACGTCAGTGTCGTGGCAGACGCCGTTGGGGGTGTTCGCCATTTGGGATATTCGCCCACCTTCACATCGTTGAAATCGCCATAAATACAGTTTGGAGAGTAAGTAGAGACGAGGTCTATGTAGACTAGCAGTGATAAGGATTGGCAGCGATAGAAGGGACGAACGTGGAAGAAATACCTGGGTCATTCGATGTAACCGCGCAACGGTTGACGCATCGTCCTTGGCAAATTTTATGGGCTGTTGGACGCGCGTTCCAGTGTCTTTGACATTGATTCCACCATATGGATCAGCTGGATTCTCAATAGATGTTGCAGGGGTGATGGCGGGTGAGTAAGGGGTCGTGTGCAAGCGCTCCTTGAACCACCATGTGGTCTGGTTTTTCCCACGGCTCTAAGCTCACATTCGCCTCCCTTCATCAAGTCGACCTCGCCTCGTCACAACCGCAGATCGACCAGACTAGCTTAACACCTAGTTCTGTGTCACAAAAACTGTCAACTTGCCTGCTAGCACCCCACCCACTGCGCACCCTGCCAACCAACCTCAAACCATGTTGTCCCGCCACCAGCAACTTTCTACAACTGCCTTCAGTACCAACTTCTGACTATCAACCCCCAACCTCCACCGACCATAGAACCGCGATGCACCGACAGCAAAACCCACCCAATGTACCGATAATCGAGCTTGGGGAACTCGTAATGGGAAGAGATATTTTTATGGGGGAGACGTGACTGTAGGAATACAGCGCTATCGCGCCTCTACCGAGTTTCCGTGGCTTACCGAGGTGAGGGAAGGACATGTCTGATTGAATGGGAGACCTGGATACTGATACCTTGGTGCCATTTTTCTTTTATTTTCTTTGCTTTTCACCAGTCATCATTGTCATGCTCCTTCGAACTGCTACCCCACCTATCTACTACCAAACTTCACCCACATCTTTCTCCCTTGGTTACACGACACCTGTAGACGCGTCCTGGATGCAGACAAGGTGCCGAGACATACCGATATGTAGTAGTTTTGCACGATGAGAACTGATGTGGCCAAAGCCTTGTTTTCAGCCCAGGAAACAAACCCAACGGCTAGGGATGGTCCGGTGGTTTAAGCTGAGGATACTTGTTCCTCTCCCATCCACAGCTGGACAAACACCAGGCCCATGGCGAGTGAAAAATGCCAGGTAGGATATTCAGCAAAGGAGGGTTTCGTTTTCATTTTTGTCCCTTTCAAAAATTTGCGTATAGATGTTTGAAGCTGTGTATTTTGTATGTATCGTATGTCGTTGGTTTTACCGTAGCTGATATTTGATCCGTGTGATGCCGACATATGTCGATATTGCTCTTTCATCAGACAGGAACAGTCTGCCCAAGTGGATAAGAGTACTCGGTCACCTCGTGTAGACCAGAGCGAGAAAATACAATTGAAGACAATGCTAGCACTAATGCGTGAGTTGACCGTGCTTTGAAAATCACGGATGCAGTATGGCGATAATGACTTCAGATAAGACAATCTACTCCCACATTCGCTTCGCCATGCTTCCCACATGCCTGGAGGTTGATTGTCGAGTTCCCACCCGGTTCAGGTCGTGAGGCAGTGTCACGATCTTGTTCTTCTTATCATCCTACGCTCGTCACACTTCTTCCTCCTCACTCAACTTGAAAAAATGGTAAAAGAAGCCGAACCTGCTATGGCACGAGCTATCCGAGTTGTCGGTAAGAGTGACTCTTCCCATTGACTTCATCAATCAGTAGACTCATTTGCATTCAGAATTCATCGGAAAACTCGACGATGGATTTACACGGCCACTGAGTGTCAAGTACAAGACCGATATCTCCTTTCAAAGTCTTAAGGAAAAATTCGACAATAGTAATAGAGGTGAACAAAGTCTGAAGTTGGCCCAAAGATGGTGAGTTGACCTTTTGAATGGCCATGCAGCCTTATATATACATGCAATGTAGCATTCTCAAGGAAGGAAGTGACTTGAATATTAAAATCCACAAAGAGTCTCAACGGCGGAAAATCATCACCCTTGGACTCATCTCAGAGGGTGATCTCTTGTGTGAAGTCAACATCAAGTTTGATGATTTATGGAAACACCTGGTTTTGGAATCACAGCAGGAAACGAAATGTGAGTTGATTCTTGCCTCGATCACTTCCGATATACTTAGGGAGCCTCAGCAAACTTCAAGGTGGATTTCATGAATAAAATTTCAGGATTAGAGCTCTGGATCGTCGCCGAGGTACTCAGTTGATTGTTGTCAATATGTAGATCCTTTACACAAATGTGATCATAGGCCCACGGCAGTGATTTACAGGCTCTGGGTGCGCAAATCAAGAGTACAATAGACAACATGAACAACTTCAGGCCCATCTTGAGTCGTCTCGGTTCTGCAAGTGATGGTGTTGGGATGTTTATCGAGCTCGGAAAGGCTATCAGTGAGGTAAATCATTCTTCACCAACACACCTACCCAGTATCTGACTCAGAGAGCAGCTAAATTTTATAGTGAAGACAGTGTTCTCTTGCATCGATGTCGCATACCAAGTTGGCTCCTCTCTTACTTTCAACATGGATAAGATGACTGATAGATTTGGCAGCATATCAAGGCCCAAGAAGAATCTTACGAATTGATGAAGAGTCTTGCAGAGAGTATCACATTGCTAGCGAGCCAGCTCGACAGGGTCAAAAAAGTTCCAAACTCGAAGGAGCTGTGCCATATAATCAACGAGTTTCCGGGAATGATGGAAAAAGTGATGGATTTCATTCAAGATTGGCTCGAACGTTGGACACGTACGTATGAATTCATGTGAGATGCATTTACTCTGATTCATCGGTTCTAGCCAAGCACATTCTCGTTGCCGCCCAAAAGGACAAAGCGATCGAATTACGAGAGAGACTAGACGTTTTCGCGAAAAATTTCGATAGAGCTCTTCTTATAGAGATCCGATTGGAGCAAGGTCTGGTCTCAATCCCTATATTAATTGTCCCACTCGTCTGATCCATGATGGCAGCGGCCATGGCAGATTCCGTTGCAAACCTCCAGGGTATGTCGCCTGCCATTTTTGTTGAGCTTGTGTAAGTGATACTCTTGATACTAGAAAAGAAGGAGTTGGACGATTTGGTGAGCGTCTCTGGAAGATATAGGCTCCCCCTTCGCAACCCATGTATGGAGGGCACCCGCCTCGGTATCTTACAAGAGATTGAAACTGGGATCGAAAGCACTGATGGCCACAATTTGATTTGGATAAGGGGATCTCCTGGTGTTGGGAAGTCTGCATTAGCAGCCAGCATTACGAGTCGACTACAGGGCCAGGGTCGACGTGTGATATGGTTCCGGTTCGATCGCACACAATCTACCACAATCACTACAGAAGCCCTCTGGCGTGTCGTTGCCTATGATTTTGCCCGTTGGTATCCCTCTCTTCGTCAACAATTAGCCCAAGGCAATAGGGAACTGAGCTCATCCAATATTGACCACCTTTTCAAGACACTCATCGAGGAGCCATTATCCACGCTGCATGACATTCCACACGAGGGACGTCCAGTGATTGTGATAGATGCATTGGATGAGTGTGGTGGCCTCAGGCACGACTCATCTGGGATGGACGATTATGAGAGCCTTCTGCGTACGCTCAAGCATTGGGCTCTGGTCGACTGCTTGAGGAAGTTCAAGTTGATCATTACCAGCAGGCCAGAGGATCCTATAACTCAAACGTTCCCTGAATCTATCAGCACCCATGTCAATATTCCCTCCGGCAACGATGTCAAACCTGGGGATGGTGCTTCAAATGACATCCAGGTATTCCTCGTGTCACGTCTCAATACGATGGGTATGGATGAGGCATGGGTGAATGAGGCTCGTGACTATCTGGTTCCTCGTGCCGCTGGCGTGTTTATTTGGGTGACAACTGTTGCCAAATTTCTTCAAAAAAATCCCAAACAACGCTTTGATATCCTTAAAACAACGGAACAAGAGCGCGGTGCAGATAGGTTTGAAGAATTATATTCCTTATACTCCACTGTCATCAAAACATCATTTAGCCATGATCTGGAAGGGGAAGAGGTCAAGGCAGTCACCTCCGTTATCGGTGCAACCATTTTTGCCAAACAGCCATTGGACGACACTGTACTTATGAAACTCCCTGGGGTGGACACACTGAAATTCATCAGGGACGGTCTTGTGTCTGTCATTGATTCCTGCCCGATCCTTCGTTTCCATCATCGATCATTCGAGGATTTCCTCCTCTCTTCCTCTTTTAAGCGCTACCTACCCAATCTTTCCGGTGTCCAAGATCGAAATCTTCATGAACGCCAACTTGCCATGCTATGTTTGAATACTATGGTTTCATCGAAGCTCTGCTTCAATATCTGCAACTTGGAGTCTTCAAGCACAAAGAATGCAGATATTCCGGCTGCTGACAAATCTGCCCTCTCTCCCCTCATTTCATATTCGTCTCAATTCTGGGCAGACCACCTTGTCCAGACTCAACCTGACGAGATTTTGATGAAGGCAGTGGAGTTTGTGATGTATGAGAAGCTACTGTTCTGGATCGAAGTGATGAGCATATTAGGGAAGGCTCATGAGGTGTCTGCAATCCTCAAAAGGGCACTAGAATGGCTTGCATTAACGGTATGTCTCAAGTTCGTTTCCTACAATACAACTCTGAGGTTGGCTGGCCAGACACTCGACCCTCGCGACGAGCTGAGGTTGTTTATCCGCGATGCCCTTCGATTTATTTCCGCGTTCATCATTCCCATCTCTGAGAGCGCTTCTCACATCTATCTCTCAGCTCTTCCATTCACGCCCGAATGCTCCGTCGTCGGTGGAAAATTCCGCCCACGATTTCCAAACACTCTTACCATCAGTGATGGCAGGCCTTCTCAATGGCCAATGAACATCTTTGTTGCGGAGCACGACAAGGATCCTGTGCAGTGTGTTGTCTTTTCGCCGGATGACAAGACTTTTGTTTACATGTCGGTATCATCTATGATTGCTTCGTACGTCTGCGACTCCGAAACAGGACATTGCATTTCGGGCCCATTTGAGTTATCACGTCACGGACCATATATTGTGAACGAAGTCGAAGTCGATGGCTGTTTTAGTTCTGATGGAAAGCATATCCTGGTCAGATTTCGTCACTCAGACTCATTATTTCGCCATGCAGTAGTTTGGGACATTGCGAGGGGAGAGGAGGTGTTTCAAATCGAGGGCTTTGATTTCGTGTTCATTTACTACGGTCGTCATGAGGGAAGAATTGCATCAGTGCATTGGATAGATGAAGATGGATCTCTAATTCGGAAAATCGTCTCAAAGGATCAACATCCAACTCGCTTCCTAGTCAAGGTGTGGGATATTGGAAATGATATATCTGACAGGCTATTTGAGGTGACTGGTGTTGCTGTCACCCAATTCTCTCCAAATGGTCAATATCTGGCTGTAGGAAAGCGATCTGAAAATGTTGTTGAACTATGGAATTTGGAGGATGGCAAGATCACTCATCGATTCCTGCATCCCCCTGGCAACATTTCATCACTCCACTTTCCGCCGACCAGTGACTGTTTGATGGCTGTATTTAAGAACTATCGCCATCAATGTCTTTGGAGGCTGGACACACAGGAGATGACATCCTTCAGTCTTTATGTTGGAGATATTCCTCCAGCCATTATCCATTCACCCAATGCCAATTGCCTATTTGTTCCACGAGATGACACAGTGGAGATATGGGAGGTCTCGATGAGCAGCTCAAATATGATCTTCAAGACAGAACCTCTGACCACTTGGCATATAACCAGTATCTGTCTGTCGCACGATGGCCACAGGGTTTTGGTGGGAAGTAGTGATGGAACTGTGAGGATGCTGAACATGGAAGATTTTGGGAGCACTCAACCTATTATTCAAGATGTTACAAATACACCAAGAATCATTGCATTCTCGCCCTCTGGAAAGATAGTGGCTATGAAATTATGGCGATCTACCTGCATTGAATTGCGGGATACAACTACTTGGAAGCTTGTAGGCTCTACGTATGCTGAGTACAAAGACGGCGTAGAGGTCGCATTTTCCGCAGATGACAAATGGATAGCTGTTTTGGCCGATTTTCGCGTCACCATATGTGATATAATGCACCCGGAGAATTGCCACTCATTCGATCCCTGGCCCAAAGGGAGAAGAGTCCGTTTATGGAAGGCAGCCTTCCAAACATGTAATGACCTGGTTATATGTGCCCAGCTGGTAGACCTTGACTCAAAACTCCAGGTTTGGAAAGTGAAGGATCACAGTGAATGCACGTTTTCTTTGGACATCGACATCAACGGATACTCGCCCATCTTCCTGGCCCCCGATGGCTTGACCCTCATCACTCAACATCCCCTCTTATGTTATTCATGGAATCATGACACTGCCCAGTTTGATCATATCCACTTTACCGATGAAGCGCATCTTATGCACTTTGTATTCTTATCTGACAATCTTTCTCCTGCATACTCACCTGACGGGAAATTCTTTGCATGCCGTTCTAACGAGGACAAACACATCCGAGTCTGGGACACGCGAACTGGTCAACTCTGTGGCAAGCCCATCACAATGCCCGACGTCCAGTCAATTGCCCTCTCACCTGCCTTAAATGACCAGTTCCTTGGTGACCGACTCATCGCTATTAACTGCTATTACACAATTTCTCTCTTCGACGTATACACCAGCCATTTGTATGGTCAGTGCTGGGAACCAGGACGGATGATAAAAATGGCGTTTATTGGAGATGGAACAAACTTGGCGTCCTACTCTGGCTCTTATGCAGCTCGTACAACCAGGATAGGCGACATAGTGGGCCTCACAGCTAAGTACCGGAATGCTATTCATGGATATGAGCCTGTCCCGCAGAGCATGAAGGATGGTTGGATGGTGGGCCAGGACGATGAGTTACTGTTTTGGGTCCTACTCGAGCACAGGGAAGATTTATGCCTACCTCACGTAGAAATGATTGGGAGCAGGCCAACAAAGGTGGACCTCTCTAGGTTCAGGTACGGCAGCAAGTGGACTGAATGCATTGACCAAGCGTGGTTGAAACAACTCGAGGAAAGGGGAAGGGGGATGACGAGATTGCTCAAATAGGAGGACAGCCGCATCTTGAGTACGATTACAATTTTACCCTGTATTTACATCTTCCATAGTGATTACCATGAACGAGTCTCGTGGAATGCAGCACACAGTATATTCTGCGTCAATATAGAAACTCATAATACCAACATTGCCTTCACTCATGCCACCCTTCTTGGCTAATGTATCACAGCGAGCTTGGTTGATTTCTCCAAATGTTTTGACGCTGGAGAAGAGAACGATAACAGAGGAGGATGGATGATCAGTCCAAAGGGTAGTAGACGGGAACAGAAGTGGTCGCAATGGGCGGCATAAACCATTGTGGACATCACATTCTTGTAATCGAATGTATTATTTTGTCATCTGACCTGACGGGTTCATGGGTCAATCGCCGTGATGTAACGAGCCGTCGCTGTCATTCGATACCGTCAATTTTTCAATTTGAAGAATAAACTACTGGACCTGTGTGTTGGTATTGACAAAGTTAAAAATCGGTAGAGGTTGTGATGAGTGAGAAGTGAGGAGAAGGTCGTTGTTCCAGAAACTTGTGCTATAGGCCTTCGTAAGGTGAGTGGTGGAGCCCATGACTTTGTTGGGGAGATACTTTGATTGGAAGGCAATGAATGAATGGATTTGGTCAGTCAAGAGAGTTAGATCAACGATCTGACCGATGGTATGCTTGTCAGAAGAGCATTCAATCGATGTATCAGCCAAGCACGGTACCTCAAAAACAACACCACATCCCATCGGTAATGTATCTGCATTAGGTACTGTTTTGGATCGAGTTCTGCATCTCTGCTGTCGGTCTTGTTGGTGCTAATCTTAGGCAGTGAGTATGACAGTTGACATACATGAGAGCCTACACTCCTCAATAGCCTGTGCTACTCGGGTCTGTGAACATATAAGTCAAATTCTTCTGTGTAGTTTGTCATGCACATGAGTTGTTTTGTTCTTTCGAGCACGAACAAGATTGAGTCAATGATTCGGTCACGAACCCATCCCAGATCAATGCATACGTACGCGTTCAATTTTGAGCCATAGCAACACTTGCATCATTCTACGAAATCCAATCACACTGCAGCGCAGTTGATCTGAGTTTGGTGCTCTGGTCAAATCGAGAGTGGTTGGGACAAACATCAGTTCACATTCGGAAGTCAGGTGTTTCTCCGGATGCTAATTTCAGTTCATTTTCGAAGGCTCGCTCGAGAGTGAGGATTTCCCGCTGCCGATAATTTAATTTAATTTGTGTATCAGGATGCTCCCTTTCACGAGAATGCTAGACCACATAACTACGTATCACTGTTTGGGCAAAGTTTAACTCACCCGTTGCAGGAGATACGATCTTTTTGAAGAGCTGATGTTGAAACCTTCCTTATGAATTTCGAGTACAACATGAGATTATCATCTGACGAACCCAAAAATAATATTAAATCACATTCCTATTTCTTTGGTAACACCCTATACGACTTCCCACCCCATACACTCCTTCTCTTACGTGACCACTCGTAACCCTTCCCCTGAGTCTAACAAGATCGAATTGACGATGAGGGATCTATAGAGGCGATGTGTTCCAAGAAAGGCATCAAATCAATGTCAGTGAGAGTACGGAGAGACATACATGAGAATGTAAATTGAAGAACAACATTTGTTGAGTTCTATACGAAGGAACCCTAGTTTGTACACGTTTTTGAAAGAGGCGCGTTGTATGTGCTAGAGAGCAAATAGGGATCCAAGTCGTCTCTTCCTTCTAAATGTCTCTGGCAGAGTTGCCAAATCAAGGTCAATTTGTCAATGCTCTGATTTGCTTTTAAAAACATCACTATCCATATCCACATAGAAATTTGTATAGCGACGTCTCACCATAATTCAGAGGTTGGATATACCATGTAACTACTGCTAACAGAGACGTGTGATTCTGGATATCGGCAGGACAGCGAGATTGAAGACTCATATCGACGAGTATACTAACTACTAGTGACATCGCTGCTGTCTTGTCATCTTCCGGTGCATCTGAATACATGATTGACTCAAGGACGAATCATCCGTAATCACGATGCTGACAGTGTTGCAAATCAGAGGTGAGGTGAGGGATAGGAAGAACGGGGCATTTGTGGATCTAGCCATCTGAGCATGAATCTGTACAATTAGATACGGATGGCCTATTCAGATGCGCACGTAGATGTTCAGCATCCCTGAGCACAAGTGTTGCCCAAGTGAATGAACACAACTACATGACTTATAGCAGCAGAACAGCTAATTTCATGCCATTTGGTGGGCAGCACGTCTTCCTCATAAGACCTGCCGCGGATGCATTAGCCTATCTACAAGCAACGTCAAGCTATCTCTGCGCAGAATAATTCCCGTCGATGACATAGACATTAGGCCTCTAGCGCTATGATACTCACCGTGCAAGTCCAGGTACCTTCTGCCGCTAAAGAGGGATTGGTTCACTTGTATCAACGAATATCAGGATAAGAGTGCCGACTCCTAGTGGGGAAACAGGAGTAGGGTAGGCACCAAAGGTGGGGTTGCGGACTTGGGAATGGCAAATGGCAAAAGATCAGCACGGTAACGGCACGCCATGAAAAACACTCACGTTTTGTGTTCAAGATGTTTTATCTGCATCTGTATACACTCTCGGACGCTTTTCTGATGTCCCCTATCCTGTGTCTGCAATCCTAAGAATAGTGATACTGGGAGCAATATCTGACAGTTGAGCAGAAGTAGATGGTTGGACATCAGCCTCTTCTTGCTTGTCGACATCCATGACAAATTCTAGAGCTGCTGACCGTGCATACGAGTATCGCCTGCATTGACTTTGCTATGAGATCCAGCTAAATTACCGATAAGCGTTGCAGATTAGTCTGTATGGAGCAACTGAACATGGCCGTTAAGTTTTGCAAGATAACTTGGTGTGACGAGAGTTGGAAATGTAACTGTCACAG
>Ga0153966_100497_pt1 | contig 13986 bp, 10 predicted proteins | sample TSFL050MetaG_FD_104738 | JGI IMG/M metagenome (GOLD analysis project Ga0153966, IMG submission 104738) | Attine ant fungus gardens microbial communities from Florida, USA - TSFL050 MetaG | ecosystem: Host-associated > Fungi > Mycelium > Unclassified | place: USA: Florida, Paynes | collected... | reverse complement strand
TCTCAACTGACCATACAGTTGGCAACTTACTCCAAAAACACGTAGCGAGCAGTTCAGCTCCTAGTCCAAGCAAATGCCCAAGTCCTCCTTTAGAGTGGGTATCCCTTGAGGGAAGTTTTATAGAGTTTTATAAAAAGAAAGAGAGAGAAAGAGCTCTTAATTACTCAAGTCAAGTTTCAGCTCTAGAGCAACAAAGGGCAAAGATGGGGGTTCTTCTTCTTGCACCTTTTCATGCTACTAGAGTATTATATTAGTATTACAAAGCCCAGAATGCAATAAACAAGATAAGAAAGAAATCCTTCTGATTACTTGAAAAGGCAGGTAGAATAAGTCGAGTCCACATCTGATCATGTAACAGCTGCTCTCCATACTTCCTATCTATTTCCTACCAACTTTCTTTATCTTGTCGGCCAACCTTGAGCCCATTCTAAGTGTTCTGGGGTGCTCAAAAGGTACTTTATACATTGGTCCAACCACTCTCAAGCATGTCTTTGTCATCAATGTCATTCCTCTTTGCTTCCAACTCTCCTAATTCCTCTCTTAAACCTTTCTCTACTCTCTCTCTGGTTTCTTGTTCACATCTCTCAGGTCCTTCTTCTTCCTATCACTTTCTGATGACTTTTGGTGTATCCTCATCTTGTTCTTCTATATTTGGATTGCTGATCAGGACTGATGCATGGCCTCTGATGGTATTCCTATTATAAACTAGGGGTTAGTTACTGGGTGACATTATTATCAAGGGAAATGCTTCTAAGGTCGAGTTTGCTCTTGAGAGCACTTCTAGAGAGGAGTCCATCTTATAGATATGATATGAGACCATCCAGAAAGCATTATGAGATATTGATAGTAGTGATTGTAGCCACTACTCCACTACTTGGATAGTGTTCTTGAGTACATGACTGGACTTCTAGTGGTTATATCTGAGGAGCCAATTCTCTCTCAAAAGCCATTTATTATGATTATTAGATTCTGAATGTCACTTATATTGCCAAAATTAATTGTCTGGCATGACACTGGACCTGGAGAGTCATTACTTGACACCTATATACCATAGCTTGTTTTATAAGTAGTACTTTGCACTCTTGAGTCTGTTCTGAGCAGTATATCAGTCCAAAGACTAGAATACCAACTATCTGAGGAAGTTAGTTATTGGTTTTATGGGTTTGAGATATCTGACAATGGTGTTCACAGCCACTACTTCATCTCTTGAGTGTATTTACACTGAGAGGTATGATCTGAGCACATTATAGAGAAGTGTAGGAGCTAGCATCCTTGTTCTGGAGACAGATTAGCCTCATTAGAGTACTAAAATATTATTATTTTGCTGTAAATTGTTGATATGGCTTAACACTATATTGCATAGTTACAGTGTAGTTCCCTAGTTTGTAAATTAACATTACTTGTGTCTACTCTTTTCTTATATATATCTTTTTCAACTCTTACTCTGATGACTCCATTACTCTGAAGTTAGTGACCAACACAGCAATAGATAATTGGAGCACAATATTGTCACAAACTTTATTTGGCCATATCTTCACAAATACTTACACAATTTCCACAGTCTGAAATGTGTCTGAAAGCCCTCAAGAAGACCTTTCAAACGATACCCAAAATGTGTTAGAGCAATTAATACTCATCAAGATATCAAGCAATTAGTGCTGGACACTAATCAGTAGATATCTCGGAAACTGCTGAACGTGGACATTTCCTTCCATGTGCACATGGAAGCTCTCTTCAATATGCTTCTAACGATTATAAATATAACCTAGGACAATAATATTCTGTATGTTATAAACTACTATTTCCTCTAAGTCAATATTTATATTTCTTTTCTTTTTCTTTTCTTTTAATTAGGTAATATGTTCAAATCAGTAAATACAAACAAACAGTTGAACATGTATAAGTAGTGTACAATGAATTAGTGAGGACTCTAACAAGTTCTCTTTGTCTACTCTGACATAGAGTGCAATTCTGGTTAGGGTTATACACCTAAAGCTAAGAACCGTTACACTGTAGAGATACAAGAACCTCAAGGTTTGGCATGATATTGATCTATTACCCATAGATATACATCAATCCTTGAACACAAACAAGGACTACTCCTTTTGTGGTTAGGTTATCTCTATTTCAAACACAAAAGGACTACCATATGTAGAACAATAGGCAGTAGAACATGTGATGCTCTGTCTAGGTGCACAGACTATCCTTTTATGTATATAAGGCTTCATAGTCTGAGGATTGGACCTTAGACTTAACAACATCTTTTGTTGCTTATTCTACCTTGCTTAAAAATCATCACTCATCAATCACAAATCAAGTAAGTAACCATTTGTGATAGGGAACAGCAGAGTTTGCATACAATAATAAGGTACACACTGGAACTAAGGTGTCATCTTTTCAAGCAAATTATGGACAAAACCCCAGAATAGGATTTGAGTTGAGGAAGAAGGTGAAATATGAAGGAGCAGAAAGATTTGCAGAGAAGATGAAGAATGTGCAGGAAGAAGCTAAGACTGCACTATAGAAAGCACAAGAAGACATAAAGCAGTATGCAGATAGAGAAAGGGAAGAAGTAGAAGAGTATAGAGTGGATGACTTAGTGCTGCTCAGCACTAAAGACCTGAAATACCAAATGGCTGGAAGACATACAGAGAAGTTCACAGAACACTTTGTAGAATCTTACAAAGTGAAGGCAAATATCTCTAGTAATGTGATAGAATTAGAATTGCCTAGTACAGTTAAAATACATCCAGTAGTTAATTCTAGTAGGGTATAAAGGTACCAGTCACAAGTGGAAGAACAAAGAAAAGAAGTGCCACAACCTGTAGTAATCAAAGGGGAAGAAGAATAAGAGGTAGAGAAGATTATGAACAAAAGAAAGATATGAGGAAGAGATAAGTACTTAGTATGATGGAAAGAATGCACAGTTGAGGAAAACACTTGGGAAAGCAGAGAAAACTTCAAGAATGCAATGGAGTTGGTGGAAGAATTTGAAAGAGAATACAGTAGAGAAGAGAAAGAAGAAGTAAGATGGTAGGAAGCTGAAGAAGACAAGAAAACATTTAGTAGAGAACTGCCAGGAAGATACACAGTAAAACTACTATATAGATGGGAAAATAAGAAGTATAATAGAGAATACTGGAAGCGAATGGAGGAGAACTAGAGACAGTAGAAGAAAAACACATTCTCAAGGTATAACAGGAATCCATTCTTGAAAAGGATGGAAGAAGAAAAACAGGAATACAAAGAAGGAATGGTAGAAGAATGGAATGAAGAAAAGGATAAGGAAGATTGACAAAGAGCTAAAAAAGATAAAAAGTATATGGAAGGGCTAGAAGATAAAGGAAAAGATATGGGTGACCTAAGGGATCCATATGACAAGCTGTGAAAAGTCCTTGGGACAAGAACCCTTGAGAGGGGAATGGTGTCATAAATTGTGACACAAAGACTCTTTCTTTTTCTTTTTCTTTTCTTTTCTATTTTCACTTTTTATTTTTAGAATGGACTTACATAATTAGAGGGGTCACATGACATGTCACATTTGTGTCACATGATCACCATGGGAAAGTAGTGCACAGACCAGGTAGAATAGATATAAGTAGTGTACTCAAATCCAGTGGGAACTCTAACAAGTTCTCTTTGTCTACTCTGACTTAGAGTTAGGAGCTGCCTATCTGAGTATAGTAACCCTCAGTTGGGACAACTTAAGATTATACTCTAAGTCAAAGTTGACAAAGAGAACTCATTAGAGTCCCTGCTGGATTTGAGTACACTACTTATACCTATTCTACCTGGTCTGTGTACTACTTTCCCACAGTGATCATGTGACATCAAAAAAAAAAATGTGACTGATCATGTGATCTCCCATATGACTTCTCTGATTGTGTAAGTTTGTTCTAAAAATAGAAAGTGAAATAGAAGAGAAAAGAAAAAGAAAGAGTTTTTGTGTCATGATTCATGACACTGAGTTACTTGGGTAACCATTCCTTACACCAATTGTATAACACTAGCTTAGAGCCTTATGTTAGATTACTTGAGTTCAGGCCTCCAGAATTTCACATTTACTGGGCTCCTGCTTTGTACTCAACATGCATAAATGACTGTTAAAAAGTCTTGATCTCTGAGTCATAAAGGCTTAATTGATTTGAATAAATTCTGTTAAGAGTCAAAAGAATACTTAGGAGAGAGACAGTATGGCCATGACTGAGAAGCTGGTGTTTTTTGCAGGTGCTCAGCTCATATTCTGATTTTCTTATACTATAAAGAATCTTACTATTTCAAGTTTAGCCTGTCTGACCTAATCACATGGACCCATGGGCCTAGTGGATCCCCCTGTGGGCTCCCTTTTCACAAATGTTGACAATCTCATCATTTTATGTTCTACTATGAGGACTTTGATGCTTATTTACAAAAACTCGGTTATCCCTATGGTGAAGAGACAAGGAACCCCGTTTACCTTCGCTATCTTCGTGGATGAACAATCACACTATGCAGTGTGCTATTATACTAAAAAAATGTTACTTTGTAATTACAGAACTCTGTACCCGAAATTTTTTTAAACAACCTATAACTACAAGATATTGCAACAAAGAGACAGGGCAGACATAGACCTATGGGGTAAAAAAACTCCCGGGTCATAAATTCCTGAAAATTTCACTCTGAGGTCGCAAATGAGACCTTCCACCAGCCCGAATCGACATGGAAAATTCCTAGAATCTGTGCTTAGGCTGCAGTACTTGTGACATTGTTTCAACGGCTTTGATAGCAAGCGCCGTAGAAAGTCCACGGTTGCCAATACAGATACCCGATGACCCTGACCTGTATATCCACCCAATTTCCCACCCCCCATCTTCGCATTGCAAAGCAAGAAGTTTCCGAAGATCAACCTCGTCTCGAATTCCGACAAACTTGCAAGTTAGTATACGCATTGAGAGTGCCGAGGAGTCACCCTCAGCCCCGATACGTTCTTGGATCCGCTCCTTGAGCAAAGGTTTGAGTAGTGCATGGAGATCTGGATCTCCTGATCTGGAGAGAAGCCGACTGATGAAATAGAGGAAACATTCTGGCGTCTTATAGTAACGAGTACCCTCCAAGTAAGCACGGTTCATAAGAACCTCATGTACCCACTTTTGAGTTTTTTGAAGCTGGGACGCACGGCCGTAGGTGTAAAATAGATGTAGAACATTGACGCATACGGCAGGGTCGAATCGAGGTCGACGATGATCAAAGTAGGTCTAGGCAATACGTCAATATAGGAACCCGCGACGATCGTTGACGATCGTTGGTTTCAAGTCAATATGACAGTATAGTATTGTATACTCACTTGAATGATGCCGTCAGCACTGACGTATCCCAACATCTCGTCCATGACCGAATGGACGGTATCTTTATCATATTTCAGTACAGTGAGACCAAAAGACGTGGTATCGAGATCGGGTGGGAACTCTTCTGTAGTTAATTGACCCTTTCCTGGATGAGACCAAACCGAAAAGAAGAAATTATGTTTGATCAGTCCATATGGCCACCAAGTGCCTAATGTTAGATATGTCATACCTTTGAAGAAGTTCCAGGTTCTGGGGCATTCAATGAGGTCAATTAACTCTCTAAACATCAACATGAGACCAAATATAGTTAAATTGGCGTAATGGGCATTTACTTCTGGCCAGTAGCCTCGAGGATCAAAAGTGGAGCAAAGTTTTCCTCGACCACGACTGACGCCTGGGTGGGTGTCGCCTTCGTTACAGATTGGAAATTTCTTGCATTCTGCCTTAGAAACTCGCACCCACGCTGAATGGGATTCCCAACAAGATTTCGAAGCGCACGCCTGACTGTCGGTTCCTTCTCGAACACAATTCCACAGAAACCAAGCGAACGTGCAGAAAGGACATTCTCGAACTTATCGTCCACAAATATTGTCTGTTGAGGATGCAGACCAGTAGCACTGATAACGTGGCGATAAAAGCCTAGATGAGGTTTGCGTTCTCCGGTAGCACCGGACGTGAAGACCGCGTCGAATATTGACCAATCAGCAGGCTTGGTTCTTAAGACCTCCCAATCGGGAAGAGAGATGTTGGACATGGCATAGATCCGCAAACCACCGTTAGACTGAGCCTTGAGTTCACGAATGAGATGGATGAGGCTGTGGTTTGCCTGGAGAGAATTACGCGCATCCTGGAAAGCTCGACGAACTTCCTCTACGGACACATCAAATTCTGATGAGACGATGGTGTAACAGTCGGCTTCCCCAAGCTGCCCACGTTCATAGTCGAACCAAGTTGGAGAGTTGAGTATTGACCGTAGAGTTCGTGGAGATACTGTAGTGGTGTTTGCAGACCATTTAAAGAGAACGTCACCGAGATCAAAGATGATCCCTGTGTACGACGCTAACGAATGGAACATTGGAAACAGGGAAATGGGAGTTGTTTGATTTGACTGATACTCCAGGAACTGTTCCAATTTATACAAAGAGGCGGTTCGGTTAAGTGCAAAAACCTAGGTCGAACGAAATTGCCTAGACCCTGATGTTTTTTTCCATTGCACAGGGTGACTTCCCGTAGGAATCTGGGAGACCCCCAAATTTGAAATTCGTGCTCGGCATAGAGCAGCCTAGGGAAGTCTTCCTTCGAATACAAATAGAGAACTTAAATCTTATCTCATCTTTATGCTTATGCTTGTATCGCTTCATCAACGTCAGTGACCTGGAGATCTGTTCTTCAATTCGGTTCGCATTGTCATCCTATTTCGGGTCCTTTCATACTGGATCTGAATTTAGACACCATTTGATGCGACATCATGAACGACCTTCCATAAAAAGTTCTCCAAAATGGAACTCCAAGAAAATGAATATTTTTATTCAATTAATGTCTCAGACATCTCGGGATCGAGTAGACAGCTACCTTTTATTCAATTAGCGTCTACAATTTACGGTAAGCAAAGATCGTAATATAAGGAAGCATTGGCTCACCTCAGACGTCTTGGGATCGAGTAGACGGCTGAGGGAGGATAGTGAAACTGGTCTCTATATAAGTCTGCTCTAGATTCCTCGGTGTTTACTTGTGGCCCCGGGTGACAGGTGGAATTATATCGATGATGAGTCGGCTAGAATAGCGGTGTCAGCAGAGTGGAGACAATGGAAGAATGGTGGTGTCAGTGGAATGGAAGAGTCGGTACAATAATGTCGGAGATTGGACATATCTATTGCATCAGTCCATTGTGATAAATTTGATACCCGTGGCAATGATATCATGCAAATTATGCACATAATGTGCATGGACATCTTGTAGTAATTTTGATCATATACTGAGGATGAGAAGCTATTCAGACACATGATACTCAACAACAATTACTACTGCAAGGAATGTTTCCAAATCCTGATTAGCATCCTAATTAGCAAAGTCAGAATGATCATGAATTTGATGAAGATAAAGCACATCTGAAAATTTATGATTCCCATAGCATAGCAACACTGGTATCACCATGTCATGTCCAGCAAACTTTGCCCATACCCTCCTCCCATCACATGCCTTCAGACTAATGTTGGGCCCTGTATAGGCCCTCCACATCTCAGCAATAGTTTGCTTGTTGCAGAACATAAATATTGAATTCAAAACAAACAAACAAACAAACAAACATGTCATGTGCACCCCCACTCCCAGCTGAAGTACAATATTTGCATCTATCTCCTTCAGATAATGCTCACAAAATGCTGATCAAAATATCTTGCCACTTTCTTCAGCCTCTATCATCGTGAAGAGGATTCTACTTGGTAGCTCATTATCAGCAAACTCAATTTAGTGTTTATAAAGAGGCCAATGTGTCATAGTTGTGCTATGGACCAGTAGTATGGTTTACCATTCTACCAAAAGAGCAATGTTAGCAAGGCTACTTGCTAACAAGGGTCCAGCTATTTATACAGTTCATTGAACAAGTATTTTGTTATACTTCCATGGCACTATTTAGTAGTCACTTTTTGTGACACAATGACCATAGTGCAATAGTGTACATTACTATACCACTCACCTAGTAGATAGCAGAGGTATTATAAAATGGCAGGCAAGCTAGACAATCTGTGGCAGCAGATTATTTTTTTTCTTTTTATTTTTCTTTTCTTATGTAATATTGAATGTACATGGGACTTTGAGACTCAAAAGGGATGTGTGGGATAAAATTAGTTAGGCAAATACTTGTAAACACACATTTGTGTATAAGTAGCTGAACCAATTAGCAAGAACTTTAACAAGTTCTCTTTGTCTACTCTGACTTAGAGTTGGGAGCCACCTACCTGAGTTACTTGGGTGACTGTTCCTTACACTAGAACTTGTTTTATACTTCTAAAACACTGATCGCCTTAATACTTGTTCAACTTCACACTTATTGCTCTCTCAGTGTGTGGTTGTCTCAGTCGCTGTGTTGACCTAGGTGAGTAATATTTTCAGTAGTGAGATCCAACCTTGCATGTCATAAGCTCATATTTTCTCAATGTCTTAGTCAATATGACACACTGTCACACAGAAGTATCCAATCCACCACTATAACCATGAGCATCGTCAGAAAATGTACAGGCTAGAACGGCGGTACGGTGGTCAAATTTCGCTTTGATATCTGGCGACGCATCGGAAGTGTCATAGTATCTGACTGTCTGAAGCATTTCAGAACAAAGCTGGGCAGTATGTGATGAGAGAACGTACTGTGTCCCATGAGGATACGAGCAGCCAGTCTGAATGGACTGGCGTATAGCGCACAGACAATATACCATCAAACGGTGGAGAGGGTAGTACAGTCACATTTTGGTCGTCTATCAATCGTGATTAGCCACTAAATGACCGCCATACCAAAAAAAACAAACCAGCCATGGTGATGGAAGGAAAGTTTTGTTTGTTAGGAGTAAATAATGCCTGTTGTTGTATTTGACTGCTTGCCCAGCGAGGAGATATGTGCCAGATTTAATTGCTAAGCCAAGTGTATGAGACCAGACGTTGAACCAACTGGAGGAATCATTTTATTTTACAACACACCCAGGTTTTACATAAAGTTACCAAATAAAATTAGGTAGCCCTTATATTTATACAACACAACACAACAACCCTTAATAAAATAATAGAAGTAATAAAGCTAAATACCTAAAAACTAAAAAACACTAAGTAATCCTGTAAGAGTTTAGTCTTTTGGTGAGCAATCTCAGGCTTAACTCTACTCTAAGTTAGAGTTGACAAAGAAAACTTGTTAGAGTCCTTGCTAAATTGCGTACACTATTTAACATGTCTGATTATTTGTCCTTGTTTACTGATCCGACTATATTACATAATTAAATAAAAGAAAAAGAAAAAGAAAATAAATATTGACTTAGAGGGATTTGGGCAATTTATAACAAATCCTAACTTCCTTATAGCTGTGTCAGGACCCGCGGGACAATCCCAGATCCCCCTCAGAGGGTATGAGGTTAAGACGAGGAGAACTCAACAGAGTTCCCTCTATGAATTGCCTAGCTATTTATATAAGTACACATGGCTATGCTAAGACTATTCTAAGAGAGATCACGGTATCTATTAGCTACCATCTGTCAAGTCCTGAGTAATTCCCCACGTCAGACAGCTTCTGCCCACATGTTCTCCCACACATGGTGGCTGCCTGATAGGTGTGTGATCAAGCTCAGATCATTACTCGATCCTTCCCATGCTTGTCCTTTTATTAGATCCTGACGTTCCCGTGTTGTAGTCGTTATGTTCGTATCATTGTATAGCCATTAATTAATTTATTTAGTAAAGAAAAAGATAAGTGTCAGAGCAAATCATAACAAGCTGGGCCATAGGCTTAAGTGGACTAACTGGGAAGTTTAGACTCCAGAGGTAGATGGTTAGGACCAAACTCAGGTGCTAGCCCAGACCAGACCTTACAATTGAGTGAGCTTAGTAGTTACTTGTATACTGGTCTATTGTGATCAGTTTATGCAGAGGAATAGTAGTCGCTCTCTAGGAGGCTACTTAGAGTAGAGATCTTCTCTGTGAAGTGATAGTCTACCCTAGTATTAGGGCAGTAGTTAGTAAGGTAGTAGGCACCTGGCTGGGTGAAGATATTGTGCCCCAGTAGACGTACAAGTGAGATAGGAGAAGAATATGACGAGTCCCTCAAGAAATACATTTTCTTTTTTTTAACACAAATACACATCACACCATCCAGAACATAACATCATGTCTTTGGACCAATACAACAAACTCATGAGCAACATGCTCAAGAAAAGGCATGCCCTTGCCAAATTAAGGGCAGAGTTAGAAGAGAGAGAGGAGAGAATGTGTAGATGATATGGAAAGTTTGGGCATTTAGCCTGAATGTGTAGGAGTGGAAAGGAGGAGACAAAAGGGGTGAAATCTCAGAACCAGTTTGAGGTACTGAGAAATTGAGTAATGCAATGTGGAGTAAGAGAAGTGAGGAGACAAGAGGTGATAGAAGAAAGGATATGATGTTTCAGGTGTGGGGAGGAAGGACACAAGAAGTGGGAGTATCCAAAGATAGAAGAGAGAAGAAGAGAGGAGATGGCACCACTGCAAGGAGTATGGGAGAAGGTAAAGATGCATTGTGGGGCAAAGAGACTGCCTCCAAGAGGAAGTACAGAAGTTTGTCGATGAGCACTTGAAGAAGGGATATATTAGACCTTCTAAATCATCTCAGACATTGCTGGTGTTCTTTGTGGGTAAAAAGGATGGGGGAAAGCACATGATTATGGACTATTGGAGACTCAATAAGTAGACAATCAAGAACAACTACTCTCTGCCATTGTCATGAATCATCCAAATTCTCTCTAAGTTAAGATTCTTTTTCTTTTTCTTTTCTTTTCATTTAATTATGTAATATAGTCGGATCAGTAAATACAGACAAACATTTGAAGTGTGTATAAGTAGTGTATGAAATCCAGCGAGGACTCTAACGAGTTCTCTTTGTCAACTCTGATAAAGAGTGAGATTTAGGTTAAGGTTACCCCAACCACAACTTGAGTCTTTACAGCCATTGATTACAGACTTAGTAGACTCTATGGGCAATAAAAGAGTGTTTACTAGAATGGACCTCTGGTGGGGTTATAACAATGTAAGGATAAAGAAAGGAGATGAGTGGAAGGTGGCCTTTACTACTCATATGGGGTCATATGAGCCAGTAGTTATGTTCTTCAGAATGACAAATCTGCCTGCTACCTTCCAAGGCATGATAAATGAAATTCTGAGAGACATGATCAATGAAGGAAAGGTGGTGGCTTTTGTAGACAATGTTTTAATAGGAACAGAAACAGAAGAGGGACATGACAAAATTGTGGAAGAAGTATTGAAGAGATTGGAAGAGAATGACCTATACATGAAACCAGAGAAATGTGCCTGGAAGGTACAGAAGGTGAATTTCTTAGGAGCAGTAATGAGTCAGAAGAAGATCGAGATGGAGGAGGATAAAGTGGTGGGAGTACTGAATTGGCCTGTGCCAAAGATAGTAAGAGATGTTAGGAAGTTCCTGGGCCTTGCAAATTATTATAGGAGATTTGTGAAGGATTTTGCAAAACTAGCATAACCCTTGAATAACCTAACAAGGAAGGAGGAAAAGTGGAATTGGGGAGTTGAGCAGCAGAAGGCATTCAAGCAGTTGAAAACAGTCTTTACAAGCTGACCTCTATTAGTTGCACCTGATCTGGATAAAGAATTTAGAGTGGAGGCCAATGCCTCTAACTTTGCAACAGGGGGAGTACTATCTATTAAGTGTGAAGACAGCAAGTGGAGACTAGTTGCCTACATTTCTAAATCATTGAACAAAACAGAGCAAAACTATGAAATACATGACAAAGAAATATTGGCAGTAATACAATGCTTGGAAGTCTGGAGGCACTTCCTGGAAGGGACTAAAAGTAAATTCAAAGTATGGACCAACCATAAGAATCTGGAGTATTTCATGAGCAATCACAAGTTGAATCGCCAGCAAGCATGATGGGCTCTATACTTGTCTAGGTTCAACTTCATGTTGAAGCACATTCTAGAGAGCAAAATGGGGAAGGTGGATAGATTGAGTAGGAGGCCAGACTAAGAGGTTGGAGTAGAAAGGAATAACAAAGAACAGACATTGGTCAAGAAAGAGTGGCTAGAAGTGAAGAAGATCAGAGTAGCAGAAATGATAATAGAAGGAGTGGACTTACTGGACAAAGTAAGAAAGTGTGAAGCAAGGGATGACAAAGTGGTCAAAGCAGTAGAAGAAATGAAGTGAGCAGGCATAAAAATGTTGAGAGATGAGGAGTGGCATTAGGAGGATAGTTTGATACTGAAGGAAGGGAAGGTATATGTCCCTAAGGATGAGAAGCTGAGAGCAGAAGTGATCAGACTACACCATGATATACCTGTAGGAGAACATGGGAGATAGTGGAAAATGGCTGAATTAGTGACAAGGAATTTCTGGTGGCCAGAGGTCACTAGAAAAGTGAAGTGGTACGTGGAGGGGTGTGATGCCTACCAATGCAATAAGAATCAAATGCAATCACCAGCAGAGAAATTAATGCTGAATTTGATTCCAGAAAAAGTGTGGACCCATATTAGTACAGACTTCATTATAAAGTTACCCTTAGCTCAAGGATACAACTCAATCTTAGTAGTGGTAGATAGATTTACAAAAATGGCACACTTTGTAGTAGACTCAAGCTAGGGTTAACTTAAGCGCACACTCTTTATCAGAGTTGACAAAGAGAACTCATTAGAGTCCTCGCTAATTGGTCTAGCTACTTATACGCAAATTGGTATTTACTAGTATTTGTCTACTCAAATTATCCCACGGACCCCTTTTGAGTCATAGTGTCCCACGCACTTCAAACTATTACATAATAAAAGGAAATGAAAAAGAAATAAAATAATCTGCCACTGCGGATGCTCCAGCTCGCCTACCATTTTATTACACCACCCTCCTCTCAAGCTTCCTTGTCCTCGAGGATTTTACAACTCACTGTCCCAATCCCCTATGTTTCCCATTTCATCCTCTTCTTGTTGTTTTATCCATAAGAACGGATTATGGCTTACTTTAGCAAATGGATTCCTTTTCCATCGCCGCCAATTTTCTTCTAACCTTTTCCAATACTCCTGCTTGTATTTCTTCTCCCCCCACCCATATAATAATTTTGCCATGTACTTCCCTGGCAATTCTCTGTTGAACACATTCTTCTCTTCCTCCTTTTCTTGTTGCCTTGTTTCTTCTTCTTCCCTTCCATATTCCTTCTCAAACTCTTCTATAAGGTCACTTGCATTTTTAAGGTTTTCCCTACTTTCCCAAGTGTCTTCCTCTGCCGTACACCCCTTCCATTGTACTAGGTACTTATCTCTCCCTCGTACCTGTCTCTTATTCATTATCTTTTTTACCTCCCACTCCTCTTCACCTTCGATTACCACGGGTTGTGGCATTTCTTTCTTCTGTCCTTCCACCTGACTGGTGTATCTTTGTACTCTACTTACATTAACTACCGGATGAATCTTTACTGTACTAGGTAGTTCTAATTCTATGGCGTTCGTCAAAACTATTGACTTGATCTTATAAGGTCCAACGAATCTCTCTGTAAGTTTTTCTATTCTCCTGCCCACCATCTGGTATTTGAGATCCTTTGTGCTGAGCAGCACTAGATCTCCTACTTTATACTCCTCCACTTCTCCCCTATGCCTATCCGCATACTTCTTCATGTTCTCTTGTGCTTTACTGAGCACCGCCTTTGCCTCCCCTTGTATCTCCTGCATCCTTTCCACAAATTTGTTTGCCTCTTTGAACTTTCCCTTCTTCCTCAACTCGAATCCCATTCTTGGGTCTCGTCCAGCATTCACTTTAAACGGTGACACCTTTGTGCTTGTCTGCACCTTGTTGTTATAGGCGAATTCTGCTGTTCCCAGCCATTCCGGCCACTGCTCTTGTCGATGGTCAATGAACATTCTCAGGTACTGTTCCAATTCCTGATTCATTCTTTCTGTCTGTCCATCTGTTTGTGGGTGG
>Ga0153966_100496_pt1 | contig 13989 bp, 15 predicted proteins | sample TSFL050MetaG_FD_104738 | JGI IMG/M metagenome (GOLD analysis project Ga0153966, IMG submission 104738) | Attine ant fungus gardens microbial communities from Florida, USA - TSFL050 MetaG | ecosystem: Host-associated > Fungi > Mycelium > Unclassified | place: USA: Florida, Paynes | collected... | reverse complement strand
CTCCACAGGCTTCGCCTTCCAGTGATGTACCCATCCCTTTAACAAATCCTTCGCTATTTGCTCCCCTTTCCAAACTTCGTTCATCATCGACCAAAGGCCTAATACTTCAATTTGTTGGGCCACCAGGCTCAGGCCAAATTTCTCTTATTCAAAGTATAGCTCGTGCTCTCGGTTGTCCTTTACAATGGTGGTGTCTGTGATGAAACTTGAAATACATGGTCACAGTTGTATCTGGTCCCGGACTTGTCATTCAAGCATTCCATAAAGCCTCATGTCATTCTTCTCGATAAAGTTGACAAAATTGGACAAAGTTATTTCTATTGAGATCTTTCCACAGCCGTCCTACAAGTCTTGGATCTGTGAGGAGAAGCATTTGGGAAGGGTATTGTCATGAACTGCCATTTCCTCTAAGTCAATATTTATTTTATTTTATTTTAATTAGGTAATATGTACACATCAGTAAATAAGGACAAATAATTGGACATGTATAAGTAGTGTACACAATCCAGCAAGGACCCTAACGAGTTCTCTGTCTACTCTGACATAGTGTGTGATCCAGGTTAGGGTTACACTACCTGAACTTAAGATCATTGCACTAGAACTTATTTCCACATCCAGACACCAATCGCCTCAATCCTTGTTAATCTAATTCTTATTGCTTTCTTGGTGTACAGTTGTCTCAGACCAATCCTGTAAGGCCTTGGATGGAGGTTGAGTAACCCTAACCCTTAACCCTCTCTTTATTGGAGATTGACAAAGAGAACTCGTTAGAGTCCTTGCTAGATTGTGTACACTACTTATACATGTCCAATTATTTGTTCTTGTTTACTGATCTGACTATATTACATAATTAAAAGAAAAGAAAAAGAAAAAGAAAATAAATATTGACTTAGAGACAGGAGGCGATTCATGACACCACCCCCCTCTCAAGGGTCTTCGTCCCGAGGACTTTTTCATAGTTCATTGTATGGGTCCCTTAGGTCTCCCATGTCCTGATTTTCATCTCCTAGCTTCTCTAAATATTTTCTATCTTCTTCAAGCCTCCATCAATCTTCCTCGTCCACTTCTTCATCCCATTCCTCTATCTTCCCTCCCTTATATTCTTCCTTTTTTTCCATCTTTTTCAAGAATGGATTCTTACTATACCTGGAGAATGGATTTTTCTTCCACCATTTCCAATTTTCCTCCATTTGTCTCCAATATTCCCTATCGTACTTCTTGTTGCCCTATCTATAGAGCACTTTCGCCATATATCTTCCTGGCAATTCCCTGCTGAACACCCCCTTTTCTTCATCTGCTTCTTGCCGTCTCACTTCTTTCTCTTCTTCTCTGTGATATTCTCTTTCAAATTCTTCTACTAATTCCATCGCATTCCTCAGATTCTCCTTACTTTCCCATGTGTTCTCTTCTACCATGCATCCCTTCCATCGTACCAGGTATTTATCCCTGCCTCGTATCTTTCTCTTGTTTATAATTTTCTCCACTTCCCACTCTTCTTCTCCTTCAATTACTACTGGTTGTGGCATTTCTTTTCTCTGTCCTTCCACTTGCGATTTGTACCGCCGTACTTGGCTAACATTAACTACTGGATGTATTCTAACTGTATTAGGCAGCTCCAATTCTATTGCGTTACTGGAGATGATTGCCTTTACTTTGTAAGGTCCTACAAAGCGTTTTGTGAACTTATCCGTACATCTTCCAACCATTTGGTACTTTAGGTCCTTAGTGCTGAGCAGCACCAAGTCGCCTACTCTATACTCTTCCACTTCCCCTCTTTCTCTATCAGCATACCGCTTCATCTCTTCCTGCACTTTCTGTAGTGCTGCTTTTACCTCCTCTTGCATGTTTTTCATCCTTTCCGCAAACTTCTTTGCTCCTTCATGTTTCCCCTTCTTCCTCATCTCGAATCCCATCCTAGGATCTTGTCCATAATTTGCCTTAAAGGGCAAAACCTTGGTCCCTGCATGCACTTTGTTGTTATAGGCAAATTCTGCTGTTCCTAGCCACTCTGGCCATTGCTCTTGTCGATGGTCTATGAACATTCAGAGGTATTGTTCCAGCTCCTGGTTCATCCTTTCTGTTTGACCATCTGTTTGTGGGTGGAACACCGTCGACAGTTTTGTCTCGATCCCTAACATGCGATTTAGTTCCTTCATAACTCCTGCTATGAACTGTGGTCCTCTATCTGAGATTATGCTATCCGGTAGTCCATGTAGTTTCCAAACATTATCTCTAAATAGTCGTGCCAACCCTTTTGCGCTAGTTCTTTCTATAGTAGGTATAAAATGTCCCATTTTTGTGAATCTATCTACTATGACTAAAATGGCATCATATCCCTGTGCTAAAGGTAACTTTGTGATGAAGTCTGCACTAATATGTGACCAAGCTTTCTCTGGAATCGAATTCGGTATTAACTTTCCTGCCAGTGGTTGTGCTCGATTCTTATTTTGCTGACAGGCATCGCACCCCTCCACATACTGCTTCACCTCTCTAGTGACCCCTAGCCACCAGAAATTCCTTGTCACCAATTCTGCTGTCTTCCACTGTCCTCCATGTTCTCCTACAGGCATATCATGGTGTAGCCTGATCACTTCTGCTCTTAACTTTTCGTCTTTGGGGACATACACTTTCCCTTCTTTCAACATCAACCCATCTTCCTGATGCCACTCTTCATCTCTCAACATCTTTACCCCTGCTCGCTTCATTTCTTCCACTACTTTCACCACCTCATCATCTTTTGCTTCACACTTTCTTACTTTATCTAGCAAGTCCACCCCTTCTATAACTACTTCCGTTATTCTAATTCTTTTCATTTCTAGCCACTCCTTCTTTACCAACATCTGCTCCTCATTATCCTTTTCTACCCCAATCTCCCAATCTGGTCTCCTACTCAATTCATCCGCCTTTCCCATCTTGCTTCCTGAAATGTACTTCAATACAAAGTCGAATCTAGACAAGTATAGAGCCCATCGTGCTTGTCGCCGATTTAATTTTTGGTTGCTCATAAAATACTCCAGATTCTTGTGATCCATCCATACTTTGAATTTACTTCTTGTTCCCTCCAGAAAGTGCCTTCATGCCTCCAAACAACGTATTACTGCCAACATTTCTTTGTCATGTATCTCATAGTTGCGCTCAGTTGCATTTAATGACTTAGAAATGTAGGCAACTGGTCTCCACTTGTTATCTTCACACTTGATAGATAATACTCCTCCTGTGGCAAAGTTAGAAGCATCGGCTTCCACTCTAAACTCCTTATCTAGGTCGGGTGCCACTAATAGAGATCTACTCATGAAAACCATCTTCAACTGTTTGAAGGCCTTCTGCTGTTCATCTCCCCACTTCCATTTTTCTTTCTTTCTTGTTAGATTGTTCAAAGGTCGGGCTAGCTTGGCAAAGTCCTTTACAAAGCACCTGTAATAATTGGCTAGACCTAGGAGTTTCCTAACATCTCTGACCGTTTTGGATGTAGGCCAATTTAACATCCCCGTCACTTTGTCTTCCTTCATTTCGATCTTCCCCTAATCCATTACTACTCTCAGGGAATTTACCTTTTGTACCTTCCAGGCACATTTCTCTGGTTTCATGTATAGGTCATTCTCCTCTAACCTCTTCAGCACTTCTTCCACCAACTCGTCATGTCTCTCCTCCGTTTCTGTTCCTATCAACACATCATCTACAAATGCCGCCACCTTTCCCTCATTGATCATATCTCTCAGAATTTCATTCATTATGCCTTGGAATGTGGCAGGTGAATTTGTCATTCCAAAAAACATCACCACTGGTCCGTATGACCCCACATGAGTAGTGAAGCCGCCTTCCACTCATCTCCTTTCTTAATCCTCACATTGTTGTAGCCCCATCAAAGATCCATCTTAGTAAATACTCTTTTGTTGCCCATAGAATCTACTAAATCTGTAATTAATGGCAGAGGGTAATTATTCTTAACTGTCTGCTTATTGAGTCTCCTGTAGTCCATAACCATGCATTTCCCCCCATCTTTCTTGCCCACAAAGAACACCGGCGACGTCTGGGGCGATTTAGAAGGTCTAATGTAACCCTTCTTTAAATGCTCATTGACAAATTTCTGTACCTCTTCCTTTTCATTTCTGGAAAGAGGATACACTCTCGCCTTGCTTGCTTTAAAATCGTCATTGAGATCTATCACATGATCCCATGCCTTTCTAACTGGCATTCTTTCTGACTCCACCTTTCCAAACACCTTCAACCACTTGTGGAACCTTTTGGGTACCATTTCTTCCACCTTCCTATGATCTGCCTCCATTTCCTCTTCTCTTCCCCAATTTTCCTTTTCATCTACTGCCCATCTTACAATTTTCTTCTCATCTTCTCTTGTCTCTTTCTTCCCCTTTATCCTCACTACCTTTCCACACAATGGTGGACATCTCGTCATTCTTACTTCTCCTTTCTCCCAATCTATCTCTGGATTATGAGCTGCCAACCATAGCATACCCAAAATTATGTTTGTCTTTCCTTTATTTATACTTCTATAGCACTATTTAGTAGTCACTTTTTTGTGACAATTAGAATTTATTAATAAATATTAATAGTATCACAAATGGTCACTTACTAATTTGTAATAGATGAGTAGTAGTTCTCAGAGATTTGAAGTACAAGTTAGAATAAGCAATAAAAGATGTTGTTAAGTCTAAGGTCTAATCCTCAGACTAGAGAGCTTTCTATACATGAATAAGATAATCTATACACCTGGATAAAGTATCATATGTCTACTGCCTATTTATCATGAATCGCCTTTTCTCTCTAAGTCAATATTTATTTTTTCTGATTTTAGAACTAGACTAGTCCATGACATTAAGTTCTTGCACATCCAATAAAAGAAATGAGAATAAAAAGAAAAATAAATAATAACCTAGAGAAAGTAGTGATTCATAGCAAAAAGTACTAAATGATACATTTTTGAGTTGGCTAAACACCTCTTCATTAAGATGGAATCTTCTAGTCATATCATGTTTGAACCAGGACAATTTATAACATTAATCCAGTTCTGTCCAATACAAAGAATGTCAATTGCTAAGAATAAATTCACTTTCAATGTAAAATAAAAAAAGAAAATGCCATTCATCTTGTGAGAGTAGCAGGTTGCTTAGTTCTAGCACTTGATTTTTTACAAGGGCAGATACTAGTTACCTCAGCTGTTCAAAAGGTGAATAAGGATTTCATTCAAATCAAATGTCTCCTAGAAGTAGCCTCATTTCTATGGAGGTGAATTCATACAGTGAAAAATGGACAGGACAAATTTTTATGGAATTATTACTTAATCCTATTGTCTGACAGGAGGAGTAGAGACTTTCTCATGTTCTGGTCGACAAGACCAGTGATTTCGTAGTTCTTTCCATGGAAGCATTTCAGATGCTCCCCGCTCTCCATGCAACATCTCTGCGGCAAAGCCAGAAATCCGCATGTACCTATCAAACATGATTGATGAGTATTAGTAAGAAGTCAGCATATCCAACGTGAAAGTTTTACCAGTCTGCTGGAAGGTCATAGCCATCTTCATCTAAGGCCATGAATTTGAATGTGTCCGATATAGGTAAAAGTCGCTTGTGTGTGACAACGGGTAACAATGCTGTTCCTTCGTCGTATCTGCGAAAAATAATTGAAGGTGATGGTTTCATGGTTTTCAGAAAAATATGACAGAATTATTGTTCAAAAAAGATACACACTCATCCCACATCGCTCCATATATTGTCCTCACACCCAGCTCCTGCGCATTGTAAATCTGTCTCCAAAGGAAATTTCCACCATTCCTTTTAATCCCGTTCCATTCCCAGTTCCCTTCTGACAAGTTATACCCCTTAGCATGATAACCGAACCTCATAAGAAAGGAAATAAAAGAAAGAATTCTCGTAACTCACTGATCCGCCAGGAAAAACCACAGGGACATAATCGATCTTTCTGAACCCCTTATTAACTCTTTCCCTCAACAACTCTGAATCACCTCTCATCACATTCTCTGAAAACTGAATAGCTTCAGCTTCAGATGAATACCTACCAATTGTCCAAGGGGAAATAGCATCGACTTCGTTGAGCCATACATCGAGAAATTCAGGATTTCTATCAGCATCCCCCTGTGATGTTCTCCAGTATGCAGGAACACCTGCAATAATGTATACTCCTCTTTGTGTTGCATTCCGTAAGGTCGAAATGATGGATTGGAGGAGCGACGGTGAGTGGCCTGCTTCATTGAACCCAAAGCCTGAATTATGTACATTGAGATCATCATAAAAAGTGGAACGGGAAATGAGAAAATGAAATCATGAATGGATAAGACCAAAATATCTTCAAGAAAAAAGTCTTTACGTACCCCATAACCCGACCACAGGTCTACCCTTTTCTTGAAGATAATTAGGACTGTCTAAAATTCCTTTCACGTGTACGAGATGATTCCAATCGTGTTCTAACACCCTTCCAATGCGATTCGCTGGGACGCTGGACACATCATACCTAGGAAGGAAATGAAGCGACAGGAGCGTGGGACGAAATACTAAGGACCTTACATGATTGCGAAAACACGGTCCTCTTTCTCTGAGGCCTCCCGAACACGATCACAAACCTCGTCCCGTATCTTTCGAATTCCTTCAGCTCCGGCCTCTATGTCTGTCTCAACAGCGAATCGTTGTAAAAATGCTCCATCTACTCCGTATTCCGCCATCCAATGAAAATGCCTATAGCAATTGACACGTTAGAGCACTTTAGCACGGTGTCATGGAAGAGAGCACAGGCCTCTGTACAGTTTCTGCATTCCTGGAAGAAAAAAGGAAGACTTGTCCATCAGCCTTTGTTCTCAAACCCGGAGCCAGATAGAGTTCTGATGGAGAGTACGAAGAGACATCAGGCCATAAGTCGGTGTTAGGACGACCTCCTGCAGGTAGTGGACTATTGAACCAATGTAACCACCCATGGTGACCTAGGTATCGTGAACACAGGTCTTGGAGATCAGAGGTAGGTTCTTACCTGGACTTAATGGCTCTCCATCGCCGCCGCAAGTGAACCTAGATCCCAGTTTAACTTTAAAGTTGACGGTTATACTAGAGTGCACGCTAACCATCCTTGATAACCGACTAAAAGCTTATTTTGGATTGTCGACGGATCCGACCTGACGATCACACAAATAGATGAGACCAGCCGATACAGCTCATGAACACAAACTCACTTTCTGAGCCGTCGCTCTACAATTCCTGCATCAGAGGTAGACATTGGTGAGGAACAAATGAGCAATATGGATCATTGCTTCTGCATATATATTGCCTTGTACCACTCTCGGATTTTCTTATCTGCCATGATAGGGGTTGGAGTCTTCTATACTCATATCAAATCAATTTTCTCTCTCCAACATGGATAAGACTCCTGACTAAGGGAGTATCCAAATTCTGCGGAGCCGCCTTCCTCTTCATTGAATTTCTGCATGAATGAAATATCCAGGAACAAACCCACATTCTTCACTGCTTCCAATAGGTCTGTCGGTACTGGAAAATATTCATCTTCTCCACTCTCGGCTTCGACTTCGACTTCTCAAATGGAGGAATTAGTTTCATCTTCTAATACAGCGCCTTGGTAAACCAACACCATTTTAATTGATTTGATCTTTCTTTTTTTTCCTTTCTACACCCTATCTTCCTCCTACTCAGGGTTACATTAAGCCGGTTTTCCGTGGCACCAACTCCACTGGGTAAGATCAGCCATTCAACTAGCACATTCCTGCTCCAATTGATATGATAAGATTTCTATTTTGTGTATGCCTATCAATGCTTCAGCAGAAGCGGACTGACTTATGATTCTTGGCAAGTGACAGTGATAGATGCCGTACTTACTCAGTTGTTGTGTAACATTTATATCAACATCTAAAAGGTAAGGCAGCCGAGACACAACCGAAATGCAGCCGAGACTCAGTAATGTATATATAGACGAAACCCGGGCACAGTGGCTAGTTATCAACGAACCCCAGCTCAAGAGGAGTAGTCTAATCTCTTCTGCACCATTTTACCGGCTCGACTACACTATTGACTGAGCCAGTGGCGAAGGAACCCCCTCCAAATATTAGTTATGGATTAAGGCCCAACTACCGCCCATCGCTTGGGTTCAGATACCTCAAAGGGACCAAAGAGAAAATTCAAAACTGGTAACCGGATCGAAACAACATGTAATATTCACTTTCAGCTTCTACCTCAGAAGATGAGGAGGCCACATGAGCCCGAAAACTATTAGAGTTGAAACAAAATAATTTTAACTGGGCTCACACAGTATGTCACGGACATGGCTACACAACAAAACATTATACATCTTAACCCCACCTCATGAGCACTGGAAAACAAGATTTATATTCAAGTTGACTCAACTTTACATATCGCATTACTTTTGAGTGTCCATCTTGCCCTTAGTTCTAGTATTGACTCGAGAATATTCGTCTTTGCCCGCTCAACACGCCTATTCTCTTACAATGTGCCCAACTACTTCTATAGTCTTACCACCTAGAAATTGATTTGTTTGTCGACGATACGTTATCGTCATGATCACTGACGCATCCCCATCATCTTGTCTTCTCCTCACTTTTCCTTGTTATCCTCTATATCTACACCCACATCCTTTGTGATGGATCCGCTGCTGCCTAGAACATTGTTGCTATTGCTTCTATTAGGACTTCCTTCTCTTTTTTCAAATCATCAGCCCTTTTTTTAACCCTTGGATCAGACAACATAGATCTACGTTCCCACACTTCACAAAAAAGCATTACACGCATCTTAATCTCCATGTTACAGGGAATTGGAACTCATGTTTCCCCTTCACCTGCCGAAGCAGGGGTAACAACTACCACTACACTTCCAATGTTTGTTGTGTGATAGAACCACGCAGACTGTGCCAACAAGTCATATGGTCCCCAGCAATGACGAAATATCGTTATTGGCATTGATCTGATGTCCAGAAACTAATTGACCTATCTGCGTCATGAAATTAGATGTGCTTGTTAATGGGATTGATCTTGATGCAGAGTGGAGAATATCTGCATGGTGAACACCATTTTTCAACAGTAGATCTGCGTTGACAGATGGCAACCGGGCGTGGAGAGTATTTCGTCGCAGTGCAGCCTTAACATGGATATATGTCCTGCCCTAGTGACAATCGATGACCGGTCATGAAAGATGGGTATACTCATCCCTCAAGTCATCAAGTTATTTATTACAGTTCCCGCTGCCGATTCAAAATCTCATGATATCCAGAGACATCAGTCATCTGCGTCCAGTATTTGATTACAACGATTCAAATGTTCAGGTCAGTTCGGATAAGTTGCCTGATATTGTTAATTGGAACCTCTGATTTTCATCTCAACGAGCGCATCACAGCAGGCCATCTCTCACACATAATTTTGCACTTGCATTCTGACTAGGTAGAGTGTTTCAGACGGTGATAATTAGATTTGAAATTATTATACACGCAGGTGTGGGACCGAGAGAAGGGAAGTCAAGTTGCGAAGAAAAGCTTTGAGTAAAACATCAAGTTCAATCATTTCATACTTGGTTTACAAATAAGGCAAATATTTTCCATTCCGATTGCATGCACGATTGACTCATTCATATGCGGTTACGCAGCACAGAGCAGGTCTGACCAAAGTTAGCCTCAAAAGAACTGATATTATGTTGTCTTTGACTGAACCTATGTTTCAAGATATACGGATAGATCAACTCCCCATGGTGTTCGGACCAATAGCTTTATCTATGTTGTCATTCATGCCGTGTTCGGGGTAAGATTTTATTGACTCACTCTCAACAATGCATATAATACCATCAAAAATCAGTTATCTTCACAACTCATGTCTCTCTGGATACGACGATTTGTCTTAAAATGCCCATCTCGGGGATGGCCCAGACTCAATATGACAGCAAATCGTTACAGAGCATCCAACTCCCCAATGGATGGCCTTACATTACGTTTCTTCCATTGTAATAGTGCACGTGTGTTATTTTGCTGGTTTTCTTGGTATTTCCGTCTGATCCATGCACAGACAAAGAACAATGGGAGCTTGTCATTGAACACCTCTTTTCGCAGTCTGGTTCGAGCCATCTCAGGATCCGCGAGGCATGGGCATTCGACTGGGCCACCCACGGAGATGCTGCGATTTTGAACCGAGAATTGTTAAATAATTCGTCTATGAGTTCCAACATCGCAATATGCATGTCCATGTTATCATTTTACCTCCCAGCCGTGTATGACTGGGTCGCTGGTGTTGTTCAATTCTTTCGGTCGAATTACATGCGAGGACATCAAGTTGTACTTTGTGGACATTCTGCTGGCGCAACCACAGCGTTTGGTTTTTTCCCTCGTTCATCAGGTTTTGCCACTGATCCACATTAGTGTACTCACTGCTGCCAACTTCTACCCAAATCTTGCTTCTGTCGGTATCATTGGACTGGTTCTTGTTGAATCAGCAATGTTGACGCCTCAATCTGCCGTAGAAGAAGATACCGAGGCTCGTTGGTCTCGTATGCTGATGCTCAGTTCTTGTAGGAGGGACAAATGGGCATCTAGGAAAGATGCTCTCCAGTATTTACAGAACAGACGCCCCTGGAACAGATGGGATCCACGAGTACTTTCCCTATACATCGTATGTATCCTTCAATGCGATGATCCCATCGAATAACCCCATGAAATCAAGAAACATGGTTTATATGAACGTTCTGACGGAAGCGTCAGCCTCAAGTGCGATAAAACGCAAGAAGGCAGTGCTTTTGCGGACAAAGAGTCACATTTTGACGGTCTGACATGGCTCAAGAAGTTAAGTAGCGCTGTTCCCCCGCACATTATATGGGAAAAACGGCACGATTTCATGTGGGTAATCAATGTCGTTCTTGTTCCTATGCCTGATAGATTGCATCTTGCTCCAGCACCGATTCGATCCAAACCACACTCAACGATGCTTCTCGGGGTCGCTTGATAGCATCGGTTACGAAAGTGGATGAAGCAGGGTATATAGTGTGCTTCTTCGAATTGACATGATATGATAGTTGGTTCACATGAACATCAGGTCGTCCAGGAGCAGCCGGTTACACTCGCGCAAACAACATATCGTATATTGGAAACGATCTTCTCCATGTCAGGTCAGAGACCGAATTTATAGTGAGGTTTCCAATGCGACAGTCATTGTTTTGGTTGGTTTCGAATTTTCTGATGATGATAAATTCTCTGTCAACCCGGTTGTTATTTTTCTCTCTGTTTAGCGCTGTCCATCTCTACGTTACTATCTATATTAGGATGATGATTTAATGAACCTCTTCATGTCAGCAGAATGCCATTTACCTCCCTAACATCATTGTGTTCGTAGCAGGATATTTTCAAAATTGCTATTGTCAAGTGTCTCTTTGAATTTCTTCCTCAGTGTTATCGAATCTTAATAGAGATATAAGCTCAGACGTCACAGAGTGAAGTAGACAACTGAGGGAGGTAAGAATTGACACACTCATTGAAGCAGCATACAGAGACGAAGGATTGGATACCATATCAGTGAGTACTAAACAGAGAATGGAAGTACCACATCAGTCTGGCAATGACATCATAGCGAATGTGGCTGTCCCTTCTAATAGATCAAAAAAATACAGTCGTCCTTTCCATAATTGCCAAGCTCTTTTGATTTTCTACACCAGTCAGATACATATCAAACAACTGGCCCCGAAAGTCATGCATTCAACAGAAGTAAGTGAAAGTTTCATCCGGAAGGCTCGTGGCCGTAAAACTCTCTCGTATACTAGTTCAATGTAAAAAACGTCATACGTTCCTCATGTAGCTCATTTGTGGAAAAAGTGCAAGAATCCTCAAGCCAATGTTCATTTGATCCCTTCTGAGCGAGAAAGAAATCTATTGAGAAAGTTCCAAGATACTGGATCGATATCTACAATGTCTAGGTCATCTCATCGACGCTCGATAATGTATGTGTTGAGCGGCCATTTCATTATCTGTGCGATAGAGGGAGATACGCTGTTCTTCTTCAATTATCGCTCTGATCGTATGCGCGAAATTGCGACCGTGTTCGGGAAGGTTGAGTAGATACCCCCATTCCCAAGGATCTTGTACGTCTGTCTAGAATAAATCAGATGGCTTGTTCTGAAAGACTGCAGGGGATGTCGAACTACAAATCAACGTCCCCTTTCCCTGTCACTTTCCCCCCTCAGAAAATGGACAATGTTCTTGCAGAATGGTTGGCCAAACAAGATGTATTGCAGTCACATTGCAGGTAATTTGAACGGTATGGATATTAACAGGCGCATTCAAATGGTTTGTTCATAGAAACTGAAAAGTACGCTCACGTCACCTTCTTCTTCAATGGGGGTGTTGAACGTCAATTCGAGGGAGAGGAATGCCACATGATTCCTTCACCCAAAGTATCAACGTATCACAAGGACCCGAAGATGAGCGTTTTCGGAGTTGCCGACCGTGTATGCGAGGTTCTCAAGAAGGGTGAACATCCATTTGTGATGTGTAATTTTGCCCCTCCTGATATGGTTTGTGACCGTGTAGCATGCGTTGGCCAGGGCTAATCCGTTCATTGCAATCAGGTTGGTCATACGGGCGTTTACGAGGCAGCTGTGGAAGCCATCACGGCTACAGACAAGGCTGTTGGGCTGGTATACGAAGCAGCACAGGAGGCAGGTTACATCTTGATGATTGCGGCTGACCATGGAAATGCGAAGCAGATGAAAGATGTCGAGAAAGGCACGCCATTCACTACCCATATGACGAACGTTGTCATGACTGGTGATCCCAAGGTGCTGAAAATGAAGGAGGATGGAGTGGGGAAGGAAGGTGAGAGGGAAGGTGAGGAGGCTGGGGCATTGTGTGATGTTGCGCTTATGATCCTGGATGTGATGGTACGAGGATTTCTCCTCCACTGAACAATATTTAAGGGTTACCACAACCAGAGTTCTATAGATGAATTTTGGCGGTGTAGTATTGATCTTTTTCAGACATGACTGGACATAGGATAGATGTACCGTCCCATCTGCATCGAAGCATACTGTTGAAAGTTATCAATGGTTAGTCCACCCCAGTACCTGTGGAACCCTTCGAAACACTCCCTAAGCGGGTCAAAGGTGCATTGGGAGAAGACGAAGACAGTGGTAGCCTCCTCCGTGGTTCTGAACTGTTAGATGACCATCCAGAATGGCGAACCTTCCATGAAGTTTCCCTCTTTCTCCAAGTCAAGATTGGTAAGTGGTGATTGCTACCTTCTGGGAAGATACTGAATTTAGACTAGATGAAGACGCAGCAAGACAGGACCAACTCATACCATTGGTAACCCTCCACAGGGGCCCAGAAGACTGGTTCAAGAATAATCTTCCTAAAGCACCCTTCTCAGCGGCTGATACAAGCCAGTTTAGGAAACGTCGGGAGCGATCTAACGAAATGATCTTTTGCGGTCGCCCCTACTCTGCCTTTGAGGCAGTCCCTCCTACATTGCTGTGCCCACAATTCTCCCAATTTGTAATTGACCCTGACTCTTGTACACCTTCGACTCTCGACATCGAACATTTTCACGAACTCTGCACTCAGATGTCAGATATCTTTATTCGCGAACTCCCAAGGATCATGCGCAAGTTTGGTTTACCAGATCTCGAACGGAAAGTTATAGGGGAGTTCTATAGTGATGGGGGACTGGATGTCTATGTCACAGAGGTTGACCAGGTGGTCAGCTACTGTATCCTCGAAGTCAAAAACGCAATATTTTTGTCGAGAATGTTCCCCCAACGTTTAAGCCAACAGGTAACTTTGTCTCGATTTTCTATGGAATGGATTCAAGCAGATGGACAGTCAGAGTAGGTGACTGCCATCGTGACATTGATTCTCGCTGTCTCTACACTACATCCTCACTGTCACCCTAGCTCTTTGAGAGGTGCACAGAAGCGACCTAGCAAAAGCATCGAAGATAGTGCAAGCACTTAGATGAAAGAGATTGGACAGGGG
>Ga0153966_100495_pt1 | contig 13995 bp, 15 predicted proteins | sample TSFL050MetaG_FD_104738 | JGI IMG/M metagenome (GOLD analysis project Ga0153966, IMG submission 104738) | Attine ant fungus gardens microbial communities from Florida, USA - TSFL050 MetaG | ecosystem: Host-associated > Fungi > Mycelium > Unclassified | place: USA: Florida, Paynes | collected... | reverse complement strand
CTATAACTAAGCGCCTAAGGCGCTTATACGCTCACAGTTAGGCCTTTTTCAAGGCCGCGTACTATACACGCAAATAAAAAAAACACCTCAGAATGAAGGTTTATTTTAGTTTCCATTTAAAACTAATTGTTTGGAAAATTTTCCAAAATTAATCTGTTGTTTTTTTTATTTGTACTGTTTATAATCAGATTAGAAAGTTGGTATATATGTTCCAAGATTTAAAAATTAAATTATGTAAAAAATCAAATTGTATGAAAGTTATTTGGTCAGATAATGATTATGTCAAAGCTCACGGGTTCGAATGTCGAGTTTGTAATTACTCTTGCTGTAATGATTGCGAGGAGAGTGAAATCGTCAATGTTTGCGTCGATTGCGTCGGCGATAAACTTATCACCGAAAAAGGTTGTGTAAAATGTAATAACGCTGTTGATTACGAGTATGACGACAAGCTTTATTGTTATTCTTGTATGATTTCTATTCTACAAGACTAATCATTGCGGTGGACCTTCAGCCAGGGTGAAGGACGAGTTATAGCGGAAGGTAGGGGCTATTTCAATTACAAGGAGACTAATATGTCAGAACAAAAAATTAAAATCGAGAACGTTGAAAAACCGGCAACGTTCAAACAAGCAGGAATGTTAAAGTTCCTGTATGAACGAAAATATGGAGAATTAAAACCTAACGTTCTAACTCCTTTTTTCAAATCAAATTACAAAGGGTACCCAGACGTGAACACGATCTCAATCGATGACGCTTCCCGCTTGATCGAGGAGTGAAACGAAAAAGTTGACGTTTTAAACGACGCTGGCAACGTGTCGGTAGAGGTTGAAACAAAAAACGTAGCTGAACAAGGCGATAACATTTTATGAAGTTAGAATTCGAAGCCTTACTGTTAGACGTTGTTAAAGCAGACGAGGCAGGTAAAGAAGCCGCTCAAAAAGCTTTAACAGACTACTTAACTCAAAAAGAAGCAGAATGACAAGCCGAAGTCGCGGATCGTGAAGCAAAAGAAGCCGAATTCAACAAGAACGTTGAGGAAAGTAAAAAGTTGGCTGAAGCTGCTCAAAAAGAGATTGCTGAAACCAAGAAAAACCTTGACGAAGCTAAAAAACAACTGGAAGCTAAAAATGTCGAACCTGTTGAAGCAGAAGGTTTACTGCTGTAAAATTAGAATGTCTTTTATAGGTTGATTATTGTATAATTGTGGTGTATTTAATACACCATTTTTATTTGCTCGAGAAAGGAGAAACTATTATGGAAAAAGAACAAGATTTGAAAGTTGAACTTGGGACCCAGCCTGAAGCCAACGCTGAAACTGTTAAAGAAAAGATTTTAGACCGTGAAAAAACAATTAACCAATTGTTAGAAGGTTTAACCCCTGAAAAGCGCGAAGCTGAAATCAATGCCTGGATTGAAAAATACGGGTTAACCACTAAACAATTCAAAGGGGCTGTTGATAATATCTCTGCTCAAATCAATGCTGAACCAACAGGTAATTTAGAACCTTCACCAATTTTTAGTGGATTAGGTATTCTACCAATTGAACAAATTGTTAGGATCGCTGATAAGCAATACCCTTTTGCTGATTTGTTTCCAATTGTTAAAGCCAAAAACGGTAAAAAATTAGTATTCTATGCTGACTTTACTGACGCTGACAACTTAGCTGGTTATATCGTTCCAGACGACTACGTCGCTAAACTATACCAAGCCGACGAAGGACTACAAACTTATGAGGAATGAGGAACCAATATCAACATTCACAAGGGGTTATTAATGCCTTCAATCGCATTAAACGACTTTACCTCAAAGGAAAGTATTTTTATGGCGTTGTTCGATAACTACGCTTTCCAAGTTGCCCACCCTATTGCTAAGGTTCTTTACGGAATTCGATTAGGTTTAATTCAAAACCCTTTTAGCTACACAGGACCACAAGACTGAAATACTTTAACAATTGATAAAACTTTTGAAACTTCAGACGCTTATCAATTGCTTACTGATATTAAAACTTACTTGAAATCACTAACAACTGTGTCAAGAACAAACACGCCAGACAGATACAAAATCACAGGTTTCACAAACAAAATTGAAACTTCTGTATCTCCAGCTGATTGTGTGTTAATTGTTCCGCCAGTATTCACGAGTTATATCGATACACAAATGCGAGCTGGTGCATTCAATAAGGAATATTTGGAATTACTTCCTGAATTCAGACCGATCGATTACACCAAATCATTCGTTGAATACGGTAAAGCAACAAACGTTAAACAAGATTTGACAGACTTTGTAGCTTTCTTAGTTCCTAAGTCAAGTTGTGAAATCTTACAACATTTCAAAGGAACAAGAAGTCAACCGTTGTTGACTTTGCACTCTGTAATTCATACTTACCACCGTTTAGGACGTTCTATCGACAAAACAAAGCCTGCTTATAACTTGGAAATTAAACTAACTAAACCAGCCGAAACGGCACAAAAGAAGGCCTAACAGGTCTTTTTTTATAGAAAGAGGTTCATATGGGACTATTTAAAAAGAAGTTCGGTGAGACACCGACACAGGTTCACAACATTGATTTTTATAACACCAATGGAACAACTGACTGAGATTTCGAAGGTTTTGTGCCAGAGATCGACGGTAAACAATTAAACTGATTGTTCCCGAAGGCTGAAGGTGTTAGTCCTGCTAATTCTGTTGGAGAAAGCAAATCCTTGTTCTTAGTATATCGTGAAGTAAAGCAAGTGATCCAAACCATTAGAGGTTGTTTTAGCTACGAAGGTTTTCCCGATTACTTTCCCGTTGATAAGTTTGAGGAAAAGCTAATTAGAGACGGGAGTGTTTGTTTGTTCTACCACTCTGGTACATTGTATTGTGCGGCTTATTCAGTTGTTGAACAAAACTTGTATGACGAGCCGACAAAAATCACAATCAATGAAAAAGGTACCAAGTTTGATAAAACAGAGCTAACTGAGTTTGTTATCGTCTACTCTGACAACACACACGACGGAGTTTATCAAGCTCTTGCAATGGACTTAACTTCTAAGGTAGATTGTTTGACCCAGCTCTATTACAATCTTTACGACTCGAGAGATAAAGCTTTTATGGTGTCAGATAAATCACAAAAAGCTGTCAACTCTCTACTTTCAGGGCTTCGTTTTGGTAGGCAATCAATCTATGCTTACCAAGTTGGGGACACTTTTAACAACGGTGATATTACTGAAGCCTTAGCGAACACAAAAGCTGTGTATGGTCAACAAACAGCTGTTAAGAACTTATTCGAAACTGTTAGCCTTACCGATCGTGGTGAAAGCTTAACCAACCAGTACATTTTCTGAGAAAACAGAATTAAAGAATATTGTGGTCTTAACATTAATATGTTAGCCAACGCCACCCGCGCTATTCAGGGAGAAATTGCCCAACAACAAGGTAGAAATGAAATTGTACTCGAGGACAGGTTAAAACAACGTGAAAAAGCCCTTGAAAAAGCCAATAAGCTATGAAATTTAAATCTATCAGTTTCAAAGAATGAGTTTATCAATCAAATGATTGAAGGAATTAAGAATAACAAAGATAGTGGAGGAGACGAATATGACAATTAATAAAACAATTACAGATTTAATTACCAGTTCGCAATTAGACGAAATGATTAACGTTAAATATCAGGAAATCTATGGAACCGAATTAACACCTGAGTTCATTTCAGCAACTGTCGAAAACGTAATCGCTCACCCTCTTTCTGAGAATGAAGCGATCACAACCAACCCAGCTCCAGTTGCAAACATTTTTGTCAATGCGATCTATCAATACAAAGCTTCTTTACAAGACTTTGATATCGACACGAAGCGTGAGGAATTAATTCAATCAATTAGCAAGCTAACGACAAAAGGTAGTCAAAAAACAGGAGGCAACTCCCGCTCAACCGAAAGTTCAGAGGGTATCACACAAGCTTACATTCAAAATCAATCACAAACGAGTGATACAGAATGAAACAATAACAAGTTCAGAGATAACGCTGTTAATGCTACTACTGACGCTAATAACTACACCACTAATTCAGCCACGGCTGATACCAGCTCCGATACAACTCAAACAACCAACCCTGCTGTAATTCGCTTCACACGTGAACTTAGAAACCTAAACGTGTTCGCTTCTAAAATGTGGCAAAATCTTTTACGCAGAATTGTTTTAGACCTTTCTCAACCATTTGAAACAGAAGGCAGAATTAGACGCGGTTTACCGCCTTATTTTACTTATGAGTAGTAATTATCAAATCAATGACTTTATGCGTCAAATTGGTACCTTTAAAAGCGGTAGAGCACGATTAGCGATTGATTACGAGAAGTTATTAAAAACAAAGTTTAGTTATTTCTTAATTATCACAGAACGTGAAACCAGAGTAAAAACTTACGGGGCTAAACAATTGTTGTACTCAAAATGAAACAAAGTTGATCCAATCGGGCTTTGATTACGGACACTGGCTTCTGACGTCGATTCAGAAAAAACTTCTTTCTTTTCAGATACTCCTGATTATATGAAAGAGGAAGGTTTCTCCTTTGAAAAAGATATGGCTGTTAATTCACAAAAATTACCGTTCTTGTTGTTAAGTTCAGTTGCTACCCCTTCACGTGTTCGTGGGTCGAGAATTCTACTTGATTATATCGTCTGAGACGAATTCAATATTGGAGTTGACGGTAAGAACTTTAAAAAGCTTAATGACAATTTCAGTGATATTATTCGATCAACTTCGAATTCAACCACCGCAAGAAAACAGAAAGTGTTTCTGTTAGGAAACAACAAGTCTTTCAACCACCCGTTGCTAATCAGTATGGGTATCACTTCGATCAAAGAGGAAATTACAGAAATCTACACAGACGAAGGGCACCCTCTTATGTTGGTTCTATTTCCAATCATTGACGAAAACGAACGTAAGTTAATTATGGGAGAGAACGCGGACAACCCTCAATTTCAATTATTGAGCTTATTAAACGGCGCCGACCACTCATACTTTAACGAGACCCAGTTCGACAAAGTTAACGGGGTTGTGGAGTACACAACATTGTCTGATATGAAGTTCTGACAAGAGCTTTCTTTCAGAACAGACGAGGACGTGGTAATGTGTTTCTTTGTACCTAAGGAAATGCGATCTGACCCTGAACAAATGTGATTTTTCATTCGGTATGAGCTCTATAAAAAGAAGTTCAAAAGAAACGACGATACTAATTGATTAAACGTTCCTCTGCTTTCTCAAAAAGCAATGACCCAGAACCAAGATTTACCGATTGATACTTTCTTAAAGAATAACCTATTAAAGTTTCTTGTTAAAAATCAGTGCTCGTTCTATGATATCTCAACCAAGAACTTGTTTGTAAAAACGTTCAAATAAAATAAAACCAACCTTTCGGTTGGTTTTATTAACGAGAAATGTTTCTCTTTGAGTAGTCTCCCACTTCTCACCCCTCATAAATGTCTGGAGACCAGTGTCAGATACGAACACCTTGTGATAAAGAAAGTGCGGCAATTTTACTTTCTTGTGGAGAAAGGTTTTCGTTGAAGGCTTGATACAGTGAGTTGAAGCCAGCCATAAAGAAGTCTCAGTAGCGGCCGTTGCTTAACCAATCAGTAGGACTGCTTAATGTTTCGACTTTATAACCATAACGATGGAAAAAGTCGCCTATTTTATTTTTTAAACTGTCAGGTAAGCTATAAGTTTGCACATTTAAACCCCAGACGTTATCTAATGCTTTTAACCTTTCATATTCACTTCCTGTTGCCCCAACAGCACCACCTCGATTTTGAAGCGCCTGTAAGTTTGCTTTTTCTTGTTTAATCGCGTCGTGGGCGGTTAGGAGAGCTGATAAACTGGTTATCGCTGATAAACCTGCCGCTAAACCTGTTAGCCCTCCTGTTGGTCTGTTCGCGTTAGCCTGCGTTTGCAAACCTTGATTAAAACCCGAAAGTCCTGTTCTGACGAGTGAAGCTCCCTGGTAATCTTTACCCATTTGAAGCAGATTATAACCTGCCTCCATAGCTCTTTGGGAAGGTTCAAGCATTTGTTCACCGAACTGACCGCTATTATTAGGTTTGTTCTTTTTTAAACCCGCGGCGCTAACTCCCAACCCTGTAAACCCTGAGACTAAACCTAATAACCCTGCTTTACTCTGTATTCTCAGATTTTGATTAATTGAAGTCAGATTATTCGATACATAATTTAATCATTCTGAAGTGTTTTGATAACCTCTGATCGCGTCCGTTTCCTCTAACGTGTAATCTGTTCTTGCGCCACCTATGGCATATTTACCTGTGTTGATTGTTGTTAAAGCAAAATTCCCTTCGAATGTGAACACGCGTTTTCTGTTAACAGAAAATTTTGTTGTGTTTCCCAAATATTCTCATTGTAAATTAATAGCCTGCTTCTGCCCGTTAATTAGTTTGTAATAAAAATTATTACCTGTGTACAATTTCGCATACTGTTCAGGTGTGTATGTGTCTTGTTTTAGCGGGTCAGCGCTTAACGAAATCGGGTATTCGAAATTAGTTGTTGTTGTCCACCCGTCTTTTAAAATTTTGAAATTATAATTGTTCCGTGTGAAGTCAATGTAGAACGGTCCCGCAGTGTTTTCATATGTTAGGTTGATATACCCTCCTGAATTCGTTTCATAAATAACCTGACTGTCTAATTGTTTATAATCGGGAACTGTATAACAAGGTACAACTTTTAAAACGTCTGGAGAGGAAAATAAATCAGCAACAGAAATAGATCCTGCAATTTCATTACTCAATTCGCTATTGTCGATGTAAATAACGAAATACTTCTCTTGTTTTTTCAATCCGTCTATTCTTTGTTCAGGTGGGTATTCAGTATAATACATTTCATTTTTTGGGCGCATATATTGAATATGTTGCGATTTTAAACCGGTATTCTCAAAGAGAAGGTGTACTGTCGAAACAGACGCGCCGTTGAGTTTGGCTTCAATTAAAAGTGTGTCAGCTCAGGTGGTGTTTCAAGGAGAAGTTGGTGAGTTGTTGAAACTAACTTCGCTCAACAACTTACGGGCCTTTGGCTTAATAAAAATTAAAAAACCTGTGATATCACTGTCTGTTAAATTAGTGTCTTCTTTAACAACAATTGCTCCGTCTCCCATTTCCTCGTCAAGGGAACGTGGCCCGTCGATACTGATTGAAGGTGTCATTGTTGTAGGCAATAGGTTTCATTGTGTTTTGAAAACACCACGCTCAACAAGTACTTTTACATTCTCCTTCCAAATATTCTTAATATCATACGTGAAAAAAAGATCCAACTCAATCACATAAGTCAACGTTGTATAAACCTGTTTATCCAAATGAGCTTCCATTGTATAAAACTTATAAGTTTCCTCATTGCTATCATAAACACAGCAAAAATCTTTTCTCAACGCCTCGCTTCTTTTGAAATTAGTCTTTTCTAAATCAATCGTAAAAGTAGCATGGATCTCGTCATGCCACTTCAAAGGAGTTTCGACCCAGCTCCCATTGTCCAGGTTCTTTCAATCTGGGAAAAAGTTTCTATTCAGAAACTCCTCTTTATCTGCGTCAGACTTGAAATCAACAATATCAGTGTAGAAGTTCCCTTTCAATGGGTTTTGTACCACTTTTCACTTTGAATTCTTTTGCCCAATTAAAACTTTAAAAGCCATAATTAATATCTTCCTTTTCTTATATCATACGAACATTCCATACAGTAATAGCTTCAGCCATTATCGAAGTCATGCATTTTTGTAAACGATTGCGTTGTCTTACGACAGCGATCACATACTTTTTCTAATCTCATTTTACACCTCCTATAATTATATCAAATAAAAAAAGGTTATTCACCTTTTAAAATCTGTTGTAATTCCCACTCAGCTAACGCTTCTTTATTCTCACGCATTTCTTTGCGCGTGAAACGGTGTTGTTTAGATTTATGCCCATAACGGTAGTGTTTATTCATTCAAATCACGCTTCTTTCGTTGAAGTTCGAAGTAATGGCTTGTACACCACATTTTACCGTCCTCTAAGAAACTGGCCTCACACAACCCTGGTGTTCCGAAGCTGTCTGTTTGTCGTGGGTCTTTATAACATTGATTACACAATAACTTCATTAGTTTTTTTCCTTTTCAAACTTATCAATTTTCTTTTGTTTTCGATCAAGTTCATTAATCAAAAACTCTTTGTCTTTGGTTAAACTCAACACTTCATTACTTAATTCTTGGACTTTATCAGTTAATTTATCAACCTTAGCATTCAAAATTTTATTGTCTGAAGCCAGCGCTTTCGCTTTGGTTTCGATTAATAAACTCACAATGTAAACAATCACACCTAAACAAATGCAGCTGAAACCTCAATAAGTTTCAATATCAAGTTTTGTGTGTACAGCTGTTAAAACAATACCTAATATACAGAACACTGCCGGAAAACCTCAACTCAGAACTTTATTAATAATGTTCTTTCAATCTAAATCTTTCATTTTATTCACCTCCTACTCATTCTACAATAATTCTTTCGAACTTAGCACGTCCGCCATCCAAAGGTTTAGGTTTGATACAAGCGTGAGTTTTCCATCCTGTGGTATCATACATTTCTCATGTGATTGGCACACCTCACAACACACCTTTTTCTTTTCTGACCGCTGGTACTACGTCAATAAATCTTACCACTTTTTTATTTCAATACCCAAGTTCTCAGGTTGGAAGGGGTCTTGTTTTTTCAATTCCACGGGCATTAACTCACCAGTTTGTTTTCACTCTGGTTTGTGTTCCATCCTCTTTGATATACCATTCTGGGCCTACGAAACATTTCAACTCCTTCGTGAACGGCCAAAAACCTGTTCTGAACGTTGTTGATTGAATTGTAATAAACTCCATTCCTGAATGTTCAAGGAAATCTTTGGTTGCGTGGCTGTTAGAAAAAGGAGGGTTGTCAACTAAGATAATTTTATTCCCTGCTGATTGTAATTCTTTGAGTTGAATGTAGTAATCAGCTTCTCACATTGATCCAGTTCCAGTTCAGCGTATTGTTGTGCTGATTTTTCTGGTTCTCACTTCCGCATACGTGTAATCTGCTTCAGGTGTGTATTGTGTTCTAACCACACCTTTCAGTTGTAAACGATGGAAGTTGTTGTTGAAGTATTCTCAGAAATTACTATCAACTTTGCTCGCAAAGTTAACTACAATCTTATCTTTAAAGAATTCAGGTTGTTGTTCTAAAATAGTTCCTTCCATAAACTTCACAATGTCTTCATAACGAGTGAAATACTCGTTGTTTTTATTTCTTTTCGCTTGTTGTAGCACGGTGTTTTTCATTTTTTTACCTACTTTCATTATCATTGTACTACATTCTGGCTCGAAAATGGTAGTTTTTTCATTCTCCTTTTAATTTTTTTCAATTTGGGAGTTGGTGTTGGGTTGTGTCAATAGCGATATCACACACAGCTTTCTGCTCTTTTGTTTTGATTTCCAGCACTACACCTTCCTCATATCTAACACCTTGTAGCTGTGAGTGAGTAAAACCACTAAAAAACTTGTTGAACGTCATTGTTTGTTGAGTTAATTGATCGAAATTAAACCCTGCTATTCGGACAGTTTGCTTTCCAGATTGTTCGATAAACATATAACCTTTCGCCTTCATTCACGCGAAGTTTAAATGCTCATGCTCTTTTTCTCATTCTCCCAATTGTTCTCCTGACCCGATTGGGTGCGGGAAGTCCTCTGGGAATTCGGAAAAGAAAAGTGAATCGGTATCTCAATATAATACCTTATCAAAGTTTCCTAAACACCCTTCAGCTAAATTACAACGTGCGTAAGCTGTAATAAAACTTACCAGTGGAGTGTAAAAAGCTTGAAGTAAAGTTTTATATTTGTGTCCGTCCTCGGTGGTATTCACCACCTCGACTTTTGACCCAAGTTTTCCAGTCAATGCGTTAAGAGGGAACTTAGAAATATTTTTCTGTCCTTCGTCTCCGTTTCGCTTTGCTTCTGTTTTAGCAGAAAATCATAAATCAATGAATTCGCCAAAGATTTCTTTACCTGTTTTGGCGGCGAACCAAGTAATGTTATCTACGTGTCAGTAATCACCGTATGTTTTTTTGAACATTTCAATTTCAGGCTCACACAGGTATCAACTTTGGCCTCTTTTGATATTAACTTGGTGCTGGGTCCCTGAAAAAGATTTGTTGTTAATGTTAGCAATCGGCATATTATTACCTGAATTCATTTCAAGCTTCGCCGTCACCCTCGCTACATAAACAGCTGGACCGTCTGGTTTTGTTTCCAGCTCCTCACCGTATGGAAATAAACGATCGGAATTAGATACAGACGGATACATAGACGTGGCGTCGACGTGAGTGACGTCTGTGAATATTTTTCCAAGGTGGTTGAAGTTCCCTCCTGTATTTCCGCCTTTGTATAGTCCTCTCGCCATTCAATTGTCGTTTTTGGCAGCGTTTCAGGGAAAGAACTCGTTTTTAACTTTTCGGCAAGCTTGTTTGGTCGATAAGCTCTGTTCATTTTCTTTAACTCATATGTCGGCATTGCGCTCGTTTTTAGTTAACTCCCACCCTGATTTTTCCATAATCGATTTGCTAACCAACTGAAGTCAGTGATTATAAGCAGTTGACCCTATTGTTAGTTTAGGTTCGGCTCCAAAGTTTTTGAAGTGTCTGAAAGCCTCGGTCAAGTAGGCTCAAAGTACAAAAGTGTCTTGTCTTGCGTAGGAAAGCGATTTACCACCTTTGTGTTTTTCAAGGTGGTTGATTGTAGGGTAAAACCAGCTTGCTTTGTAGTCATAACCGTCAATTTTGTTAAAGTAGTTTGGATCTTTTTTAACTTCCTCGCTATCTTTATATTGTTTGGTTAAAGTCTCACCCAGTCCTTTCAAACTGGAAGCTGGAAACAGTAATAAACTGTCTCTGAATTCAACGTCTTTTAGAGCAATTGAATAAATATTACTATCTTTTTTCAAAAGTGAGTATTCTTTTTCATCCAACTCGTTCCAAAGATTTTGAAGGTAGTAAACAGAACTGTCCGACAAATAATCAGATAGTCCAATTGCCTCGCAATCCTCAGGTAAGTCATTGACTTCAGCCACAAGTTTTTTGAGCTTAGCCAGTTGTTTCTTAACATATCAAGGTTGTTTATTCCCGCGAATGTATTGAGCCTCGATATTAACTTTTTTGTTGAAGCGTTCAACAAAGAAGCTGTTTTTGAATAACCAGGTTGGTTGCCAGTCCTCTATTAGTTGATAACCATATTTGTTAAGTGTTGGTATTATAAAGAAACCGTCGAAACGTTTTAAGTTGTGATAATAAATCTGGTGTTTGACGATATTGTAGGCGCTATGTGTTGAACTTAACGCCTCAACAACCTCCAGCCAACCCTCAACTGTGTGTCCGTAAATATCAATAGTTTGTTCCTTACCGTTGAACTTGAAAGCAATACGTCGATTCAGAATTGCGTCAACAAGGGTGTTCTCTTTAAATCAGCCGTCTAACGCCTTATCAACCTTACCTTCATTCAGAAGTTTTAGACTGGGGCGAAAAGTCATTGTCCAAATACGAACTCCTAACTTCTCAGGGTTTGTAGTTGTTTCAAAGTCCATTGTTGAGTAGTGTGTTCGTTTTGTTGGTTGAATTAACATTTTTTTTTCCTATCAGGTAAGTTTTATTTTACGTTCTTTTTTAGGTTTGTCGCTGTTTAGATCACGGTCTTGTTTTGTATGGCCATACAACATATCAGCTGTCGAGAAGTCGTGGCCCATACGCATACCTTTTGCCGCTTTCAAAGTGTCTTGAACTCAGTCTGGCGCTTCAGTTGTGAACTTAATTTCCTCGAGTTCACGAATAATCTCCTCCAGACGTTCTGGTGAAACATTACCAGCTTTCAATTCTGATCGTAAACTCGAAGCATAACGTAAATCTACAACGTTTTCAGCAGCTCAATCGTTCTCGATAGAAGGACCGAATAAACTTAGGTTAGTGTTAATAACAACGTCAAGCGATAGATTGGTGTTAATTTCGTCAAAAGCTTCATTACCAGCTTTTCTGTTTAGTGCTTGTTGCTTATTAATTTTTTTAAGCAATGAGCGGGTTGTTTTTGGGTTGGTCAAGTTATTAATCACTTTCATTAAAGAACGTGCCTTCTCGGCGCTAATTCCGTTGATTTCGTAGTAATCGTTAATACCAACAGCGTTGAGAATTACACCACGGTTGTTTGAGCGATTTTGGCGGTCTAAGGTTGCCAATTTCTTGTTGAAAGCCTCGACAACGTTATTTTTGTTTCTTAACCGAATGTCCAAGTTAAGTTGGCGTCTGGCTTCAAACAATTCTTGTTTGGTTGCTTCACGCCCCAGTCGTTTCCTTAGGGCTGAAGCGATTTTTTTATTACCTTTGTCAATGTGTCCTTTGTAGTTGTTGAATTCGGGGAAGTCGTAGACGCTATAAAACATAATTAATCTCCGCCAGTCTAAGTCCTCTGTCAATAAAACAACGATCACATAAGTCATTTTCGCAATCGTTATATAAAAAGCTACAACAACTAACAAAACCGCACATATCACATTCCGTGGTTCCGTCTGTGTAAAACACGTATACACCTAATTTTTCGTTCAAAATGTGTTTTAACATTACACATTGTGCAGTTTGATCGCTGATTGACTTTACTAATTTTTTTGTTAATTGTTCCATTATCGCTCTCCCTGCCCGTCTAATCATTCGTCTTTGTGGTATTCACAAAATGTGTCACTTCATTCACTATCTCCTACAATGTGGTTAAAAGTGTACAAAGCAAATTCGTCACACAAGTCACACAAATAAGTGTGCAGGTCTAAATGTTCGATTTGTGTAAAAGGTTTCAGTGAATTAATTAGTTGAGGTGTAATTTCATACTTGCGCATTATTTTTCACCTGCTTCAAAGGTTGGTAATAACTCCAATTGATTATCACGGCATTTTTCACAACCTTTTACTTCTGTTGATATCAAAACGTCAGCCAATGTTCCAGACGGGTTGTCAACACTTGTAAGTTTTCAACAATAACAACTTTGCAGTTGAAGTTCAAAGGCTGAAGCCAGAAGATACCCTTCAAGCTTACCTTTTTTTAACACGTCAATTCTAACGAACACGTGGCGGTCGATTTTTTTTAATAATGATTTAGTCTTCATAAATTGATTTTCCTGTTCTATTTAATATGAATAATTGATCGATTTCGTCGGGCAAGAAACCTTTTTGTTTCATTTTCTCAAAACGCACCTCGAAACCTCGTTTGGTTATAGCTCAACTCTCCCAATAAGGGGTAGTGGCAGTGTTTTGAAGTTTAGGTCTATCTTTGTTGCGTTGTTTAGCTTTTTCGATCAATCTTTCTCTGTTGGCTTGATACCAGGTTTTGTAGTCAAAACTCGGTTTTTTACGGTTGTCGGCCCTCCATAGCTTAAGTGCCATAGCAATCGGCAAACCTGGGTATTTGGCTAAGGCAAGCTCCTTGTGTTGGCGATATTTCTCCGCGCGATAGATTTTTTCTTGTTCAGCAAAACTCATTTATTTACCTCCTTTTATTAGGTTGTTCAAATGAGAAACTAAACACTCCTCACAGAACGTGAACAATATAATGTTCATAGACACAACAAAGTCTGCGCGTTCTTGACAGATTTCGCAATTCACACAGTCTTTGCTTTTATCAGTAGCTACACTTGTTATTCATTCTATCATATTTTCTCCTTTCGTGTTATCTAACAATATTTAGATTATACACCATAATTTAAAAAAAAAAAAAAAAAAAAAAAAAAAATTTTTTAAAATTTAAAAATTTTAGGAAAAAAAAATTTTTTTTTTTATTACTTTTATAAAAACTTTTTTTTTTTTTTATTTTTTTTTTTTTTTTTTTTTTTTTTTTTTTTTAAATTATGGTGTATAATCTAAATATTTTTAGATAACACGAAAGGAGAAAATATGATAGTATTAATAACAAGTGTATCTACTTATATAATCATTTACTGTGTG
>Ga0153966_100493_pt1 | contig 14088 bp, 16 predicted proteins | sample TSFL050MetaG_FD_104738 | JGI IMG/M metagenome (GOLD analysis project Ga0153966, IMG submission 104738) | Attine ant fungus gardens microbial communities from Florida, USA - TSFL050 MetaG | ecosystem: Host-associated > Fungi > Mycelium > Unclassified | place: USA: Florida, Paynes | collected... | reverse complement strand
TTGCATGAGGGCAACATGAGATCTAGATAGGACTGCTGTATTGACGGTGAGCCAGCCTATTAGACTAGTACCTTGGACGGTAGTGCTACAGTGTGAGAGGAATGCACACCTTTGAGATCTGACCGGTGAGAGTACTCTCGAGCAGAAACTAAAAACATTTCTTTTATTCTAGTATCTAAATACAAGCTTTTACTATCTCATGAGCCCCTCCCTTTTATATTTGATTACCTCCCCAGTGCCTACTTGATTGCACACAATTGTGGAACGACTTGGAGATTTTGATTCTCTAACTCAGTAGTACCCACTTTTGTAAGGACAGTAAAGCACTTTGATATTTCGATCTACACACCCATTACAAACACACATATCCACTCCCTATCCTTAATTGCTTTAAAAAGATCCCCCATTAACATGGAAGAATACGATACTTGCCAAAGAAACAAGAATTGAACGCAACCACCAGCAGGAAAACTAATGTTGAATTTGATTCCAAAGAAAGCTTAGTCTCATATCAGTGCAGACTTCATCATGAAGTTGCCTTTAGCGCAGGAATACGATGCAATTCTAGTAGTAGTAGATAGATTCACAAAAATGGGACAGTTTATACCTACTACAGAAAAGACTAGCGTAGAAGGATTGACATGCCTATTTAGAGATAATGTTTGGAAACTATATGGACTACCAGATAGCATAATCTCAGATAGAGGACCACAGTTCATAGCAGGTATCATGAAGGAGCTGAATTGCATATTGGGGATTGAGACAAAACTGTCGCCGGTGTTTCACCCACAAACAGATGGTCAAACAGAAAGAATGAATCAGGAGTTGGAACAATACCTCTGAATGTTCATAGACCATTGACAAGAGCAATGGCTGGAATGGCTAGGAATGGCAGAATTTGCCTATAACAACAAAGTGTATGTAGGAACCAAAGTTTTGCTCTTTAAGGCAAATAGTAGACAAGATCCTAGGATGGGGTTCGAGATGAGGAAGAAGGGGAAACATGAAGGAGCAGAGAAGTTTGTGGAGAGGATGAAAAATGTGCAGGAAAAAGTAAAGGCAGCACTACAGAAAGCACAGGAAGAGATAAAGCAGTACACAGACAGGGAGAGAGGAGAGGTAGAAGAATATTGAGTGGGCAACTTAGTGCTACTCAGCACTAAGGATCTAAAGTACCAGATGGTCAGAAGATGTATGGATAAATTCACAGAACGCTTTGTAGGACCTTACAAAGTAAAGGCTATAGTTTCCAGTAATGCAATAGAATTGGATCTGCCTAGTACAATCAGAATACATCTGGTAGTAAATGTTAGTTAAGTACAATGGTATAAGCCGCAAGTAGAAAGGCAGAAGAAGGAAACACCACAACCAGTGGTAATCAAAGGAGAAGAGGAATGGGAAGTAGAAAAGATTATGAACAAAAGGAAGGTGTGAGGAAGGGATAAGTACTTGGTGAGATAGAAGGGTTGCACAGCTGAGAAAGATATCTGGGAAAGCAGGGAGAACTTGAAGAATGTGATGGAGTTAGTTGAGGAATTTGAGAAAGAATATTGTAGTGAAGAAGAAGAAGAATTGAGATGGCAAGAAGGAGAGGAGAATAGGAAGATGTTTAGCAGAGAAATACTGGGAAGGTATTCCGCCAAATTGCTCTATGGATGGGGCAATAAGAAATACAATAGAGAATATTAGAAGCAAATGGAGAAAAATTGGAGACAATAGAAGAAAAACCCATTCTCCAGATATAACAAGAATCTGTTCTTAAAGAAGATGGAAGAAGAGAGAGACAAATACAAGAGAGGGAAAATAGAAGAGTGGAATAAAGAAGAAGACAAGGAAGATTGACGGAGGATCAAGAAAGATAGAAAATATTTGGAAGAACTAGAGGATAAAAATTTCAACATGGACAACCTAAGGGACCCATATGATGAATTATAAAAGAAGTCCTCAAGACGAAAACCTTTGAAAGGAGGTGGTATTATGAACCACTGAATTCTCCTAAGTCAATATTTATATTTCTTTTCTTTTTCTTTTCTTTTAATTAGTTAATATGTTTGGATTAGTAAATACAAACAAACAGTCAAATGTGTATAAGTAGTGTACAATGAATTAGTGAGGACTCTAACAAGTTCTCTTTGTCAACTCTGACATAGAGTGGGTTTAAGGTTAAGGTTACCCTACCTCGACTTAAAGCCTTACAAAAGGACAAAGGAAGAAGAAACTACAACTGGTGATAATTGAGGGAGCAGAAGAGTGGGAAGTAGAAAAGATAATGAATAAGAAATGGATACAAAGAAGAAAAAAGTATCTAGTATGATGAAAGGAGTGTACAGCAGAAGAAGACACTTGGGAAGGCAAGAAAAACCTCAAAAATGCAAGTAATCTAGTAGAAGAGTTCAAAAGAAAATATAGAAGGGCAGAAGAAGAAGCAAGATAGCAAGAAACAGAAAAAGATAGGAAGGTGTTTAATAGAGAACTGCCAGAGAAATATATGGCAAAGTTACTGTATAGGTGGGGAGAAAGGAAATATGAGCAGGAGTACTAAAAAAGGTTAGAAGAGAATTGGCAGCAATGAAAGAGGAATCCATTTGCAAAAGTAAGTTATAATCTATTCTTATGGATGAAACAACAAGAGGAAGAGGAAGATGAGATGGGAAACATTGGCAATTGGGACAATGAGTTGTAAAAAAAAGATCCTCGAGGATGAGGAAGCTTGAGAGGAGGGTGATGTAATAAAATAGTAGATGAACTAGAGAATCTGTGGTAGTGGAATATTTTATTTCTTTTTTATTTTCATTTATTATGTAATAGTTTGAAGTATGTGGGACACTATGACTCAAAAGGAGTCTGCAAGATAATTCAAGTAAACAAATACTAGTAAATACATATTTGTGTATAAGTAGCTAGGCCAATTAGCAAGGACTCTAATGAGTTCTCTTTGTCAACTCTGACTTAGAGTGCAAGTGAGGTTAAGGTTACACAACTGAGATCTCAATCATTATACTTTACTTGCTCTGAAGTTTTCTTAGAGGTCAATTGTGTGATCCCACACTTTTCTAACTGGCATCCTTTCTAATTATACCTTCCCAAATACTTTCAACTACTTATGGAACCTTTTATGTACCATTTCTTCCATCTTTCTATAGTCTACTTCCATCTTTTCCTCTCTTTCCCAATCTTCTTTCTCATCTACTGCCTATCTCACCATTTTCTTTTCATCCTCTTTTACTTTCTTTTTTCTCTTTCTCTGTATTTGCACTGATTTTCCATACAAGGGTGGACACCATATCATTCTCATTTTTCTCTTTTTCCAGTCTATCTTATGGTTATGGGCTGCTAACTATGGCATGCCCAAAATGACCTTTGTCTTCCCCAACTTATAGATGTAATGATAAGTAAGTCATGGCAACCGTCTTATCATACTCAATGTTATGAGAGAACGAAGAGAACTCGATGGAGTCTCTTGGTGGATTGTGCTACCTACTTATACACAATTTCTATTTATCTATGTGTACACTTAAGTAACTACCAATCTTTCCAGAAGGTTCCATTATATGACTTGTTAGGTAACTAAGTCATGTGATCTCATCTCATCTTATCTTATCTTCCTTTTCTATAATTAGAATCCCTTGTCTAGTCCATCTGAGAATAGTTCTCTTTCTTCCCATCCCTCTAGCCATACTATTTTAGGTTCAGGCAGGTGATTTATGACAATAGACATCTATTCAAACTCTCTCTACATGTCCTTTGTAGAACATGTTTACTTTTACCTCATGAGTTATTGCACCCCCACTATTTCTGGTACCATCCATATTTCTTACTTGTAATGGTTGATCTAATTTGATCAATCTATATCCTTTCTTTTGAGCCAAACTTTTGCTCATAAACATTCCTGTTGCTTCACTGTCAAGCAATGCTTTCACTGTCCTCCCTTTATGTGTATCTATCCTCTTAATACCCATATTCATCCATACTTCTCTTAGAGGCTTAAATGTTTGTCTCACTTCTCTTACTTCCCCTTTCTGTACTGCCTTATCATAAACCCATCTGGACCTAAAATTGTATGACTAGAGGGATGGGAAGAACAGGAACTATTTTCAGATAGATTAGATGAAGGATGTTAAAAATAGAATGGGAGATAAGATTAGATAAGATAAGAGTCACATAATCTGGTCATATGATAGAACTTTTTAGAAGGATTGTGGGAAATTACTTAAGCATATACATAGACAAATAACTTTTATGTATAAGTAGGTAGAGCAATTCACAGAGGAACTCCATTGAGTTCTCTTCATTCTCTCATAACATTGAGTGTGATAAGAAGTTATCTTGACTCCTCTTGTTATTACATCCAGGTATGGTCCCAGTTGTTCACCTCTGGGGTTTAAACTTCCTGGTCAGTCTACTTAAGCCTGTGGCCTGGCTATGTATGAAGGTGTAACAATCTTAGCTCAGATTGTGTAATCCTAACCTTAACTGTACTCTAAGTTAGAGTTGACAAAGAGAACTCATTAGAGTCCTCACTGGATTGTGTACACTACTTATACATGTTTGATTGTTTGTCCTTATTTACTGATCTGACTACATTACATAATTAAATGAAAAGAAAAGAAAAAGAAAATAAATATTGACTTAGAAGGAATTGGGCAATTCATAACAGGAGATGACTATTGATTAGAGTTGATCACCAGTTGAGGGTTGAATGTGTGAGAGTAAGAGTGAGCAGAGATCAAGGCAATCAGTGCTCTAGATATGTAAATGAGTTCTAGTATAACAATTGAGATCTCAGTTGTGTAATCTTAATCTCACTTACATTCTAAGCCAGAGTTGACAAAGAGAACTTGTTAGAGTTCTCACTAATTGGTCTAGCTACTTATACATGAATATGTGTTTACTAGTATTTGTCTACTCAAATTATCTCGCAGATTCCTTTTGAGTCACAGTGTCTTGTGCACTTCAAACTATTACATAATAAATAAAAATGAAAATGAAATAAAATATTCTACCACCGTAGATTCTCTAGTTTGCCTGCCATTTCATTACAAAGGGCAACTCTTCTTAAACTTTGAAAAATAAGTAATTGAACCTACATATACCAAAGGGAGCTTGTGGCTTTCACTCATTAGAATTTCAAACTCTATCTGTGCTAGGTTTATCCACATAATACTTGGACATGCTTCTATAGGAGAGTACTACCAAAGATTTTTTTCCAACTCTTTGTACTAGTGCCCATGCAGTAAAGCTGACATCAAAACATGTGAACACATCTTCATGCAGTGCAAACTGTATGACACATTGTTTTGCCCAAAAGACATCAACATCATAAGCTTTCTTGAGTTTGTTATAGGGAATCCCACTTTATTCTGCTTTGACAACAGTTGATGGAGATCTGAGGCACTTTGCAAGTACCACTATATTACCTAAATATCCTCCTTTCTCTCTTGTATCCATACTCTCTATCTGTTACAGCCTGCCTATATGCTCTGTATAACAAATTGCTGATTTTAAAAAAAATCACTCTTTGACTTGTGTTTCCTCTTTTGGTAATTTACTCCCATGCATCTGGAAAAGAAAAGAAAAAAAGAAAAATAATGACTTTGAGAAAAGTAGTAATTCATGACAACTTATACACATTTCACTATTTGTATAATAACCCCACATATCTATTTTGAGTCACTACTCACAATTTGGTAATAAGTTCCTGTGCATTCAATAAAAGAAAAGAGAAATAAATCTTAAAACACTACTACTACCTATATAACTATGTACCATGAGGTAGGAGGAGTAAGGACAGGCATGAGTAAACAATATAGCCCAACAATGAGGCCAATTGTTCTTACATCACCAAGCATACCGATTGCTCCATCCAGGATTATCTTGTTTGATTGGCCCAACACCTCCACTATAAACTCCTGTCAAGATCAACTCTAGCGATGGAATACTCATGTCAGCAGCTTCCGTCCCCATGCTCCAGAGAGACAGGGCGAGCGTATTAGTCCCATGAACATTGAGGATCCCTGGTTGGATCACAAAGATATTTTGTGGTCCAAGGTTCGCAACTCGTTTACCCATTTGCCACCCGTTGATATATAACTGGGCTATTATTGTATGAATACCTGTACTTCTTCTGCTTAAAAAACTTGAAGTACCTCGATAAGCCCCAGAAGTGTCAGCGAAACTCAAAGAAACGGGCACATCTAGGCCTTCAGGAAAATCTAGATGAAATGTTGTCCGGAACCATCCAACCTGTATCGATTCCATCAACACTTTGTCAAACATCACTTCGAAGATACCTCACTCCAGGAGCGTCAAGACCGAGGAAGGGGGTCTTTTCTTCCCATTGAGAATCGTCAAAGCCTGGAAGATGATAGCCCATCCGCTGTTCATTTTTAGCATCTCAGAGTTGCAAATGACTGGCACCATCTATTTACCTCCCCAAATAATCCACCTTCATTGAAGATCTTGCGTGTTTTATCTGGATAATCTTCTCCACCGAAATTTCCCTGGATTTTCCAGTTTGAGAACTGATTCACATCTTCATTATTATCCTTTCCTAAAAGGAAGTAGCCCTAAAGTGCGCCATCATGAGAGGAAGGGTGGAGTTGAGTAGAATGTAACATGCTTCGATTCCACGAGGAGACTGAATATCTCGCTGACGGCCCCCTGGGGTACAGCAAACAATTTGACCTGGATTTAGGGCACAGATCAGACTTGATTGATTGATTGCAAGGACCTATAAAACACACCTGCTAGATTAAATCCCATATGGCTAGAAGCAGATCAACCTCATCCTCAGTTTCAGAGAGGTACACCTCACTCTTGTAGAATCGTGATAACATTATCCTCTCCTTCGCGAACAACACCATCAGGGAATATCCAAGTCGCATTCTGAGTTGGTGCTAATCCCGCTACTGCACCTAAGTAGGCATTGTTCAGCCATGTAGATGCAGCAAAGTTATGGCCACCTGAAATCGACAGATTAACTGCTTTCTGTCCAGCTCCTATGAAATGACCCCTCCAGAGGATGTTACCAATCTAAAATTCCTTTAATTTGTTACTAAATAGGACGTATAACATACGTGGTAGCCATAGTCACTTGCAATACTCAGGTTCCAGGGTCCACCATAATAACGAGGGAACTTGCTTGTCGTCGTGGTGTGATCAGCATTGATCCACTTGCTGTCATCATATCCATCATGAATTTCCGGTAGCGAGTCTGTATATTTCCAAGTCAGATCCTTCAATGAAGGGAGGGTTACTGTATCTCGCTTCGGGCCAGGAAGAGTTGCAGACAGTGACCCCCAGGTCGTCTTGGATAATTTTAAATCCTGACCGTTCCATCGAACGTGGTTGATTGAGCCTGGTCCAAAGACCTGAAGTGTAGTTGTCATATTGAGGTCACCATTGACGGAGAGTGTTCGACCATCAAGAGTAGCGTTGCGGACAAGGTAAGGCCCGGCGACGAGAATTGGAGTAGTGCCAGCAATATCTACATAGTTTGCGAATGTTCCTTGGCCATCAATAACCGGCTGCCAAAATGTCGTAGCGGTGACATAGTCGACAATAAAAACTTTAGAGACCGCATCTGCATCTGTGAGCTGTATTGTATGAATTCCATGTAAGATTTTGAGATTGATGATTGCTTGACCCTGAGAGATGTCCCGAGATTGATACGAGGAGGGATAGGACAAAACATACCCTGCTGACACGTGACTTGATGCTCAGGCCTTGAACTTCGACGGTTGCAAAGGATCCAACTGCAACAGCAAGCTCCACTATCTGTCCAACATCACCATAGATGACCAATACGTCCGTTTCATCAACTCTAAATGCCGTCATGATATGTGCGGTTGAATATAGCAGCTTTGATTTGCTCCCAAAAGCCATGTTTGTTCTGGAAATAAAGAATGTCAGCGAACATGTATGTCCCAGTAGAATCTTGAACCTACACAACAATGCGAGAATCACGACCATTGAGGGTCAGATCACCACCCAGCTGAGGGATTACAGCAGTACCGATATTCAACTTAAAATCTTGGACGTCACTTGGCCGAAGTAAGCGTTACAAGTATGAGTTATATCTTAGATGAACTCACTCCCAGCTAGCGTTGACTTGACGCGAGATGTAGAAGCTTGTTGCAGTGTCAGGGTTTTTGAGCCAAGTCGTGTAGACTCTCGGGTTTGTAGTGAGGAAGGTGCTATTCACTGCAGGAAATATCAACCTAACATTTGATGATCTGAATATATAACTTACTGATAAGATTTGTCTTATACAAGTCTCTCACAGAACGAATGAAGAGAGACTGTAACTTCAACTCGTCGAATTTTGTCGTCAGTTCTCGACTTTCGGTGATAGCGGCGCCATAATCATAACTGGTGTAGGCCACTAAACACAGATCAACTTTACCAATAAGGCAGCAACTATCAGGAGTTACACACTAGGATACGATATCTGGCCCCAGTTCGTACCTCCCTATCCTTTCATGTCAGAAGATCTGAAGGGACGCATGTATCACGTACAAAGAGCATGTAGAAATTTGACGCCGTAACACCATGCGCCCAGAGTTGATGGTAGAAAACCCTCTGAAAACTAAAAATAAATATGAATTTCACTTATGAAACACTGTCACTATACTGACTTAGGACCCGTGAACTCTCTGCAGGCATCGTATGTAACACGCGATCCCCACATATTTAGAGCTCTATCCTTGCGACATGAATAACATCCTTCCCACAGACAAAAGATACCGACCCGCCTTGGAACCTATAATGATACTGTCAGATTGAATTCTCAAAACATGAGGACAATAGACAGGCTCTGTGAACATCAGCGGCGTTTCTGGCATTACAGCTTCGTGGTAAGATCTCCATGTTGTTGGAATATCACGCCAGACGTGAGGAGTAGCGCAAGCTGAGATACCGATCTGGACTCGGGTTATCAGATGGGCGACAAAATGAGAGAAAAATGTCACTCACGGGATAGGCATCGATGGTATAGATGTTAGTTTCATGGACTAGATTTTGGAAGAGCCCAGCATCATTGACAGATGTAGGGACAACCTAAGATAATAGAATACCCAGTGCGAATGTTAGAGAAGTTTTTTGAAGGAGAGCTGATAACACACAATACCAGCATGATGGAAGGCGTTCTGCAACTCAACAATGTACTTATTTTGACCAGCTGCAAGAATATCAGCGTTAGCTTCCAGTATATCCTCTATGAATGGCAACTTACGACCGTTGTAATATTCATTTTCAACCTACATCTCGCACGTTCAACGTGATATGTACAGAATAATGAGCTACTCACTTGAACCAATATCACAGGTCCTCCCTCCGTGATTTGATTCTTCGCAATAAGACCAGCGATATTTTCGACCTGCAGATAACATGAAATGTACAGGATGCCAGTGTGTAGATCGTGAACGCACGTAGAGCTGCCATGAGTTATGAAATGCTGTATCATTGCTCCTCAACTCTCCGTTATAATTGTTCCAAGAAGGATCACCCGGGATAGTCGTGACCCAACCTGGAATGGCACCCCCAGATGTTTCTGAGCTATGAAAAATATCTCAGGCGCTGGTATCAAAAGGATTAGAAAGGCTCCACTTGATATATGGACCAGGCCTCGCAATTATCCACAGTCCTGCACTTTTTGCGGCATCAAAGAACGGTTGGAGATTGTTAAATCCTTCAAGGTCCAGTATACCGCGTTTTGGATTCATCAACCCCCAATGCACATAGAAAGAAATAGTATTCAATCCAGCTGCTTTGGCTTTCTGAAAGATATCTGGCCAAAGCTCGGGAACAGGCATACGCCAGGGATGCCATTCTCCAGACTGAATGAAGATACGCCGAGGCATTGGTTGATCATGGGTTTGAATAGAGAATGAATACCCATCCCATTGGACTTGAGAGGTGTAACCGGTGTGTGAAAAGAGTATGTGGGCGTACGTGCATCCGATTACAGAGACGAAGGTAAATAGCCTACGAATAGATAACATGGTCAAGAAACAGTTTCAGGTGTGGAATTCACCCACGACCTTTGAACTCAGGTTCTAGGATCGGAACAAATGGAACGGGTCAGATGCTCTCTGGCAAGTGTGAAGCCGAGGAACCGACGGCCCGAAGCTTGTCTAGAAAACATGTACCTTCTATCTAATTTAGGGTGAGACAAGATCTAATAAAAGACTGAAAAGGCTTGGCTGTAGTTTTTTTTTTTTTTTTTTAAATCAATGATTTATTACATGGAGCACATAGGCAGGCCATGGTAGACACACTGTATCTACTTAGATATGCTACAAATGAAATGAACAAATGTAAAAGAGGAAAAGAGAGAAAGAAAGAAAGAAAAGGAAATAAAAGGGAGAAAGACCAAACACATTTGGGTGACGTGAATGTATCTTTATGGATACCAAAGCTAATTTCTAGCCATTATTGAAACAAAAAGATGTTGGATTGCCAATGATAAACTCAACAAAGCTCAATATGCATATATCTCTTGGGCGTAACGCTGCTTCATATTGCCTGTATTGCATAAAAATGTGTTCTCTTGTTTTAATATCAGCTTCACCACAAGGGCAGTGGATTGCCATGTTGGGGAAAAATCTCTACCAATATTCTCCTATAGGTGTATGCCCAAGCATCATACGAGTGAATCTCACGCATACAGAGTTGGAGACTCCTATATGTGGTAGCCACAATCCTCCTTTGGCATATGTCAGTTTGATGACTTGCTCATTGTCATCTTCAAACTCAAGAAATAACTGTCCCTTCTTTTTGCTATCCTTGAACAATTTTTGCCATGATCCGAGTATAAGATCACATTCTTTCTTTTTGCTAAGCAAGAATGAATTTTTTTCTGGGAGGGTGGGCAGAATATGAGATGACTTGGCTTCTTCGTCAACTAGAGCATGTCTTGGCCACTTTAGTTTACTGGGGCAATACCAGAAGTGTACTGAGTTTTGACTGTCTTTTTCAAGGAACCTTTGTATGTTTTCTGCAATGGGAATGATAGATTTCTGGAGATACTGATCGCCCAAAGTGATGATTTTTTTCCCTGCTTTGAGTTTATCTGTGATAACGAGAATTTGGTGTGTATCCGAGCTTTCAAATGCAGACATGAGGCCTATGTGTATAGCCATTAATTCAGCTTCTAACGGAGTAACATTATTTGTATGTGCTTTGAGTCAAGCAATGACTTTATTGTCCTTCCAGATGTGTGTGATGGCTGTGGCTGATCCTGATGTTTTGACACTCCCATCTATAATGACAGTGATATCCTCAGATGATTTTTGCGTTTTGTCAAATACTATGTTGAGTTTCAATGAGTGAACAAATAAACCCTCGTCATTAAATGATTTAGGAGAGTGAAAGACTATTCTATCAGAGAAATGATCTACTAATCACAAACCAGGATGAAAAATAAAATAAAAGAGATCAAACTCGTCCTTGATTTTATTAAGTCTTTCGCTGACATCTTTAATAGGACTCTTCAGTTTTAACTTTTGTTTGCTGGTGAGATTTGCTAATGAATATTTGTGATGATTCTTATTTCTGTTTTGGTGTTTATCAAGGAGAGAGTTGATGGCGTGTGATAGGGGAATGGTTGCATATCTAAGATAGTGGTGACTGTTGAGTTTTTTGAGGTGGAGGTTTATAGGGACAAGGCCAGTTATAGCTTTGACACCTTCTGATGGAGACGTACGGAAGGCACCAGTGATCCACAAGGCTGCTCTTTGTTGCATTTTCTTTAATTCCATGATGTTTTTAACCGTCGGAGTGCCTTTAAAGAACCATAACTAGAAGCCATATAGAACAATGGGTATGATGCACGTTCTGCACAGAAGACATTTCTGAGTTGGTAAGAGATCTCTTGATGAGTTGCCTAGCATTGTCATAGCATTTAGTATCAAGAGACACTTAGTCGTGTAGTAATGAACATGGTGATAAAAGTTGAGTTTGCAGTCGAAAAAGAACCCTAAGTACCTTTAGATGGATTTTGAATGAAGTGTAGGCCCTCCAACTGATGTGAGGTTGATGGAAGGATTAGAGAGATTGTGAGCTCGAGTGAAGTGAAATACTTCCAATTTGTCATGTTCCATGACGAGGCCTGTGTCTGAAAAGATTCTAGATATCATGTTGTAACTACTTAGGAGGAATGCAGAGGACAATTCATAACTTTTCTCCTGAGAAATTAAAAGACCATCGTCAACAAAGGATAAAATGTCTGTAGGTATATTTTCTTTCAGATTTTTTGTTCTTTTTTTGAATGTTTTTATGATTGGAGTGAGATATATGACTGATAGAATGGGAGAGAGGGCTAAGCCTTGCCTGACACCTATGCTTGTGACAAATTTTTGGGAGGTGAAGTTGTTCCATGTATATGTGGTGGATCTGTTGAAATGGTAACTTCGAAAGAAATTTAGTATGTATCACAAAAGGTCACTTACTAGGTTTGTGATTGAAGAGTTAATGATTCTCAAGCAAGGTAGTTTAAGCAACAGAAGATGTTGTTAAGTCTGAGGTCTAATCCTCAGACTATGAAGCCTTATATACAGGAAATGATGGTCTATGCACCTGGACAGAGCATCACATGTTCTACTGCCTATTGTTCAATATATGGCAGTCCTTTTGTGTCTGAAATAGCAATAACTTAGCCATAAAAGGGGCTGTCCTTGTTTGTGTTCAAGGATTGATGTGCATTTATGGGTAATAGATCAGTGTCATGCCAAACCTTGAGGTCCTTGTATCTCCACAGGATCTTATTGCCCTAAGGTCTATTTATGGTCATCAGAAGCGTATTGAAGAGAGATTCCATGTGCATGTGGAAGCAAACGTCCGCGTTTGGCAGTTCCCGAGATATCTGCCAATCAGTGTCCAGCACTGATTAACTGATATCTCAATGAGTACTGATCGCTTTGACACATTTTGGGCATCGTTCAAAAGGTCTTTCTAAGGGCTTTCCGACGCATTTTATACCGTGGGAATAGTGCAAGTATTCGTGGAGTTATGGCTGAATGAAGTTTGTGACAGTATGTTAGTGTTTAGACTGGCTTTCTCGAGACACAGAGAGAGAAAATCATGATTAAGGGAGGGAAAGAATTGAGCTATGTTAAAGGCTATGACACTTGTGTGACAGTCTTTAGCCCAGCCCGCATGTATGAGATGTGTAAGGTACATTCCAGCATCAATAGTTGAACATTGTCTAATGCCTCCTAATTGATTAGGGTTAAGGAATTCATTGGCTGACAAGTGAAATTGGAGGCGGTGACTAATGACTTTCTCAATGAGTTTGCCCATGGTATTGAGTAGGACGATGGGTCTGAAGGCTTTGGGTATGTTGTATGATGCTTTGTTGGGTTTTGGAATGATGACCAATATAGATTCCTTGAACTGATCAGGCCGATATCCCACTATGATGCAGGTGTTAGCAATATTCATGATCTTACTTAGGCAGACTTTGTTTATAGTTATCAGTTTAAGATGTCTCCATGTAACATGATCAGGATCTAGAGCAGATGAGTTCGAGCACTTAGCTATGGCATCTGTAAATTCTTGACTTATGAAAGGTGGCCAATCTATGTTGCTGTATTGGTTGATCCCTTCTAGAAATCTTGTGTTAATAGGCCTGTTCTCTGCTGAATTATATGAGCTGTGGAGAGCATTCCATAGTACCATGAGATTATTGCAAGGCTAGCCCTTGTGATAAATTGCTTCGACAGCAGGGAGATTTTTCTTTTTTACCCAGTTCATGAGGTCTCATGGCCTTTTGTTAGATGACACAATTTCATGAATTTTCTAATCAAAGAATGTTCTTTTAGCATTTAGAACAGCTGATTTGAAGGCCTTCCAACTGTTGATATTGCTTGTCTCATGATACTTGTTAATACACTCGGTGCACTGCTCATTCCACCACTCCTTGGAGTGTTTAGTAATTCTTTTGGTCATAGAGTGTGTAGACCAAGCAGCCTTAAAGGTTGTTGAAATGGTGGTGACACACCTTTGTATGTTTTCCTGGTTTTTTAGATCCAATGTATTAATGCTTCTCACACCTTTTATAATATCTTTTATAAATGCTTCCTCTTCTTC
>Ga0153966_100486_pt1 | contig 14392 bp, 19 predicted proteins | sample TSFL050MetaG_FD_104738 | JGI IMG/M metagenome (GOLD analysis project Ga0153966, IMG submission 104738) | Attine ant fungus gardens microbial communities from Florida, USA - TSFL050 MetaG | ecosystem: Host-associated > Fungi > Mycelium > Unclassified | place: USA: Florida, Paynes | collected... | reverse complement strand
TGAATAAGCCTTTGCCAGGATGACCAATTGATACTGTCAAATTTGTTTGCTTTAGAGAACATTGATGTTATTGATGTTATATTGTAAAGTGAGTTCAGTTTTGGCTTTTACAATTTAGTTGGCAATGGAGCCCATAATCTTTTACAGAATAAATCTTAGTAGTCAACTATAAGTTCAACAACTGAGATAACACATACATATATATATATCTCCCTATTAGCATTGACTGGTGTAGTACTACTGTTAATGGGTAATAAAGGTCCTATTCAATTATTATGGAAATACTACTGCAGTGGTCCTTTTCAATAACAACACATCACCTTCTAACTCATCCTTCCTTATTTGGCATTTGCCTCCCATACATCTGAAACAGAAAGAAAGAAAAATAAAATAAAATAAATATTGCCTTAGAAAAGTAGTAACTCATAACACTTGTTGCTCTTAATACATAACTAACAATCACTAGAACATAGCTAGACCCTAGGCTTAAGGGAACTTACTAAGGAGTTTAGACTTTGGAAGTAGATTAGTTAGGACCAAGCTTGGACCCTAACTTGTAATCAGACCCAATGACCAAGCAGTGTCCTTTTTCATACTTGTTTTTGTTTTTTTTATCAACCTTGTGCTGACTCATTGTGGTTCTTACATACAGAGTAACAGTTGTTTCTTAAGAAGCTATCTAGTTTAGGAATTCTCATCTTTGGGGCAATAATGTAACACTAGTAGACAGCTGAGGGATAAAACAACTAATGTAGTTATTCAAATGATCTGAGAGTCTCAGATTGATAACATAGGTAAGGCCGAGGATTGACTTAATGACCCATCTCTTTAAGTGCAGAACTGAGGTGAGAAAAACTACAGTATTCTTCTAGACTGATAAGGGTCATCAGTGATAAGAAGATCAAGAATAAATAACAACAGATCTTAACAAAAATTCAATGGAGACACTGTCTCTCTCTCGAAAGAAATTGAGATAGTTTCTTCTAGGCATGTTCTTACTCAATGTTTGCCTGTGTAGGAATTGGAGCTGTTTCTTTGTGGTAGAGATGAAACAGAGGTGCATATAGCATTCGGGTGATGTTAGAAGAGGCTTCGAGTACTTTCTTTGAGCACAGGAATCATGATTTAACAAGCACAGAAGCTTCAATACATACCAACGAGAGTTGCGAGACAAGGAAAAAATGGTAGGTTAGGCGGGCAACAAGAACGAGAATAAAAGCATTCCCTTAGGGTTGAATGAAGACGATGACAAAGTTAAAACCTGCCAGACGGCCAAGAAAGTGTGGGTTGGATCTAGTTGAATAGTAAACCGTATTTTGAAATTTACCCTGACTCGATAGTCAATCTGATGCATAACAATGACCCATGAAATAAAACAAAAATAACACAATCAATTAATCTATAACAATCACGTCATTGTCTCTCTCCCTGTCTACCAGCATAACCATTTCTTCTTCTTCATCATCATCATCATCATCATCATCATCATCATCATCACCACCATCATCATCCAATTTCCTCTTTTTATTCGGACCCTGTCTTGGTTGTTGGTTAACTGAATCCGAATGTTCCCTTTTTCTTGTCGTTGATCTACTTTGGTCCGATGAATTTCTTCTTTGAGGTGTAGGATCAATTTCAATAATCCCATTCAAATCTTCTACTGTTGTTGGTGTTGTTGGTGTTGTTGGCATTGCAGAGGGAAAATGAAGAGGAGGAAGTGTTTCTGTGATTCTGGGTTTATTTCGTTTTTGAAATCGAGGTAAAGGATCGGGGAGAATAAAAGGAGGTGCATCAATAGAATGATTCGGACTGCGAGAAAAAAAAGGGAAGGTCAACCTTTTGTCTTGAGAACTAAATTTATACGACTCACGATAGACAACATAAATTCACGGAAATGGTTCCTCCTTTCTCTCCTTCATCGTCATCATCTTCCTCTACAATCGTTAGAAACTTGCCTCTTGTCACGTTCAAACTCTCCAACGTTCTCTCATAATTATCTTGCCAATCAGGATCACTCAACACTCTTTTATCCTCATACACACTAACTTCCTTTTCATTATCCTCCCCATCCGAAAACAACAGTCCCTTAACAACTTGTCCCAACGTCATTCTGGAAGGATCACATCGCAAAATTGCATACGTATCTCTGCAAATTGCACAATCCGGATTAGGTTCACTCGTCCTGATACTATTAAGAGGAACAGATGGTTTGAATTGTAGATGAACATTGCGAAGACTTTCGTAAGACTTTCGAAGGAGATGGAGAGCTTGTAAGACGATAAGACCAGAAATAATAGCATTGGTAGTTGCGATTGCTGGGATGATATTACCCGCCATTTCTGTCGGAGTTTCATATCTAAGTAAGGAGGAAACGTATATAAGGGTATACATACCTTTAATTTCCCAACGCGTCTTTTCTTCTATGGCATATACCACAGAACGTAAATTGGATGAAGCAGTTACGAAATCCAATGTGTCATCGTCATCTTTGTCAAACGCTATCGTATGTTCACCATTTTGCAAACGAGATGCAAGTCGGTTCGTACTATTATCAAAAAAGACAAAAGAAGGCATGTTCACGTGAGAGAAAAAAAGGACAAACCTTGAAATAAATAATTCCAGGTTTTCTCTCAGAGAGAGTCTTTGTTGATCTCTCAAGACATGATGGTGATGACGAGGACAGCTATTGCTACTACATTCTCCACTTGAACGAGAATGAAAATTCGATGTAGTGCTGAGGATATTGTCGAAACTTAAAGGCGCAGGTGCCTTTCTGGACTTCCACATGTCTTTCATGGTTAACAGATTTTCAATGTCAGCATTGAAAACCTACAATGAAAAGATGAGAAGACAAAAGGATGATGAGAAAAAAGCTGACCTTGTCAAACACGATTCTCGCGACATCTGAGGAACCGTTGGGAGATGGTTTGCGTAGAGCTTTTCGTACAGCTTGAAACGCCAACGCCTCTTTTCGCAACGTTTCGATTTCGTGAACTTTAGGGAGAAGATAAAGAAAAAGGCAAAGGAAAAATTAACCGAAACTAATGATAGGTATTTCATAAAAGATGTCTTACTGTTTTCACCTTGTCTTTCAGCTTGGTCGAGTTCATCTATTGCATCTTCGTCTTCACCAAATAAATGACTTTTTTCAAGAGGGATGAATTTGCTCAGGAGAGACAGAGAGAATGCACACACCTCATCAAGTAACTTTTACTCCATACAACGCAATGTATAGGTTGACTTGGTGTTGAGCGGATGGTGCAGATGGGAAATGTTTTGCGAGTAGGTTTGGGCACGCAATCGAAGCATTCTGTTTGATCCTATGGGGGTGGTCTATTTTCTTGAGTATGAGATGGGTCTTTGAAAGTTACCTTGAGAAGACCTTGAACTTGACCCAGATAACCTGCTGTACCGGATTCAACAAGTGGAATATCTCCTGCAATACACATTTTATTGACGTGTCGACGAGCATCTACGGGTTGGATGAATTGAAAATAGGAGAAGAGAGAGAGAGGGACGCGCCCAAGTTGTCTAAAGCGTTGAGAACAATGTCGAATTGCTTGAACCAGTCTACGTCATACTGGGATTCCTTGATATTCGCGTGGATCGGGTGTATTTTGACATTGGGATTGAACGGCGCAGCCGATTGAGCAGCGATCTTTTGAACGTTGTAGACTGTTCAATACAAGGGCACTTGAAAACATACCAAAGCTTTACTCTGCTTGACATTTTTTTTTCTGAACAAGAACTGCCGATTCAGGTTAGAAAGATCGATGGTATCGAGGTCGAGAATTGAGATGTGGCCAAAACCGGTCAATACAAGATTTTTCACTACAAGATGAGGGACAGTCAGATGGAAAACTGAACGGATATTTTTGCGGATGTACAGAGTTCACAGCCAATGCCGCCAGCGCCAACCAAGAGAACTTTAGTGTGAGATAGTTGACGATAGAGGTGAGGACCTAGGATCGCATGAACATGGGCTGAGCGACCTGGCACGGTGGACATTTCTCTTGAAGGAAAGTTCAGAAGTAAGCCTTTAATAAATAAATGAGTTGATAGGTCCTATTATTCTAATAGGATTTCTCTGCGCTTTGCTCTTAGTGTATCGGTTAATACACGGATCTGACAGACAGTCCTATTGCCGCGCTAAAAGCGGGGTTCGATTTTTACCACGCAACTTTTTCCTCTGAATAACCTTCCATTTTTTCTCCCATCGATGGCCTTGTCACCTCCGATGAAGAACTTGATTCTGGTGCTTTACTGCGGCTCTCAGGACTTGGGTCTATATGCCCCACTGTGCACCCAGGCAACGATTGTTATTGATTCGTCTTCCTCCTCGGACAGCCCTCCCAACATCAAGAGAAATTCTGAGGTTGATGTGCTCTGGCAGAGTTCTGATAGTGCGATAATTTCGATTCTTGTCAGTAGTAGTACAGCAGGATCCGACATTATACTCGCTCTCGACAGTCCTGGGTATTCACACGCAGCCACTGCGCCCATCCCTCTCTTTCATTGTTGACGATACCTCGTCCCCTCTCCTTCATTTACAAAACATGGCCCTTTCGTCCACTCCCAGTCAATCTAATCAAATTCCCATTCCTCGAGCTGATCAACCCTCACTCAGTTATATGACGAAGCCTTGAGTTTGACTGCACAACAACGTACTAGGTGGAGTGTCGTGAGGTTGAACCGTAGTTCGAATAATCGTGCGCGGACGTTGTTGAGTGAAAGAACGAGTATAAATGACTTCAAACATGAGTATGAGCATGAACACGAACATGACATAAATACATGTGATGAGGCATTGGGGAGATATACCATTGGTGATTATTCCCCTTTCCTTTGGGTTTTCTCTCTATTTGGACGTCTTCCTGTCGTCTTCCTGTCACGTAGTACCCTCGACTTAGTAACATTGAACATATTATACAGTTCAATCAAACAGACTACAACTGCTTGTATTCTTGTTTACGATCTTGAAATACAAGATGGATGAGGTAATGGAATGCAAGACAGGTAGAATGGGATATCTAAATGATGGTCTGGAGCATAGGGGCACTGGAGGGAAATTTAATAGGAGATAAAGGTACTGCGGTTGCAAAATTGGAGATGAAGATGAGAGAGTTGAAATGGTGTCCTGAACAGAATGAATAACAACTCTTGGCGCCCGAGGCCAGACAGCGATGTCTTGCGAAATTATTTATGGAGAATTGTGATTTAGTGATGGAACTCGTCAGCACCTTAGGCCATGGCTACTTATTGCTCGAACCCCTCAGCCTCTTCCTCTGCAGTTACAATTCCAACTCCTGGAAAATCCATTCTCAAACGCCCTCCCTCATCCCAGCCGTCTCTGTTCTCTCGGCTTTCCAAGTTTCTTCCGACCAATGTAAACTCGATATCGGGGGGCCCCAACTCGCAGGCAACGCAAGATGAAAACCGGCCACTCAAACGTGCACATTTTATCCTGCCAGAGATTTCAATTGTATACCCAATATCCTCTATTAATCCACCTTCAACGCCGTCGCTCAAAGATGAGAAACGTGCCATCGAGGACAAGGAGTACGAAAGGCGAAGGAGAGTCGTTAGAGGCCCGCCAAAGAGTCCTGGGGAAGAGCCAGAAGATTGGTGGGATATGAATAAGGTTGAGTCATTCTATCGAGACTGTTGTGCTGGCTGCGATGAGGTGCCAGACCCCAGTATCAGTGCAGCATTCAAGGTGTGCAGCCCTTTGATAGTCCAAGAGATGGATACTCATAGGAGTAGAAAGCTGCAATCACAAATCCCCGTGCTGTAGATTTGTCCGGCGTACAGCTGACACTGTCCTCTGCGTCGATTTTGTCCGATGTTTTCACGATTGAGTGGGGATTACACAAGCTTATTTTTCGTGAATGTGATCTTGACGAATATGTAAGTCCATCCACCGCTCCTGAGCTTCAATTCCTGTTCAGATTCAATGATCGCAGACACTTAAACCCATTTTACACTCGCTACTTATTCCAGGCACTTTATCTTTCCTGTCAGTCGCATCTAACAGGCGCCTCAAGACACCCGCATTTCGACTGATTGGCGCCTACCTCAAAAAGGCCAAACGCCTTCGCTTCCTGGATATCTCTCAGAATGGTATAGACAAAAATGCTATGGAATACATTACTACTGCGTTGGAAGCTCCTGACCAGGGCCTGGAAAGTCTGCGCCTGGATGATTGTAATTTGCGGTCCGCAGCGCTTGAAGTTCTCTGTGAGTGCTACTCACATAAGATTCCATACTCGTTAACAATCCTGAGATTTGTTGCTGTCAATTACAGGCCGTACAATTCGCACGTCCTCGCTTCAACATATCTCGCTTAGACACAATCACATCAGTTCTGCAGGAGGTGTAGCTTTGGCATTGATGATCCGCGATTATCCTGATACAGTGCCCATCACAATTTCGATCTCCCCAACGCCATCACATTCAGGTACTCCGGTATCTTCAACGGCATCATCTCCGACAGTGTCTGCATCAAGTCTACCTTCTGCAAATTTACCTCCTCACACACCTACGGCAAGCTCTACATCACACCCCCAAGTGCCATCGTTAGCATTGACAGTACCAAATGGCAAGAGCGGCCCTATACTACCGCCTCCACGACACCCATCTCAGAATCCAACGCAAACAAATTATGCACCTTACGTATCTCGCAATAAACGTCGCGGAGGTACATCGCCGGTAGTGCCCAGTTTTTCGTCGTCGGCAGGTGAACAGGTCTCCACGATCACTTCATCCTCTCAGGGGGGTGTTACGACACGCCACCTTTCCACAGCTTCTGGACATCGACATGACGTTTCATCCCATGCATCACCTGTGAATCATTCCTTGTCCTCAATGACAAGAGCAAAGTATAACACAGGACCAAGCCCGGCACTACTAGATCGTGTAAGAGCCATAGGTGCCTTGCCTAGATTTGGCGCTCTGAGGACACTTGACCTGAAGGGGAATGATTTGAGGGTTTGTGTGCAAATTGATTAATTTTTTTCCAGACTACTGACGACATCCAGAATGGAATCACATACCTTGCTCAGGTATTGAAGCGGAATCGAACGCTCAAACTCCTCAATCTCAGCGAAAATAAGCTAGACGTCGGGTGTTTAGTCGCTATCGCTGAAGCTCTTGTGAGTAACCAAATCGTCCTGCCATGTCCTTTGAGTTGAACTTATTTGGTAGAAATACAATTCTTGTTTGGAAACACTTGACATGAGCAAGAATCCATGCTCAGGTCCAAATCTGGACGGAGTAGGTGACAGCCAAACTTGTCAGTGAGGTGTTTTTGATTGGTGCTTCATAGATCCAGTCTCTTCGTACGGCCTTTACCTTGAATAGTTCTCTCAAGCGTCTCTTCCTGTCCTCAACATATCTGACCTCAACAGGTGCAATAGCTCTCGCAGAATTTCTCCCCGAATCTACGTCCCTCCTTCATCTAGATTTAACAAATAATCAGCTAGACCTGGCCTGTGTTCGGGCCCTTAACAAGGGTCTGAAGAGTAATCATGCTATGAGATGTTTAGATCTCAGCATTCCACCGGGAGACGAGGCTTTTGCAAAGTGTGTGTATACGCTATAAGATAGAATCCGTCTCTCTGAATCGATCTCAGGATGTGCAGAGAGATTCTTGACACCTGTGTCCGGAACACCGAGGAAGCAGAAAGGAACTCTAAAGCCTTGTCTTTGATTCCCGTGCCTTCATCGACTACGTCAGAGAATCCATCTGTTGATATCAATGCTCCTGCATCAAGTAATGTGCCTGCCGCAATGACTGTGTCACATATTATGGGTGGGAAGAAGAGAGGAGTTTGGGGGCTGATTGAAGAAAGCGAGCTTGCAAAGAGTATCCAGAAGGATGAGGAAAAGAAGGTTAGTACACCCGATGGCGTGTCTCTATCTACATATTGTCAATTCAACTGAGTATAGATGGAAAATGACATCCTAACACGGGCAAGGAGTATGGTGTCCCAACTATCACAACTTCATTTGCAGTTGTCATCAAGGACACCTAAAGTGGAGAATCAGCAACAGTGTCCAGAAGCATCTATGACAACTTCTGCAGCAATAGTTGTTGAACTTCGATCAGCGATTCAAGAGACCGTAGTGTCAGAGGATTCAGAACGAATGGCACGACTTTTGAACGTCAATGATGAGCTACTTGAGCTGATGAGGCGTATTCCCTCTCTCTCGAGTGACGCTACTTCTGGGACCGATGGTGCGGGTGATAGTGAGAGGCAGAGACTTGTTCTGCAGGGTCTTGGATTGTCTTTTGCTGGTAGTACTACAATGCCGGATTCAGAGGTTAAAAAGCACGAGCAGAACATCGATGTATCTCCTAAACCTGATACAGTCGTTGCTCCTGATTCACCTGATCCTGTCACTAATCATCTCACCAGCAATCATATAGAGGGACATGATAAAGGGAGTCTGGTGCCGACTCCGCCGCATATGGATAAAGGCAAGAGGAGAGCGGAGCCAGCGGAAGAGAAACACGAAATCATGACTAGTCCGCCATATACCATCAATTCTGACAGCGACGAGGATGATGAGAGACGGATGACGATTTCCGAGATGTCATCGTTTTCGCCGACTGAGCGGTAGGTGATACTTTTTCTTTACCGTGTTGACCGACCTACACCTGAAACATGATACTTGTTCTATGTTTAGGTCAAGAAGTTGGGTGGAAGAGGAAGGCGAAGTTTTCAGGAAAGGGAATTTCCTGCTCAAGCCTGAAGAGCTGGAAGGCGAGTATGACAGCGAGGAGTTGCGCAAGGAGGTGTGTGTGTGTGTGTTGCGATATTGTGATGACTATGTTGTGTTTATCTGTTCTATTTTATATAGCTCCTTGAAGCCATGGTTGAACGTCCCCCTCCGCGTTCGATCAATGAACTCGAGATGGATGGACCAGTGTCACCGAATCTTGACGTTGTTCCTATCAACATACTTTTGTCTGGAGTACCTCCGTCTGTTGGGTCTCCAACGTCACCGACAACCAGCGTTTATGTTTCTGATGTCAATGGGCTAGGGAGCCCCGTGGAACAAACAACTAAGCTTCCACCAAGACCGTATATATCTCGAAAGACTTTGACTACGACATCCTCGGTTATGAAGGTTGTATCACCTTGTGTAGGTGTAGGTGAAAATGCCTCCACTGATCCTGGTTCGCCCGATCATAAAAGGGAGAATGAAAATGGAAAAGTGCCTCGGACAGTTGTGCCTGTGGAACGAACGAGGTCTGGATCAACTGCGAGTTGAATGGAAAATTGTGGGTGGATTGAATTGTTAGTTTATTATTGCATCTATACGGGCATTGGTTTTTGGTGATCTAGATACGGTTTTTTTTTTTATCTATGTGATGGGATGGAATGGCGTAGTGTGGAGTTTGGGTGTGTGTACTTTTTTTTTTTTTATGAATCTTGTTTTGATTGGTGCGAGACTACCCGACTGTCTCAAGCTTGAAGACTGTTAACTGTTATAATGGGGTTTTTTTTTATCGAGTTGTCACAGCTTTCCTCCTCCATGATGTTGATCTTTCTTGACACCGGTTTGATACTCTCATCCCTGATATTGTTTATTGCTTGGGAAAGTATGACTGGAGAAAAAGTTCATTTGGACCAAGCTCTGTAGTGTTTGGCTATTACCAAGACTCGTATACCATTTCAGTCTTCTGATGGACTTTTGGTATTCCAATTATGTTCTTTTTCTTCTGTTCCATTTTCGAAAATTTATAGTAAAACTGGTTTTTGTCATTTGTTCTTCTTTTGCGATGTTAGCATCTTTCAGCTCTAACTGATTTAGATTTTTTTCCCCCTGTTTCAGTATTTTCCAGATTGTGTGTAGTTTCTGAGCAGATGTACGTTCTTGCAATTCTAGCTCAAACAAAGGACATGTCCTCCTCAAAAAAACGGTAGCATGTGATTTCATCGTTGTAGGTCGGTCGGTCACTACCATCAAATGATTTATTTTTGGCTTTTTTTTGTGATTTGGGTGACGTTTTGTAGGTTTGTAGGTTGATAGTGTCAATGTGTGTGTGTAATGAAGTGTGATGACCCCCTATGTTTGCTCATGTCCACATGACAACATCTTTCGGACACATCGTTGCCAATGCGTGTGATGAATCGATACGTGTGATGACCCATTTACTCATGTTGATTAGTCGATCAACATCACTCTTCTTCCATCTTGCAGCACACTCATGTTGGGACTTTTGGGACTCGTTTTGTGTTTGGTTAGAGGGGCTACTAGTACTCAATACGGACTCGTCAAAGACTATTCCGGTGCTCAATTTTTCGATGGATGGGATTTTTATAATCACTGTTACGTGGCTTCATTCATTCTCTTCCTGAAAAAAACTGACATGTACTACAGATGACGATACGATGAATGGAGATGTCATGCACGTCACTTTTTTGCTTTCGTCTTTTGGGAACTGAAATTGATGGACAAACCAGTTTTGTATCGGCGGAAAACGCATCGAGTCAACACCTAGCTTATGTAGACACATCCACCAACAGGGCGATTATCAAAGTCGACAATACGACTTTTGTGCCGTATAATATTAAAAGGGATTCGGTGAGGATGTCGACACAGGAGACGTGGGGTATTGGAACCGTATGGGCTATTGATGTCTGGCATGCACCGTTTGGTGTGCGTGTTTGTCTTATTTTCCAGAATGCAGAATGTTGATGTTTTTTTTAACAAACAAACAGTGCTCGGTTTGGCCTGCGTTGTGGACTTTTTCACCGAGTTCGGTTTGGCCAGGTGGAGGGTAATGTGGTCGCTTCTGAATTTTTGCAGGGGGCTTATTTTTTTTTTGGGTTTAGGGAAATTGATATCTTTGAAGGCGTGAATTTGTCGCCCTCGTCGCAGATGGGATTGCACACTACAGCAGGATGTACTCAGGTTTCGGCGAATCAGACGTCTAAGATTGTGAATGGGACAGACTGTCAAGGGGGAGTTGGATGCATTACGACGAATGACAGTCCGGCGTCGTATGGACCAGCGTTTGCGGATGCACAGGGGGGGGTGTTTGTGGCGGAGTTAGCGACGAGTGGTGTTTCGTAAGTAGGAATCTTCTGCTAGTCTTCAAGTCTGATATAGCTTAGAATCTGGTTTTTCGAGCGACAACATGTTCCTGATGTGTTTGGGAGCAACGAGATAGATACGTCGTTACTGGGGACGCCGATGGGGAACTGGCCGTCGGGAGGGTGCAACATCAGTGAGTTTTTTGCAGCGCAGACACTGGTGCTGGACATTACGCTGTGCGGAGGTGAGTGTGCCATGCGCTGCGCTGTGCCATGCTGATTCTGGATGACGGCTGCAGATTTTGCGGGCTCGGGACAGATTTTCAACCAGACATGCACGGGAGTTTGTTACAACGACTATGTGATCAACAATGGGACGTCGCAGTACAGTAATGCGTATTTCGAGGTGGGGTATGTGCGGGTGTATAGTGGTCAGGCGAGTGCGAGTGGTAGTGGCCAGACGAGTGCGAGTGGTAGTGGTCAGGCGAGTGCAAGCAGTGGTGGGAGAGGCCGGGAGATTGCCGGGAGTGCGATAGTTTTTGTAGCGCTTGTGATGGTATTCTTGTAGTAACACAACATGGAGTCGGACTCTGCACGGGCGACGACGCTGCTGGGCTCGTTCCTCAGAGGTCGACCACGGCACTCGTCGCAGTCGTTTGTCGACGGCAGCGTGTTGCGCCGCAGACGATCGGTCGGCAACAACAGCAGCAATCAGCAGGCCCAGACAGAGGCGTCTCCTGACCGAGTGTTGCTCCCCATAATGAACTCAGAGTCCCACCGCATCCGCCTCGTCCCCCACATCGACACCCGTCGCTCTCTCCGCTTCGACCCCATCGCCCGCGACCTCCGCCAGGGTGACCCTCCTCTCCGCATCGGCCGCTTCACCGACCACAGTGGCCTCGGCATCTCCGCCATCAACGCTCTCAACTCCAACAAGCTCGCTTTCCGCTCAAAGGTCGTCTCCCGTGTCCATGCTGAGATCTGGGTTGCAGACGGCCCCAAGTTCTTCATCCGCGACACCAAGAGCAGCTCCGGCACCTTTCTCAACCATGTCCGTCTCAGCCCCGCCAATGCAGAGAGCAGGCCTTTCCAGATCAAGGACGGCGATATCCTCCAGCTCGGTGTCGACTATCAGGGCGGTGCAGAGGATATTTACAAAAGCGTCAAGATCAAAGTTGAAATTGGCAGAGAATGGCAGGCAAGCGCCAATGCTTTCAAGTGAGTTGTGCTGCTGCACTTTGCTCTTCTTACCCTTACATATGTCTTCAGTACAAATGCCCTCCGCAGTCTCAAGGCGCTCGCTGCACCGGACTTTGTCAACCCCGCTCCTCCTGCCAAAATTAAAGCACTCGGCATACCAGACTGTTGTATCTGTACGTCCTTACATTGACACTTGCAACTCTTGCTCAGCCTGCCCTTTCCAAAGGTCTTTTCAGCGTCACCATTCGCCAGGCCCTCTTCATCGCTCCCTGTTCACACACTTTCCACTACAAATGCCTCCGCCCCATCCTTCAAGCCCACCATCCCTCCTTCACCTGTCCTATCTGCAGAACCTATGCAGACCTAGACGAGGATGTTGAGCTCGACGAAGACCATCTCCAACCCGACATCACTCGTCCAGAAATAGACCAACCTGCTCAGCTTGATCCGGCCGTCGAGTCTGTTTTGAGTGCTGTTGGTGCCGTCAGCGGTGTCATGGGGGGTGTACTTGATCTTGACGAGGATCCGATGGATATCGATACCCATGAGAGAGGTGATGTTACCGGTGGGTTTTTTTTTTTTACCTCTCACACAGAACCCTATGGTATACTGACTAGATTGCAAATAGGAGGTGCAATCACACCTAATCAAGGTTTGGAAGACGCAGATTCGGTCATTGTACATCAACAGGGTAATCATGTTCATAACACCAACAATGCGAGTAATGCTAGTCTTGGAGCTGTGAATGTGGCGGCATGGGAAAGTCCTGGTGCAGGATCGAGTGGGTCTGCGAGAGGTGATTCGCCCATGTCGATGGGACACCAACAACAACAGCAAGTTGTTCATACTACTGTTGTGGGAGGAGGAGGTGGTGGTGGTGGTGGTGGTGATAGTGGTGAGATGGAAGAGATGGAGTTGGGCGAGGTGGATGAGATTGAGAGTGTGAGTGGGAAGCGGAAGCGGTGATTTGTTGCCTGTAGGAAGACATGCACGCCCGACTCTATGACCATGCTTTTCTTTTTTCTTTTTTTTCCGTTTCTGTTTCTTTAAGAGAATGTCCATAATTTGAATAATCCGTTGTATAGTTCTGAAGTAGGATTGTCTGTGAGAGGTTTTCTTTTTTGATGAGTGTGTGGTTGTTTGAGAATGGCAAGGTTTCTCTTTGTCTTCTCTTTTTTTGGATGGGAAGGGGTGGGGGTGTAATAAAAAGAAAGGAAAGTTTGGTTTGTATGCAAGAGAAGGGAAGGGAGGTGATTGTCTGGGATGGGATACTTTGTGGAGTTGATGAATGGTTGGTCTGGTAGGATCAGGATGGATTGGTTGGTTGGTTTTTTTTTGGTGAGAGAGTGCCATTGGTTTAGATAATGCATTTTACAGTAAAGAGAAAGAAAAAGGAGATCTATGCACTGCAAGGACATAAAACCCCCCCCATTAGACTTCTTCTCCTCTCCTGAGCTAACTCACAAAAAAAGGAGGGGAAAAGCAGTAGTGATTTTGATGAACCTCTTTTTTGATAAATTGGTGTTTGAGTGGATTTATTGAGACTCTGGACTATAAATGTGACAATTGAAGCTTTAGGTAGTGTAACCTGTACTCTCAGTCAGAGAGAACTTGTTAGAGTTCTTATTTGATTGACTAACTACTTGTATGCAAATGTTTGGTTATACTTATGGATATCTTCTATGGGTTATGCCTTTCCATAGAAAAAGAAAATAAAAATTAGTTGTGATGAGTTTATCAAGTGGCAATTTATAGCATTACCTCCCTCTTAAGGGATTTCTTTACAATTCATTGTATAGGTCTCTTAGGTCACTTGTATTGTTTTTTTCTTTTCTAATTTCTTCAAGTACTTTTTATCTTCTCTTTTTTTTATTTAATTCTATTCTATTCTCTCTTGTACTCTTTCTCTTCTACTTCCAATACTTTTCTCAAGAACAGATTTCTATTTAGAGAATGGGTTCTTTTTCTACTGTTTCTAATTCTCTTTTAGTACTTTTGTTTGTACTTTCTATTATAGTATACTCCTTAGATAACTCTTTACCTCAATATTTTTCCTTCTTTGTTTGCTTTTTGTACTCTTACTTCTTTTTCCTTACTATATTCTTTTTCAAATTATTCTACTAGCTTCTTTGCATTCTCCAAGTTTT
>Ga0153966_100482_pt1 | contig 14624 bp, 16 predicted proteins | sample TSFL050MetaG_FD_104738 | JGI IMG/M metagenome (GOLD analysis project Ga0153966, IMG submission 104738) | Attine ant fungus gardens microbial communities from Florida, USA - TSFL050 MetaG | ecosystem: Host-associated > Fungi > Mycelium > Unclassified | place: USA: Florida, Paynes | collected... | reverse complement strand
TGTTTTTGGAAGGCAAATACTTGGAGGTAAAGAGTCTGTCATTTAGTGTAGTTTTCTCGCTCTTCACTACCTAGGCTACTAACTACATAGTTGGTACTTAGGAGGCATGCTTACAACACATGCCGCAGGGTCTGCCACCATGCTCCTGATTGCCTCCTGCTCATTTGTATTTAGAGTAGTTGGCTTTATAATTGATGATTTAAAAAATAAAATAAAATAAAATAGCATTTTCTCAGAATAAGACTTGCACTACACTCCTAGATTCCTACAGGAAGTTAATGCTGATTAGTATATATCTATTTCACCAGAGGAATCTTCATCCCCCTCTACGTTGATTTAAATCTGGTACTTTATCCGTTTTCTTGGTTAAGCCCTCATCGCCATGTATTCGCAGTACCCCCGTTTTTCACTCATCGCTTCCTTACAGAACGATGATCACCATTCTACAAGAACAACAGCATCTCGAAAGACGTTTAAACTAGATTTTGGAGATCCTGAACTTGTCGTCAAAGACGACTCAGACAGTCAAATCAAAGTAGGGGGGTAGGATCGACATGTTGGTAAATAACGCCGGTATGGCTTCTTTTCTGCAGATATAGATCTAACCTTGCGATTTTTTTTTTCAAAGTAAAAAGTTGGGGGCTGGGCAGGTTTGATAATGTATACAGAGCTTCCACAGTCCAACTTTTATCATGAACGAAAACTCACCTTTGTTGTCATGTGCGCTTGGAAAATTAGGATCTACCATCACTATGGGTAGTCTCTTTCAAGAAATAAATCAAAAGATCAAAAAGTCATCATCATTATCATCACCATAGGGCATCAGCTCATACACAAAATGTCCAAGGCTGTGCTTCATGGTGGGGTGAGGAAACAACTCCCATTACCATCTCTTCTCTCCTCCTTTACTAAATCCCATCCTATTCCACGATTGAAAAAAAAAGTATTCATTGAAAGCATTTCCACCGAACTCAACAAGGCTCTCTCTGTGCATAAAAGGCATATCACTCTCACAGATGGAACAACAATCACACCTATACCTGAATACGAACCTTTACCTTTATGCACAACGAACTACGGGCTCTGCACACACCCCACATTCCAGGAAACGAGAATGGAGATCCCGGTAAAGCCGTACAAGTTATGATTTGATACCTGGTCATGATGTACAAACACATCTGAGGAAAAAAGTCTGACATCACTGGATAAATGGGGAACTGTTACAAGGAGTGTATTAAAAAAGAATTGATTCCCGAGGTCTCATTTTTTTTACCCGTGCTCGATATTGAAAGATAACAAATCATACTGAATAATTAAAATGTGGATGGTTCTCAAAGTTTACATTGGGAGGCCCGCTGTTATACCTTAATAAATGCCTATAGCCATCAATTTTAGTCTATCTATTGGAATACCCCGACACTGTGGGGGACTTTTGGAACGTCTATTGTGGAATGACATCATTGTCATGGAACCATTCCTTGGAGCGTTTCTATCAAATATTAAGGGGAATGTATAAAGTCTTTCTTCCTTTCCCTCATTCCCCTGTGCGCATCTTTTATTGTGCTGTGTCAACGTCCTCATTCCACTCTGCTATTCTGTGCAAGTTTTCTTTGCGAGACTTCACTAACACCTTTCATCGTTATCGTTCGAGTGGTGCTTATTAGCCTTATATGGAGGTCTTGCAACCTGAGACTAAGAACCTTAGGTCATAACAACATTTGACATTGGTTGCTGTTAAATCCGGTATGGTATGTAACTTTGATTCGTGACATCTGAATTTCAGAGGGACCCTGCATCTCGGATCTCGAACTGGACTATTCGATTACCTACCAAGAGTTTGCTGATACAATCATGAAAATTTCAAGTTAGTATTAAGAATAGTGGAAATGCAAGTAGACGTTCCATGAGTAATGGTAATGATTATGCATCCACTACACTACAATAGTGCTGCTACGATAACCTCAAACGTTGGGAATTTTGATCATCAAAAAATGCACTTATTCTTGGACTCGGTACAATATTATCTGTTATCTGTCCTTGCCTCGCTGTGACAATGTCAATGTTGTTATGACCCCAGGTTCTTAGTCTTAGAAACTTTGGTAAAAGGCTTGAGAATAAGATAAGAAATAAAGAGAAAGAGATACTAGTAGTATTTGAAGGAGAAATTCTTTTTGGATCGAAAATCACACGGTGCTCGTTCGCAGTCCGTGGTAAGGAGAAATTCTTTAATACTTGTAATCATATTTAAATAATAATTTGATAATATTAATGCTGCCAGATTCTAACTTGTTCGAAGCCATGGTGAAACAATCAATACTTCACCCACAAGCCCAGCGGATCCGGACTATTATATGGTCGTTACCACTGATGGTCAGCTGCGGATGTGTGTACCACTCCCCAATTTGTTCCCTGAATTCAAAAGTTCCATGACTGACCGACTGTTCACGTAGATGTACTCTATCGACGCTTGGTCCTGGGTGAAGAACAACGGAAGTTCAGTGATACATTTCAGAGACCAAAGATTGGACTAGCATCAAATACACCACAGGAGGATGAGCCGAAGCCATCGAAGAATCAAGCGCAATGTATCACATAAATTCATTGTGGAGGAGGATGCCTGCTAGGAGTTTCATACTACTGAATGCAGGCCGTTATCCTAGCAGCTCATACCGTCTGATTGAAAGATCTCTGGCTTCCCGTTCCAGATTAATGACCTTAAGTCCATGCGCAGGATCTTGGTACAAATCTATGGCTGAGATTTGGTAAGCCCTTGGCTCTCGCAACGAGGAATATTTGTATCGGGAATCATTAAACTTTTGAGACAAATATAGCAATCCTCGTCGGTAGTAGATTTGTGTGGAGTTTAACTCATTCATCCTCGAACCTTGGATTACGCGTGCACATTTGAATGTGGCACGAGGGTGTAATTTATCGCAATGTACAAAGGAACGGAACCATCAACAATTCAGATCCGGAGAGTCAGAAGAAAAAACTCTAGGTACATCTCTTGATTCATATCCAACCAGCCCAGTCGGGCAGGAATTATAGTGAAGACATACACAAATCTGCCAAGCCTCAACTCAAACATGAGATAATAATTAGACATTAAGGTCAAGATGAACATCGAAACTCCTGCCAAATAGAATCTAAGTTTGCAAACCAGGCGCTCACCATCACACTTCCTTCAAAGCTAACAACGCAGTTTTTGTGACTTCATACACACTTGGGTCTCCCTTCGGCGAAACTTCAACCATAATTGACTCTACATTCGCGCGCAGCAGTACCACACGCCCCTTGACTTCACCTGGACCATCCATCGCTAATGCCTCTTCACCATTCCTCGACGCTTCTATTGGTCTGACATACTTCCTTGGAAACACATCCCTTGATGTCCCGTCATCAAACACAACTGGAACTTCTCGTTTGTACCCATCCAGAGGCGATTGTGTTGCGTCAATAAAACCTTTCCTGCCCTCGAACTGCTTATTGATGTAGTTGTCCTCTATCGTACCGGTGATCTTCACCTTAATACGGTCGAGGAAGGAAAAAGTGATAGGTTGGAACATCCAGTCCTCGTCCACGACTATGAAGCTATGAGTACCAAGTTTAGATGATTGGAAAAAGACAGACCATATGCCGACGAGATAGTATTTGATAAGTAGCTGGACCCTGTAAATGGTGTCGGCGCCGATTGACCCCCCCCATAAAGCGCCGGGGTCCGAGCATAAGTGGTAGAGGGTCCAGGCGTGTGCATAGGTACTGGTGTTGGACCACCCATGAATGCAGGTGTAGCGGCCGTCGCAGGTGTAGGTGCGAATGAAGGTGTAGGTGCACTCTGCTCACCTGATAACTCACCATTTACTAACCAAAAGATATCGGAACTCACCCAAGGTGTTGGCTCAGCTTTCCATCCGCTATTCCGAGTCGATTGCCATTCCTCGTTTGCTTCCCAGGCAGTATTCGTGCCCATTCGTCCAGGGGTAGCACCACCCCAGGCAGAACCAGTTCCTGTAGGTGCGACATTCCTTACAGGAGTTGCACCACCCCAAGTGCTCGAGCCACCTCCACCACTTGCATAAGGATTTGGTGTTCTGGAGTTTGCATTCCAGCCTGGAGTCTTGCCACCATCTGTACTTGCATAAGGATTCGGTGTTCGTGCATTTGCGTTCCATGCTGGCGTTTTCCCACTGTCTGCATAGGGATTTGGTGTACGTCCTGAGATACCCCAAGCTGGCGTACGACCTTCATTCGATGCATACGGATTGGGTGTGCGTCCTGTATTGCTGAAAGGTGTGTGGCCGCCGGCATTAAACCCACTGTTACTGGCGTATGGATTGAGCGTTCGGCCAGCTCTCGGTCCATACCCCCCACCACGGCCTCCTCCGGGCTTGTCCAGAGGCTCAAGATTACCATCAGGTCTAGGAAACATAAGTATATGTACCAGCTCCAGTAACTTTGAACTCACAGTCGGCGATACAATTTTTCCTTTTCGATCATAATGAGCTTGTTTCCTGTTCGCAGCTCAACTCTCGCAATATTACCGTTTGTATCTCTTATTGTGCCAGCATAACCCTTGTGAGGACCTTTAATTACCATGACCGTCACTCCAATATCTGCATCCTTCGGCCCACGACCCATATTTCCAGACCCCACCATACCGCCGGTAGGTTGTACAAGAGCGGGATTCATCTTTGATAGGTCGGCGCCAGGTTTGACAAGACTGCCTTTCGGTGCTACAGAAACAAGAGCTCGAGCTCGTGTCACGAAGACACCTCCATTCTCGGCAAGATCACGATTATTGAGAAAGGCATAGAATGACTGGTAAATGTGCAGGACACGTCCTTTGCGACCCTTAACAAACACTATTTTATTCAACAAATAAACGTGAACAACAAGTCCTACCTCGCCTTCTGACTCTTTCATATTATCGTTTATACGAATTTCATGTCCGTCGCGATCAGTAGCTACTGCTCGATTTGAGTCACGACGCATGGAAATTTGATGAGGTTGGACAAGCCGAACTTGACCATTCTGGTCTAGGACACGAAAGGAATCACGCTCTGTCTTGAAGATGACACCAACGGTCTGCGCACTATACCACTATCAGCATCAGAAAAGAAAACGGAACGAAAAGCACACACTCGAGTTGTACTAGATCATGCAATTCGTAATTACCAACGACATTCGTGCCGGAACCGACTTCAGCAGCCTCACGAAGATCCTTCGAGAAAACAGAAACCTGGATCAAACTGTTTCAACGAGAGTTGGCTGATAGATTGGGAGTCCGTACCTCTTGCATAGACATATCGGACAGGAATGTCACAATGTTATCTGTCACTGATACCACCAAACCCGTTTCATCAATATTCTGACCAGTCATGACCTTGACATGATCTCCAGCCTTGAACCGTTTCCTCACGCTCCGTGCGGGTAGTTCAATTTTCTGGCCTTCGATGTCTGGGCCAACAGCCGAAACTGTCACCACATCCTGGTTAATCTCTTCCACTACACCATGTACACCGGTCTGCTCGCCCTCAAAAACTTCAACATGGTCACCGGGTTGGAGGACTGACACCGCAGCTTTACGTGAAGCTTCGGCAATAATGGATAAATCCACAGGATTCTCTTCTTCCCCATCCTGTCGTCTCGTAAACTGGGTGATTTCGTCCAGAGTCGGGTTGACGTCTTCCAAGATCAACGCACTAATTCTGAAGTCTTTCTCGATGAAACCGTTTCGGTATGTGTCGTTTTGGAAAACATATACATCACTCCGCCGTGTAACAGACTTCCTACCATATACCTCTGCAACTCTTCCATAGTTGAAAAGTTTTTGTGGTGGACGCATGGATGAGTTCGCTGAGGTTGTCTTTTTCCGCTTCTTTCCATCCAATGCCGCATCATCGCGAGGATTGAGATCAATGCGAGGAATGAACTTCAATCCTACGTCTTCACCATTGTCTGTGATATCCATCACTTGTGCGAGATCTCCGGAGTATTTTCCACGTCGGATGCGAACCCAGCTGCCAGGTGTGACAGTCTGTTCCTGTCTTTTAATTTGCAGAAGACTAGCCATTTCCTCGATGGGTACAAGGTGGATACCTCGGCTTGGATATACGCCGACGAGGCCAGCACAGGCTTCGGAAACCTGTTTCATACTACGAGCTTCAACATAAATCATGCCAGGAAGTGAGTCGCGTTGAAAGGCGGAGAGGATACTGAGCGGTTTAGCAGTAAATTCGACGTCCAGGGCTTTGCGCATGAGACTGAATACGATATCACGCTCGCGCCCTGGCTGAATAATAATTAAATCATGAGCACAGTATTGAGCAGAATATGCATACCTTAACACGAACTTGCCACAGACTGGCGTCTTGCACCGAAGGCATCAACAACCTTTGTGGTATTTCATTCATATCTCCGGTATACCGTACTGCAGCACGGTGAGCATATCGTCTACTGAGGTTCCTCGCAATTTCCTCAGGGCTTTGTTCCTCTTCATCTAGCTGTCGTCTGGCATCCAACGAGGCATGATGACCACTTGTCATGTCCTCATCCATGTCTTCGCCCGTCTCGATGAACGGGTCTGGTTCCAAGTCCATATGAGTATGGACCAGTGAGCAGAATGAGATGAAACGACGCGCCTGCACCCATGTCTTCATCGTCATCTTCCACCTCATCGTCATCACTGACTTCGGCTTCGATATCGAGGAAACGACTCGCAGCAGAACGTCTGTGACGATGCTAGAATTATTTTTGTACAAATTCTCTATCTCAGAAACACCAATGTTACTCACCTTGGCCTTTTTTCGCTTTCTACCTGGATCGTCTTCATCTTCATCCTCGTCTTCGTCCTCGTCTTCGTCCTCCTCATCTTCATATTCCTGGCTCCTTATGTTTTTCTGCGATGTCTCCCGGTTCTCTTCATCAGAATCTTCTTCTTCTGCATTATGTACCACGTCATCGTCGTATGTGTGAGCATCCTCCACGTCAGACATAATAATATTAGGGAGAGGGTATGGCCTCTCGTCACGTGAAAGTATGTCTAAATTTCACACATTATTATTAAGCAATTGCCAGACTACCTATCCCTTTCGACCACTTCCAAGATCTTGAAGTGAATCAGCAAGTCACAAGTGTCATACTCAGTTACTACCACTACGCTATTTTAACAGTCACTCTCCCTATCATACCCTACATTTCATTGCCACTTGGCTCAGATTGGAGAGTGCAAGAAAAGGGTGACTTCATTACCAGAATGGCTATGTGTTCTCATCGAAGCTCGCAACTCGTGAAAGCCTTGATGCTTCCGGATGAAAACCCCTTATGGTACATCGGAAGATCAAAGGACGATACATCCAAGTGCTTACGCATTGAAGGTAAATGTCATGATCAAAAGGCCTAGAAACAACTGTTGTATTATGTAGCAGATCCAGAAACTATCGGACGCGGTTGAAATCATCTGCATAATCGACTGTCTCCATCTGGGTTGTTATTTTAGTTAGTTGAAGCATCAGCGTTATGGATAGTGATGTCTTCTTCATGAACGACAGCGGCTTTCGCTTGTGCAGCAGCCTTCTCTCGGATGTATTTCTCCTCATTGATGCCATACTCGACTCTCATTACCGTGGAAAGGTTGATTTGGGCAAGTGTCAAACCAAACCAACGTCTGACCCTGGATTCCCAGCCCTCAGGAATGCGTTCTTCCAAGAGGATGGTTTCGAGGTCTTTCACCCGTCCACCGAAGATAGTAAGCAAGGTAGAGGCACTAGATGCAAGCATTGATCAATCGATTTACTGAAATTCGAGTATGAGTGATCACTAACTTAGAACTAGCGAACATACGGTGAATTGCACCAAGTGTGAAGTCAGGATTGGCTTCACGGGCATCAACCCGACGCTTGGCAGAGAAGTTGGAAAGGTCCTTAATTGTTAGAATAGAATTTCCATCTCTGTCTTTGCCAGTGGCGGACGCAAGAAGCTCCTTAATTTGTCCAGGATGGATCTTGCTTTGATCAGGACACAGCGCTGTGTCCTGTCCTTTCGATTGGTCAGCGCGTGGGAGAGGTGAGACAAATATAACCTACGACAAAAAGAAGCATCATGTTCGATGCCGTTGTGGAGGTCTAGCTCTTTGAGGTCAAAAGTATCTTTGTTGTAGTTCTTGTTAAGCATATCGGCGGCAAATTTTGGGACGAAGTAACAGAAGCTCGAAGAAAAGTTGTATGTTGTTCGAATGAGTTTGCCCATTTCTTGAAATTGGATGTTTTTGCCATCATGAGGTAGAATACCTGAGGACAGAGAGATAAATAAGCACTAAACACTCACAGAGTGGCCAGGGATTCACCATGATTAGCCATTGCATTCAATGCGGGGCATGAGCATCGACTGTCCCCCTCCTTTGGAGGAACAAAGTCGGGCCATTTTCCTCCAAAGCCAGGATGCCCTTCCGGAGTCACCTTTCCTTTGGACTTGGCGGGAATGATCAAGTTGACTACAGCCAAGCTAATATCCCAAGAAAAGAACACTATATCGTGAAAAGCCTTAAAAATGAAGGACATCGACGACCTATCTGTGAGAAACTAGTGGGTGGAGAAGAGAAGGAGGATAAATTGACCTTGGCACTGGTCATTTATACCGGGCAGCTCTAGCGCCATCCTAAATTAGTTCGGATCCGAATAGTAGCTAAAATCAACAACAGCATTGACAATGATGCACAATACTTTTGTTTCTAAGAATAGTCAGGCGTGCCCCATGAATATTAGACGTGTGTGGTTGGAGCGGTTGCGAGTACCCGGGTGGTTCCCTAAGTTCTCAACTCAGTGCTGGTTCATAAAAAACCACACCGAACTCACTTTAAGATCTGTCCCCAAGTCAGCTTGAGAACTATAGTCAGTCACAAAGCATGGGAAACTTCAGATTGATATCAACAAAGTAGTTACGACCACCAACTGAAATAATGGTCAGGGACCGTGGGAGAATGTCAAAGTCAATATGTTGGAATGTTAAATGTTAATCGTCTTACTATTGTCAATGTGTGCAATTCAAAGCCAGTTCAGCTCTTTGTTAGCTAGCTCCATGCCTAGTCTCCATTTCATCTACATTCCATCATGAAAATTTTTTTATTAAGATTCAAATCTCTAATGATTAATCCAAAAACACGTTTGGTCAGTTTTGGAAGCTACTGTATCTCATGTATAGCAGGCAGGTCCCACCAATAAATGGCATGTTCATGTTCCTTAAATAGACAAAGGTATCCATATATCCAATGTTTTATGTAGTAAAGTTCTAACATGATCTTTAATGTGAAGCACAGTGGAGATCAGAGCTCTGAGTGATCATGCAAAAGTTCGTGTTGAACTACAACTTTGTTCATTTTGTTGTTTGGTTCGGATATCACTGGTTCCTGCAGAGTGAGCTTAGGTCCCTAACTTAGACATAAGACATTGACCATATGTCATATTTCAGGTCTTACCACCTTGAAGCCCAAACTTTGGAGTACCTCCGGGTCATTTCCCCACTCTTCGATTGTTGAACTCATGGTAAACACAACGATGCCACCATCAGCAATCTGGTCGTGGGTGATGATAGGCTTGTCGAGAATAACACCATTTACTTCGACAGACTTGACATAACGCATTCTACTTCCTCCAAGAGAAACAACAGTAAGCGGCTTGCCATGAGTTTGACCAGGGCGAGGAGGAAGTTGAATGTCAATGCGATCAAAGAATGGACTCAAATACAAGGTAAGCGATGAGAAAGACTTAGAGATAGCGAAAGAGTATGCTCTTACGATCCGACAACATATTCTCCCGAAACAGGATTAACAGGATAGAAACCAAGGGCAGAGAACAGATACCAAGCGCTCATCTGGCCACAATCTTCATTCTGGGATATGTTGATCAGGATTAGATCATTCGTAGGGAGAATTGACACACCCCAGAGAGACCAACGGGTGTATTATTATAGTTGGAATGAGCAATTTCGCGTACTCGTTCTTGTGTTTTCCATGCAGCCCCTGAGAGTGCATAAAGGTAAGGGATATGATGGGAAGGCTGACAAAAAGTAATCAACGGAAAGACACGAGGTGATTATTTCGACACGTACTTCGTTTGTGTGGTCATTATGTCCGCCATTGAAGTGTTCCTCTAAACTTCGAACGAATTCCACTTTGCCTCCACGCTTTTCGAGTAATTGAGGAACATCGTGCACAACATCGAACGAATAAGCCCATTTATCACCTGATGTTCATCAGGTTAGCCGTCAAATGTCATCGGGTAAACTAATTGAGCTTACCCTCAGTCCATCCCCGGTCTTCGCCTGCCCAGGTGTCATTGGCATTTCTAGCCTCAAAAAAGCCTGTCTTCTCGTTCCAGAGTGTGAAGGGAGCGCGCCGGGAACGTTCTAACAGGAAGTTCGCTTCAGGTTTATCGAGTTCTTTTGCAAGGACGTAGGCTGCATAATCATCATCTAGTAAAAATAAGAATGTAGGAATAGGTTCTTGGTAACAGACTTACAGGCGTAGTCAAGGGTACGAGATGCACTCTCAGAGTGAAGATCGTCGGCAACCCATCCTTTCCCCTCGGCATTATAAGACGTTGATAGGCCAGCTCGAACTTCGTAGTCAACAGACTGTAACATCCAGTAAGACCATTAAAGCAAGCGAAACGAATGATGACAAAACCTCTTCTCTATCACCATACTGCGTTATCGCATCATTCCTAGGGGGTACAGTTGCATCCTTCCATACAGCTTGCCAAGCAAGCTCCCGATCAAATCCGGTAGCACTTTTCTTGACTGCTTCTGCAATGAGGGAATCGGCATGAGTTCCGATCATGATATTAGTCTCAGCAATGTTCTTCCACATAGGAAGCCAACCACTCTGAGCGATAAGTCAGTAACATCCGAGATCGGAGAGATAGATGTGTACTTGTTGATAGTCAGCCAGCATGGAGTTGACAAAACCAGGTATACGTTCGGGAGAGAATAGAATCTGCCACGCCCATGCTGCCCGAAAAGTATCCCAGATCGAATAGCCAGTATATGATCCCTCTCCATATTCGATGCGATGAATCTCGCTGTCGTATGCTGACCAGTATTGCATATACTCGTGCTGCTCGCTGGGGTATTGGAGCGTACGAGCGACCGCAGTGTAAAATATCTCTTTCTCCACATCACTTGCACCTTCGATTTTGAATCCATCTAATTTCTCTGCCCACTGTCTCCTCACATTTGCAGCTGTATGTTCTAACGTCCCTATCATCAATCCGTTTCCATCAGTCATATCTGATATGATATCAGGTATTTCGAGTTGAAGGTTCTTCCGAGCCTGGTCGATGGATATGAATGAAGTGCCCACCCGGGCTGAAACGATGGAAAGTTTCTGGGGAGACGGGGGAAAGAATGCATAGGCGCCAAGAGGTCCACCAACACCATGGTTTATGTTTCGTTGGACCTCACCATCTTTGATGATGCCGTACCATTCAAATTTAATATTAAATCGTATGCAGAAGAATCCATGAAAGTTGTCAGCAGGTTCGCGACTAGAAACAGGTGTGATAATATCGTCCTGGCGTTCTGTATTGTAGCCACAAATTTCTTGCTCCTCTGGAGAAATGACGACAAAACCTTCTGGTTGGGTTCTGTTGGAGGGATTAGAACCCCGGATGGACGGTCGGGCGACATCAACGTAAATGTAGGGAGAGTCAATGACATTGGCAGTGTTGAAACGGATACGAAAATGGGCAGCACGAGAGGCTGGAAGACCTGAATCAGCAGTGGAGTTCGAAAACAAATGACGTTAACAGACTAGAAGATTGCTCAACTAGGATATGGCCGCCCTTCTTATCAGATAGCTCAACGGCGTAGTACGAAGGACTTATGATCTCCTCTCCTGCCTCCTTAAAACGGGAATCCAAAGGAAGACCACGTTTCTGAAATTGCCATTCAATTCCCGCAGCGTTGCCCTCCAAAGCAACTCCCGGAACGATTGCAATGCTTCCACTCTCGCCCATCCAAATGGCAGGCTGACGGGTAGCCTGGAACCCATGAATCTTGTTGCGGGTTGTCACATTGTATGGAGTCGCAGACACGTAGTTTTCTTGTGTCTGTGCAACCCATCGCGTCATGGCATATGGTGGACCGGTAGAGGGTATCATTCCACCTGAACCATTGGGGTAATCGCCTCCATTCCCTATGAGGCTTATACCTGGCTTCAGTAAGGGGATGTAAGTACATGAGCATGCTCTCACAGATTGACATGGTCGACAGCTTCACTCTGTGGAATTCGATGCTGAGGAAACGGCAGCAAACGACCGGTTGATGTTTTGTCGGGTGAAAACGTGTAGGCATTCCCGAGGGACACAACCAGGGCACTAACGAAGGCTGTCCTGGCTTTCATACTGTTAAAACATCAACAAAGAGGGTGATAATAATTGTTTCGACACAACTCCGGACCTGATTTCGGTATGACTTCACGGTTCTGTTCAATCAGAAAAACAATTGAATGTTACAAAGTCCAACTATGCTCCAGATATGTGCCGAGTTTCCCCACGTCATCGGATATCGGGCTCCGGTCATTCTCGACGAAGCAACATTTGTATATCCTTACACGGCGGATATTCAGATGTCAAGTCGCCGCTTCAATTGGGATGTCAAGTCACCTGATGATGTGGTGTCAATGCGGTGTACAACACAGTAGTCTACTGACCATGGAGGCTCACCGCCTCTGATAAATATACAAATCATGTCATACGAAAGAGACAAACAGGGACGAACACAGAACAAAAAAGAGCTGGGTGAGTATAATAGGATATAGCCAAGCAAGATTGAGTGATTTCTCTAGCCAAACTGGCAGCAAGGGGTGCACCAGCAGCCTGCGCAGCTACATCTGCACTGGCAAGTAAAAAAGGGAATAGATCCATGCCTCTTTTCTTCTTCCACGTTTGTAGACTGGTAATATAGGACCTTGCGAATAGAGTGTGGAGAACCATGATGGCCATGAGATGGTCTATCATTTTGGAATACATTCATAGTTCACAATGAATTGTGGATTCAAAGTCACTCAGTATTTCGACGTCTCGATAATTGTAGGTCGAGTTTAGCTACTGATAAGGATCTGACTCAATATTCTGTATGAGTTGATGGCGTAGTTAGAAAGCACATCTGTTTAACTCAGAAGGTCCTCATTTAGAACCTGAGTCAACATATAAAGCAGATGTTAAGTCACTGCTTGAATCGGGCTAGACCTGTCACACATAGCAATACTCCCCCAATTTTTTATTTGTAATATGATGTATGTACACAGTCTGCAGTAGTCTACTGTCCTAGGAGGCTCACAGTCTCTGATAAATATACAAATTGTGTCATACAAAAAAAACAAACACAAAATAAAAAAGAAGTAGAGAAAAATATAGGTGAAATGAGCTGGGTGAGTAATAGGGCATTGTAGTGAACTCAAGTCAGGGTTAACTTAAGTGCACACTCTTTATCGGAGTTGACAAAGAGAACTTATTAGAGTTCTTGCTAATTGGTCTAGCTACTTATACACAAATGTGTATTTACTAGTATTTGTCTACTTGAGTTATCTTGCAGTTCCTTATTGAGTCATCCTGTCCCATACATCTCAGAATATATAAAAAGAAAGTAATAAAACAGTGTGCTGCCATTTTATTACAGACATAGTCAAGTAAGCATAAATGGAGTTGTATGCATCAGAGTTTGTGTTCAAGAAGAGGGAACATGTAATGAAGAGCTTAGTCAAGACAACTGGGCTTATCACACTGAATGTTATGAGAGAATGAAAAGAACTCAATGGAATTCATCTGTGAATTGCTTTACCTACTTATATACAAATCTTATTTGTCTATGTGTATACTTAATCAATTTTCTATAATCCTTCCAGAACATTCCATTATGTGACCAGATCATGTGATCCTTATCTTATCTAATCTTTGTCTCTTATTCTATTTTTAACATCCCTCATCTAATCCATTAGAGAAGAGTTCCCATTCTTCCCATCTCTCTAGCTATACAATTTTAGAACTGGGCTAGTTTATGACAGAATAGTTCATTTCTGGTATCTTTGACTGGTTCAGAGAGCTATGGATGGTGTAAGGGCAAATGCTATAGGATTAGATATAATGGGACAAAGAAAACAAAAAATAATTAGCCAATAAAAAAATTAAAAGAGTAGAACGAAATAAGGAGCAATAGTTCTACAGTATGAAAAGGTTGCTATCAGATATATATGCAAATGTTGATGTTGCTATAGAGAAAAACAATTATGTTACCATTATTGCATTCTTACTAGAATTAGGTATCTGTACTAGGATAGATAATTATGGTATATTCATAGACAATGATTTTGGAGTTGATGTAAGGGAAGGTAGAAGGAGGACCTTTAGGCTTTCCTTTGATACTCTATTTTAGTGGCAGATCCAAAGATATACACTTGTTCCTATGTGTAAGAATCTTGGTTGTGGTTGTGTCACAAACTTCATTTGGCCATAACTCCACAAATACTTGCATGATTCCCACGGTATAAAATACATCGGAAAGCCCTTAAGAAGACCTTTCAAACAATGCCCAAAATGTGTCAAAGCAATCAGTACTCATTGAGATATCAG
>Ga0153966_100477_pt1:10000-12500 | contig 14679 bp, 11 predicted proteins | sample TSFL050MetaG_FD_104738 | JGI IMG/M metagenome (GOLD analysis project Ga0153966, IMG submission 104738) | Attine ant fungus gardens microbial communities from Florida, USA - TSFL050 MetaG | ecosystem: Host-associated > Fungi > Mycelium > Unclassified | place: USA: Florida, Paynes... | reverse complement strand
AATAAGAAAAAGGGGAAGAAGACCCCCAGCCATCATCATCGAAATGGACTCTGAAGTTGGGATGAAGCTCATTCAACATGCTGACACCAATGATTTGAAAAAGCCATTTATAAACTTCCTCGCTCGTATATTCTTTTGATATAGGCGTCGCTACGTCAACGTGGTTTAAAGATAGGACTTGAGCCTGGGGGCGCCCCGCGAGTACGACCGTTCACGTTTACGACGAGTACTTTGGGCAGCTTCACTCTCTGCAGTTCACCAGTACAACTTCCATGGACGGATATCCTAAATAAACCACTTACGCATTGGCTTAACACATGCTGTCCCTAACCTTGTAGCTTCAGCGGAATCTGCCAATTCTGCTTCCCAATTCTCATCACGTAGTTGGCTTAACGCATACACCTCGGAATATACCGCTTCTTATGCTTGTGCATATTTTACCTCTGATGAGTATGGGTCTACGAACGTCAATCAGCCATCGCCTTCTTCCTCCTCGTATACCTTTTTACTATCTCTATACTCGTCGTCAGCGCTCGGCACCTTCCTGGCTGTAAGCGTATACCTTTACGGTACATGTTCAGTTTGTCTACTGTTGCCTGGGATACTAGGCACCGTACTGTTGTTTCGGTCGGAGCTTAAGCTTAGGATCTTATACTTGAAGGCCTTCTATCCGCTTCTGCCGTCGATCTTTCTCTTTTGTGAGGGGTATGTCGGATAGGCTCCCAGCGTTCCTCACCAAGTCTGACCCCTTGGTTTAGGCATTTGACCCTACTTGCAGCTTTCCCTTTTACTCCAGGTCTGTTCCTGTACTTACTTGCCCGCTATCCTAGGCATATCGGCCAGTGGTCTCGGTCGTTTTGTTCGGGCATTTTCCATTTGGCGCACCTTCCGACTCTGAGGTTGACTCAGATCTTGTTTTCGGGGATGAGTATGGGTGGGCTTCCAGCTATCCTTAATCTATATTTTATTGTGTTAACCAAATCAGCAACGTTTGAACCAGGTAAATTACCAACTAAATCCACACCTGTATATTGGCTTATCACTTCACTTACAGTTTCGAACCCGACGATTATATTGGATTCTGAAGCAGTCTATTCCCAAGCTAAATCCACTCCAGTGTATTTGATTAACACATATAGTTTCTTAATGTTAGCCTCACATGTGTTCCGCAAATCCTCATCATCCGTATCTGGGAATCTATATACTAATTCAGGTTAAATGCTTTTCCCAAACCCCTTCTTCATATGCAGCTTCCCCATTCCTGATGCCTATTTACCCTCTGTAGGGCTCTACTAGCGCCCGCGTCTTCGTCTTCTGGAACAGTTTCTTTTCTTCTAGTGGTCTCTGTCGTCAGAAATTCTGTTCTTTAAATGGATCTCCTGCCCGGGAATCCTTTTTCAGGTAACGGCATTGGCTATCGGTCTGTCGTCTTTCCATTCCTTCACTCAAGAACTAAAGGTAAAAGCATCAAGAAAAGGTTGCTTGCTCCATACCATAACATAAGTGGTTGATGGCGGTTTTACGCCGTCTCCCTACTGATGGCACATTCGACCAATTAAGACCTTTATACCGTTTAGTCGGTTTTAAGGAGTCTTATTGTTTCGATTTAAAGTCAGCAACCGATAGATGGCCTCGGTCATTTCAATTACATATGCTTGGATTAATGTTTGGTTATTCTAGGGCCGAATCCGTTGTGGGTTCGTGTCTTGGTGATAGCGTCTTCTCTCTACTTCCTCCATTAGTCAAGAGGAGTAGTAGTGTTGACTTTGTCACAGGACAACCCTTGGGATACCTGGCTTCCTGGCCACTCTTTACCTTTAAGCCATCACTTTGTTGTGTGGCTGGCGGCGGAACTGGTTTATCCAGGAGTAGTAACTCCATTCCGAAATTATGCAATCTTAGGTGACGATATAGTCATCTTGGACTCGCTAGTTGCTGCCAAATATCGTGAGTTGTTGGACGACCTAGTTGTTCAAATAGAACCAATGAAGTCTTTCTCTCTCGAATTGGCGCTCTTGAGTTTGCAAAACGATTATGGGTCCGCGGAGGATAAATAAAGTCACCTATTTCTCTCCGTTTAGCTCTCTTGACTCGTTCACCCTTTGGTCTAGTTGCCTTCGGAAGTATGGAGTGAAACGTTTCTCCACACTGGCTCGTTTAGGCGGGTAGAACGCACTCCTTTTGGTTGAACGAGGTTTTCGTGCTTGATCAATTAAATTATCGGAGGGTTCCTCGCGAGAGTGAGAACTTGGTGCCGGTAGGAAATAGAGAAATACCTAGGAAAGCCACTAGGAGTATGGCATCTCTTCTTTTTTGCCGTCGCTGGAGCAACTTGGTGTTCCACCGGTTACCGGACGTCTGGGGTTGTACGAAGGGTCTATTAAACACCGCTTATTCAAGAGCTGTTGATTCAATAACACGGAATCGACAACAACCCCATCAACACCGGTTATTGCAAACAACCTATTCGGATTAACTTTCCCCGACTGCTTATTCCCTT
>Ga0153966_100477_pt1:0-5000 | contig 14679 bp, 11 predicted proteins | sample TSFL050MetaG_FD_104738 | JGI IMG/M metagenome (GOLD analysis project Ga0153966, IMG submission 104738) | Attine ant fungus gardens microbial communities from Florida, USA - TSFL050 MetaG | ecosystem: Host-associated > Fungi > Mycelium > Unclassified | place: USA: Florida, Paynes... | reverse complement strand
CGGATGAGATCAGAAAGGCCATCATTGGGGCAAACGATGCAATAGCTTCGGTTAGAGCAAAGCCCAAAATGGCATAACCAAATGATTGTTTAGCCAATGATGGATTCCGAGCCACGGAATGAATCGAGGAACTAAGGACGTTTCCAATACCGATAGCAGCTCCCGCTGAAGCAATTGTAGCAGCTCCGGCCCCTATTAGTTTTGCACCTTCTAACATATCGAGTTGATCATTCTCCTCACGCTTTTTATTTTTCATTCACGATTTGATGTTCTATATTCCTCTCTAGTCTAGATTCCTCGTCGATTCTTCCCCTCGTTCTTAATATCTTGGACATCTCACTTTTCCATGCAACGCATTCTTTTCGATCTTGTACCCGCTTGCTTCGCATAGGCTACACAAGCGGTACACTGAACACCAACCCAATCTTTTTGAAAAACGTAGAAGCAACTAAAGAAGGGTGACGAAGCTTCTTTGCATCCCATAGTGCTGTCGCACTAAGCGACTACCGTTCCAGAGTCGTACAACGAAGTAATTAGCATACCAGAGTGACGCAAGGCTCTAAGCTTGTACCTTATAAGTAAGCTCTTTATGCTCTCTCCGCTCGCTCCTTTTCGTAGCGTAGATCTTTCTTCTCTTAAGAGATTTTGAGAAGAGTGAGTGCGCTTTCGAAAGTTTCGACTTTTCGATCTTTCTTCTCTTATATATGATATTTTTTCCTACGAAAACTTTTTTTATGCGCATCGCTTTAGCGAAGGCAAAGCCAGTTTCTAACCTACTAACGTAAAGCAAGAGAGTAGGTCCAAAAGTATAAAAGAGGGTACTGGGGGAAGAAGGACCACTGCTTTGTTCCAGGGGTGAAGTAGCTGCTTCGAGTTGGACGTTCGTGACTAGTGCCTCGATATGCAGCCTTCACTTGGTCAACGGAACCCAGGATTGCTTGGATCTGCTGCTTCAACTCGGTCAAATGCAACTGCTGGTCTTGGTGCTATATGTTGCTGGGGCTAAAAGTGAACTATGCCAATCACATTGATTAGGACCCATCGCATCATTAACCGGTACCAATCAATCATCCAAGGGCCCTCCCTATCTCATCTTTTCTAAGCCAATTTTATTAGGGCTCACCTGACCACCCAACCGCTTACGTCAATTCCATGAGCTCGGGAGAAGAATATGAAGTGACCACCTGAAGTAGAGGTGCCATCTCCTTCTTCAAAAGACCCCGAAGCCTAACTCCCAGCTCTTTTCCCGTTGTTCTAGCTCTTTCCGCTGACCTTCCAAGGTAGGTAGCAGCTTTGTAAGGTAGTTTTCCATATCCGTTAACAGCTCTAAGCCTAACCGCTTATTTCGACTTTCCTTTTGCCGGCTAGTCTACTCTTTTACCCATTTGCCCTTTTTCTGTGTTTGCGTGGCATCTGTTCTCTTAGTAAGAGGCAGCGCTCCGGACCGTTACACTAAGCTCTTCACCTGCTTGTTCCCCAAAGGCAGTGATAGGAGAAGAAAGACTAGACTTTGAGACCAGACCTCCACTGGCGTTTTTTGCAATGTCCTCCCGACCCGTGCTCTGAAAAGATCATGCATGAGATGAAGCTCGTGTATCTGTTTCAGTAAAGACCGAAAAGAAAGACCCGCTGTTCTATTTTCGTGTTACCTTTTTCTTCATCGTCAATGCGGATCGTCCCTTCCTTGGTGAAAAGGGGACCCCTCCGCCGATGGTTTTCGAGCGTCTATCGATGCTGGCCCTTCCCTTTCCATTCTATCAGCGGGACACAGGGCTCTCTTCGGCTTTGAGCTCTTAGCTCTTTTGGTACCGTCGGTATTGCTTCTTTCTTTCAAGTTTTCCTAGGCCTACATCCCTTGGTCCACGGATTAGCAAAGCGGGCCGATGAGATGAATTGGTTCCGGGGTATGCCTGCCGATGTTTAGTATTATGACGGTGCGGAAGCAAAAAGCACAAATCAACCTTTCCATATCTATTAGATCTATTAGGACATTACCTTCAAGAAAGAATTAGCTGCCTGGACAGGGAGTAAAACGTGTTCTGAATGGCCCAGGCCGAAGGGCTTGGCTTGTTTGTTAAAGGGGGTCCCTGTTCTTCTCTTCCCCGCAAAAAGCTACTAAAAAAGCCATCAATCCCATGGTGGGCGTGACTAGTAAAAAAGGAGAGCTTCAAAGGACTTGCCTGCGCGGTATTGGGATGTGACGGTGGGACTCACCTCGTCGGTATGATTGTCTTTTATGTTCTGATTACCGCAAGAAGCTGAAAACTGACTGTTAAGGACATGCGATTTCTTATTTTATATAAAATGGCTTTACCCGAATGAACCCTTCTTCTAAAGAAAAAGAGTGACTTCAGCCCTTCTCTTCTGAGACAATGGCAGAAGTAAGAGAAGAGGGCGCTATTTAACAGTGGTAGGGGGGTTCATCCTTACTTAGCATCACGTGCGACTTTGGTCGAGAGCAGCGCCTCAGACTCACTGGTATGGCAAAGCCCTAGGCTAGCGATTGACTTAGGCGCAATAGCCTGTTTGAATAGAATTGTAAACCGCCCTATCGCTACACCTGATCTGTTTACTTACTCTTATGCCGCTAACGCGCCCCTTTGTCAAATAGTAAACTTCCGATCGACTTCCGCCGGGTTGGTTGCTTGCTTCCAAAGCCCTAAGCAAGAGGTCCCATACTGTCCTGTCCTGAACGAGAACGCGAACTCGAACAATTGGCTTTACTTTAGCTACATGGACAGTTTTACCGACCTAACAAGAAACTACAGCTGGAATCCTGTTATCCTATTTATTCCCATGATGAAGGCTCAATTGTTTGAAAAAGTGGATGCTCATATAGGATCAAAGTGATACTACTACTTATAAGTCGAGTGGCCCTAACAACCTGCTTAACTGATCTTATTGAATAGATGGGCTTCAGCGAACCTACTTCTACTTCTTAGATGGAATTAATTCAATAAGATCAGGACTAGTCTTTCACTTCACAGATCAGATAGAGATCTACTTTTTATTCCATGGGCAGCTCAAGAAAGAGGCAGGCTAGAAAGCATACGATCTGAGACCCTTACCTAAAGCCAGTAGGGTGGAAAGAGGGTCTTAGAGTGCTGCTAGATGAGATAAAGCATATCAGTAAGCGATTGAGGGACGGCGAATGCCTACCCTCAGAATAGTATACCTTCTAGTGATTCGACCTGAAGTTACAGACTTATCTTATCTATAGAAAGAGGTTGGATTCCTTGTCCGACCATCCTATCCTCAAAGACAGCCTTCTAGCTCTTACCCTTCTGCCTTTCGAATATCCCTTCCTACTTCTTCATCCTAGCTCTCCAACTGACTGTCTTACTCCAGCTTTCATTTCAGTTACTGATTCGCCTATCTTCTCCCTTTCGGTCGAGCTAGTTTTTATTCCTCTATCTAGGCCAACATTCATTCTAAGACTTTCACCAGCAAGGGCTGAAAGAGAAGAGCAGGGGGTGGTAGGCTTAGTAGGGCTCGAACCTACAATATCACCGTTATGAGCGGTACGTTTCAACCAATTAAACTATAAGCCCCTACGGATCTCTACATGCAATTCGCTCACTTCGGGAAGAGCGAACGGAAAGAGGAGGCCTTTGCTCTATCTGCTTCTTCCTCTCGCCAGGAATGAACAATTGAAAAAAGAAAAAGATTATATATATATATATATCTTTTTTGTTTATAGATAGATATAGAATTATATTATTTTATTCTATGGAAAAATGAAGTTAAGCAAGCGGCCCTTTCGTGACTCAAACTGCCGGTACGCTTTCTGGCTCGCAACCGATCAAACGGGCGGAGGCTCTCTATTTGCTTGCAATGCCGGCTCTTCGCCTTTAGTTAGAAGTAGAAGTAGAGGGCGCCGTTTGCCCCACACTTCAGAAAAAGTAAAAAAGTATGGATGAAGTAAGAAAAAGTACATAAGGAATGAGAAAGAAAAACTTGGTTACGGGAACCTAAGGTTAGGCCAACTACTTTAGTATAGCTACACCTAAAAAAGTGTATTCCTACCCTTTCCCCTTTCTGTCAATGTTGCCAATTCCTAGAAGACTAATGTACCCTCGTGTATACAGTTGTCCAACTACTTTCTTCCTCCGACTTCTTTAGCCACTTCCGGCTTCCCCACTTCCGCATCTGTCGTATTCGGGAGAGCTTGCTTCGTGGCGGAGCATTTAGCAATGCTAGCAGCCTGGTGAGGGCTGGCTGTCTGGGGACATTTTAAGGTAGGGCCTGCTGGGCTTGCTTCTCATGAGATTGGGTAAGGGAATCGGAAATGGGCTCATAAACCGGGCGGGCTTTTGGGCACACGGAAAAGGGGAAGTGGATGGAGGGTGCTTCTCAGCTAGAGTTGGGGGTGGGGTTGCTATAGTGGCTAGGGTGAGTCTTCCTACACGGCTGGACGCCCGGCTCTAGACGAAGCTGAGGGGGTTACCACCACATCCTCTCCCGATAGACTCGAAGCTCTTCATAGTCAGGCGTGGGATAAAACAAAGTCCAGCTGGGCAAGGATAGCTGTCCAAAGATTGAAAGCCAGTAGGAAACCAGTCAGCTAGCTAAAGTTAGAAAGTTCATAAGTAGCCTAGCTGCACATTAATCGTATATAATAGAAATAGTATGCCACACTTTCCTGTTGATGGTGAGTGAAAAAGAGGAATCTGGACTTGCCCCTTGGGCAGGACATCCCGGTCAGCACCGAACAATGGCGTTGCTTGGCGCTCGATTTTATTGGCCTCAGATGAAAGCGGAAAAGAAGCGACTTGAACACATCCTTCAGCGGGAAGCCCGATGGAATGCTTTCACGCCCTAAGAAGGAGTCCCGCAAAGAGAAGAGGTTGCTTCGCTTCCTAAGAATCATTCCCCTAAACCTAAACTTGCTCACTACCCTTACTGAGACGGCTAGCAACCGTCTTAAAGTGAGATTTGAATTCAGTTTCTCTTTCGGCTGAGCCTCTTCTCCGAGTGTATTACTTACATACATATCCAAT
>Ga0153966_100476_pt1 | contig 14684 bp, 25 predicted proteins | sample TSFL050MetaG_FD_104738 | JGI IMG/M metagenome (GOLD analysis project Ga0153966, IMG submission 104738) | Attine ant fungus gardens microbial communities from Florida, USA - TSFL050 MetaG | ecosystem: Host-associated > Fungi > Mycelium > Unclassified | place: USA: Florida, Paynes | collected... | reverse complement strand
TCCTGAGGTGAGACCATTATTCACATATAACTTAACCACTAGGAACTGACCTTGCGAGTAGATATATATTCTAATAGGTAATCAGTTGTCTACCTTAATAGGTGACTCCTGAGATATATATTCCAATAGACAGGAGGCAAGATGGACCGCACATGTTCAATAATCACTATCAGAACCGAAATAGGGCCTCTCTTTTGATCAATTATCACGCACAAGTACTCAATAGGTGGATGTTAGCGAACATCTCGAGACGTGTAAAATAACATGTTCTACTTGCCTAAATGCAAGCTGAGATCAGGGTATCAAACAAGTGAAACCTGCCATGACTGGACTTATCTAGCTCTTGCACTTGCGCGAATATGACAGCTCCAAGAAGAGAAGTATACCCGAAATGGGATAGAAGACAAAATCTAGAGGAGATCTATTTCTCGATGTACCCGGACTCCCATTCTCCCCTTTAAACTCGGTCCCAATATAAATCTGACAGGTCTCCTTTCTTCCTTCCCACCTTTCCACACATGGCTCAGCTCTCCCAGCCATTTTCTTCAGTTCCCTCTGCCGCCGTGCGACGCAGATTGTCGTCCGTTGTCTCGGCAAAGCAAAAGCCCAATGTCACCTCCACGTTCTCCAGTCTTACGGTGCGTTTACAAATCATCTGTGTACTCACATTTGTCATCTCATATCGCTGCCTCTTCAAAGCCCATGTGGGCCGGTATCGCAGGGGCTGTTGTCGAGAATAACAAAAAATTCGAAGTTGCGGTTTCGATTCACGATTCAGTTTATAGCACCGACTTCTCGTCGGCTCAGATCGACTATGATCCACGCACTCCGGACAAAAATGCCAAGAACATCGAGTTGTTTGTACTTGAAATGCTCCGAAAATTCTCAATTGAGCACCTCTGCAAGTTCCTTGGTGCTGGTGTTACTCTTACTCTGCTTCGCGAGGTAGGTCTTGGCTTCATCATCCTTATCGAAGCCTATCTCATATCGTGGACTCAGTGTCCCAATATTTGTACGAGGCTCTGGCTTGACTTGGATATTGTCCCTTTTGTGTTCAATATCAAGCAATATCACACCGACTCTGTAACACGCCCCAATGTTAAACACCGTATCTCATCTACTACGGGTTCATATGTTCCTTCTGGGGCAGAGACTCCCACTATGTATGTAGACTCGACCCACTTAACAGTTGTCTCGGGTCTGCAGGCAGGTGCCATTGGAAAGCTTCCTATTCAACGAACCCTGGACGAGCAGGCTGATTCTGCTGCTCGCAAATGCCTCATGAACTTCGGTCCTGGGAACAATCCTCGATTAAGCATAGGACCTCGTAATCAAGTCACTGTTGACGATGCAGGTAGGATCCATCTAATCGATGACATCGAAGAATACCGAAAGACCGTTGGCTCAAGGTCAACTATTTTTACTTCGATCTGTCCTGCACGTGCTGATATCTTTTCCAGGACATGGAACGCGGTCATCAAACTTGCGGATGAACTTCGAGAGAAGAAAGTCAAAATTGGCTTCTTTTCCTCGACTCCACAGGGAGGTGAGTTCCAAGTTCTATAGTTCATTTTACCCATTTTGACTTTTATTTGAGGTGGTGTCGCTCTTGTATGTCCAGTGTCACATCTCAACCTATGAAGTTAATTTCTACAATAGATGCGGCATGCTTTGATTCGTTTCTTGACGGTGCTTGACGTAGATGTCGCTTGGTAAGCTATGTAGGCTCGCAAAGTAATTACACCCTCACATTTCGATGTTGCAGGTATGTTCCAAACCCGTCCCCAGCTGTGTTCAGGACCACCAAAAACAACCACAATATTTTGCAAGGCGTTGCGGCTCCCGATCTCCGGCTTACCCGACAAGCAAAAGATAATTTTGATGCCTGGATTCTCAAAAATGGTCTACGTTGGACGGCTGAAGGTGGTCCCCTGGCCCCCGGTGGTGTTGACGTCGCGTTCATCGGTATGCTGCCTCATTGCGCCATATTTCCTCTACTCGACTTGTGAAATGTCAGATGATCCTCAGATGCCCGGTCTGATTCCACTCATCAAGAGGATCAGACCTGATCTCCCGATTGTCTATCGCTCTCACATCGAAATTCGTAGCGACCTTGTTCATGTCCCTGGCTCTCCCCAGGAGGAGGTTTGGAAGTACCTGTGGAACACTATCCAGCTAGCCGATTTATTCATCAGTAAATACTTTCACTGCTCAAAGGAATACAGTCTGAAAATGTAAAAAGGCCATCCTGTGAGCAAGTTCGTTCCCAGCGATGTCCCTCTTGAACGAGTTGCCCTTCTTGGTGCTGCCACTGATTGGTTGGATGGATTAAACAAGGAGCTGGATGCTTGGTCAGTGCAATCCTTTTTCCTACTCCTATTATATTATTGATGATGTTGCAGGGATTCCCAGTACTACATGGGTGAATTCCGTAGTTTATGCATCAGAGAGAAGATGCATGAGCTCAAGTGGCCACAGCGTGATTACATCATTCAAGTTGCTCGATTTGACCCGTCTAAAGGTTTTTTTCTTTCCTTTCAACACCTTTAGCTTCTCATGGTGTGGACAGGCATTCCGAACGTCATCGATTCCTATGCCAAGTTACGCGCCCTCCTGCTGGAGAGGTCGCCCGATCTCTCCCAAGAGGAACACCCTCAACTTTTGATCTGCGGACACGGAGCTGTCGATGACCCTGATGCTAGCATCATCTACGACCAAGTCATGCAACTTATCGGAAGTAATAAGTACAAACACCTTGCTAGTGATATTGTCGTCATGCGATTACCGCCGAGCGACCAGTGTGAGTCTTCTTGTATCTGGTAGCTGAACGTTAGATCTAATGCTCTCTCCCTAGTGCTCAATGCCCTGATGGCAAACTCTAGGATTGCGCTTCAGCTATCAACTCGAGAAGGATTTGAAGTCAAGGTCTCTGAGGCCCTTCATGCTGGGAAGCCTGTGATTGCTTCTAGGACTGGTGGAATACCTCTCCAGATTGTCCACGAAAAATCAGGCTACTTGACCACTCCTGGAGACAACGATGCTGTTGCTATGCACCTTTACGATCTTTACACTGACGAGAATTTGTACAGAACCATGAGCGATTACGCTAGGACACATGTATCAGATGAAGTCGGAACTGTTGGTAATGCTGCTGCTTGGTTGTATCTAGCTGTGATGTACTCTCGCGGTATCAAGATTAAGCCCAATGGTGCATGGCTTAATGACCTTCTCCGAGTTGAGACTGGCCAGGAGTACGTCGAGGAGGAACCTAGATTACCACGTGAGGGATTGGACATGCAGGGATAATCTACATAGTCTGGCATGTAGATAAAATTTAAATGAATGCAAATATCTCTTGTAACGTAGACTGATTTATATGTAACTACTGCACATGACGAGTGGCTCAAGGTGTAAATCAGGACCCGAAAGGCAAAGGTCTAATCGTCAAATTCTTCACTCCCAAACATTCAGCACTGTCTCTGTTGTTTTGATCAATACACTCTTCGTATAATGTCTGCCAAACGTGTTCGATCACCTGAGCCGTCAAGTCCACACGATCGACCTTCAGTAGGCTCTTTCATATCAGATACGCTTCTCTTTCTGAATCATCAAAAGAAAAGGCCCTTGTTTAATGTCGAGCATCCGAGTTCTTACTCATCACTTAACATCCGATATCTGGGCGATCACTCGACTGGAAGTAGTCGGCATTCATCCGAGGATTGGGTTCAACAGACCGGTGGCCTAACAATTGACAGTCCAAATAATATGGGGACTTGCTTCCGCTCAGATAAAACGGATAATCTACTACAGGATGAGGATATGGTGCGCGCAAATCTTCTCTCTCCTCTTCCTTAGTCCTACCTTCCCAAACTTGTTCACTCATGCTTCCGTTGGAACCGCCCAATGCAGCTGATGGAATCCCCTGATCGCAATCGTCAAGAAACCATTATTCAAGGATCGCGACTCCCTCCTTTACAGACGATTGGTTATTCTTCATTTAATCCAAGCGAAATTCATCCTGGCTTAGAGACCGCTCAAGTCCAACATCAGCCACCGATGTCCTCCATTCATATCAATCGGTCTATATACAGTCCGTTCCAGACAACACCGACTCTCCTTGCACCTGAAGTTCCTCAGCCCACCAGAACTCTACTTGACCCTAGTTTCATAACAAGACCATCTATCAATGTTATACCTCCGACTCCCATGGATCAACAATCATCTTTGAATTATCCCCAACCTGATCCATCATTGGCAATAGATACCAGCCTGGGCCCACCCATGGATATTTTACCGAAGTCTACAACGCCTCGAAAACAACCTCGGTTCACGATGGGACCACGGGCTGATTGTGAAAAGTGTAGGTTAGGAGTGAAGGGCCATTTTGTGCACCTAGATTAGCTCACATACTTGTATATCTTGTCTTCAGTTTGATGAATCGCTTACATTTACTCTATACTTGTGTTTTTAGGCTATTTAAATATACAAGCCCTCCGAACAAAGATAGTCAAACAATGCTCCGATCAATTCGAAAAACAGATTGGCTCTCTCGTAGCCATGAGTACAAGTACAACGCTCGCCTTGTTCTGGCACCTCTCCTCACCGGAAAAGAAAGAGCGTATTGATGCTTCCGTAAAGCTTGTCTGTGCTCTCGAACAATTTCAAGCCCAGTTCGTACCTCAACCAAAATCTCATTCGGACGAGGAGGATGATGATAGTGATGAAGAAGAAGAAAAAGAAAGAACTCCAAGACTCAAGGGAAAAAGTGATAGGTTGGATGATTTGAATGCTCAAGATGTGTCGTATTCAATACGAAGATTGATAAGAGGCTTGGCTAGCCCGAGAGAAAGTAGTCGACTGGGTTTTGCTGTTACCTTGACTGAGGTAGGTTCAGTAACTTCTATGATGCCGAAGAACACGAGTGGACTTGATTCAGCTTCTGTCTAGGATTGATAGTGTTACTTGTGCTCAGATAATCACTCTCATTTCGGATACCACAAAAACTCAGGGTTCAATGACCGGTCAAGAACAACGTGATATGCTCTTTGCTCGTTTGTTCGGATTTATGTCCATCATCCAGTCAGGTCTCCTTGTTCGTTCTGGTTCTTTACCAAAGTCAGCCTTGGTGGAGGTATCAACACTCTCGAACTATACCGACGTTCTCTCGCAACTCATTGCTTTGGGAGAAAAGAGGTCATGGCTCAGAGAGAGCGTGTGGCACGCTATTTTAGCTGCCATCGACATTCTGCATAGCTCGAAAGTGACTTGGAAAGCAGATGCAATAGAGATGACATGTCAGGAAATATTTGTGGAATATAAATCCTGGACACCCGAAAAGATTGCTGTGGCTTTGAAAATGAAATCTTTATATCCGGAGAAGGATTGGGCCAATATTTTTTCGCCGACATTCAAGAATGGTGACCTCGTTGCTGCAACAAACCTGCAGACCTTGGCAAGAATAGTGAAAGTAGGAATCGAGCTTCGGATACTTGAAACATTGATTTTCACCTTGAATACTAGGAGTCATCTGCTGAGGATAGCGAAGAGACCGTAAAGTCAAGCGGAGGACCATGGAAGCCACAATTACATTTTGTCTGGAATTATTTGCTGGAACAATATTTCTTCGACTCAGACTCAACTCATGCTCCAAAAGATTCTTTGCAGGATTTCTTCCGTATCGTAGTAGATGGTTGGTTGGATCATGTTTTGATAGCTTCAACTTATTCAGCCTTTAGAGTCGCTATTCTCCGCCACTTCTTCACCTCAACGCAAGTATTGGGGGTTTCAAGTCTTCCAAAAGGCCCTGAATCGCACAAACGAAGACCACATGTCGATGCTCTTTACCCGGAATTTCATGAAAGCTTGGATAAATCATCTCTCCAAACGCGATAACTACCTTCATAAAATCGCTCAACAAACTGTATGTACCCCGAATGGTTGTGCTGTAGAGCTGTCTCACCTTGAAGCAGGCTACTATAGTCCAAACTTTCGTGAAACAAAATCCCCATCTTGGATTCAGTCTCATTCTCCAGTTGACTGGAGTGCATGGAAGTCGGAACTTCGACAAGTTGACAAAAACGAAGACAGTCAGCTCTATTGTTTCATCTTTAGACACCGAAGGCATTAAGAAGTATATCCAATGGTTATTCTCTCAAGTAGAGAATCCTGATGCCACTGATAGGTGAACACTCAGTGTTGTATTCATGACGATGGCTAAGATCTGATGGTGATGTTTAGCGATGCCATTGATACAATCAATCGTAAACGTCAATGGGCCATTGAACAATTGTCCACTCTCATTCGTAACGGTAATGTGCCTAAAAGCGATGATTGGGTTCAATTAGTGCTTGACTGGCTAGTTGTACACGGCTTGTTCATCGTCAAAAAGGAGTCACGCAAAAACCCCATTGCTGCTGTAAGTTTCCTCTGATGCCGCCGACAGAATATTGACACATTCACAGGCTCGTTCTGTTGTTAGTCCACCATTTTCCGATGAGCTCAGAAAGAGCTGCCGAACTCGTCTTTTGAGCTGTTTGAGTGAACTCAATACCCAGACAGCAGTGATAAAAATTGGTAAGCGAAGCATTACGTCTTGACTGTGCCATTATCGATGGCTGTTACAGGTGATAAGACAGCTAGGACTTGTGCTGTGGCGTCAGATGGTGAATTTTGGGTTTCCAAAGTCCTGCAGGCTATTACGGCCCTTGAAGCCGATCCCAAACACGTTTCAATCTTAGTGGAAGTCGACAAGGAAGATCAGAGATTACGCCAAAAAACCTGCTTGCTCGTCCCGAAATTGAGAAATGTGAGTTTGAGCGTCTCGGTGAAAATTCGAGTATTGAGGAGGCTTAGGCCCCTAATGATCAACAAGAAAACGCCCGTGGAGCCGAGCTTCTCTTAAGTGCGACAACTCTCCAACACTACTGCAATGATGAGTTAGAAGAGGCGGACAATGATGCTCTGCAGGTACCGAGGTCTTGATAATCTCCTCTTAAATAAACTGATTTTCATTGATGCAAGGCTTGTATCGATGGGATCACACGTATGTTTCCAGAAGGGAAGAAGAAAACGGAGACAGACAACGAGGTCATTCATGAACCAATTGATGTCCTTGTTGACATAATCATTGGATTTTTGGAAAAATCAACAGCATATCTTAAGACAACTGCAAACCAAGTATTCATGTTGCTGTCTGGTTCTGTCAGAGAGTCAACCATTAACCTCATTCTCACTGTGAGTATCTTTATACAGAAAATTGAACGTCACTGAATTCGTTGGTCAGCAATTGGAGAGACGCGATCCTACAATTGATGAAGACGGTGTGGATGACGACGACATAGAGATGGCCGATTTGAACAACAGTGAAGAGGATGATAGTGACCAAACCAGTGATCAGGAGCAAGATGAGGAAGACGAGGAGGAGGAAATGGACGAAGACGAGGCTCTCGCACTTCGGAATAAAATTGAACAGGCATTACGAGTCAATGGGATTGAACCACCTACTGGTGACTCTGAGAGTGAAGAAGACCTCATGGATGATGAACAGATGATGGAAATTGATGTTCAATTAGCAGAAGTGTTCCGGTCTCAAATCAGTGAGAATAAATCTGGGAAGCGTGTGTTATTTTCATGCAAAACTATCTTGCTCATGATTTTGAAAATATCTTGGAACAGATGATGCCCAACGCGAAGCCACTCATTTCAAGATCCGTGTACTTGATCTTGTTGACACCTTCGTCAAGAAGCAATCATCTGACCCTCTGATCCTACGATTCATAACACCTCTAGTTGAGATTGTCATCAACACTGGTTCAGACGAACAACAACTATCAGAAAAAACTAGGGGATTATTATCCAATCGCTTGGCTCCCAAGCTAAGCCAACTACCCTCCAATGTATCACAATCGGAACTGGCTAAGAGCTATCTGGACGTACACAATTATGCTCGACGGGTTCATGATTCTGGTCTTCAGACGGCCTTGAAGTCATGTAGCCTGCACCTAACAAAACGTCTATTAAATGCTGGAGTTGTGGATGTTGTAACAGATACTTACCGTGCATCACTGACCGATTTCTTCACGAGGAAGAATTCTGCACTTCAACCCGCCTTCTTCGAGGATTTCTTCCGCCAAAATCGGTTAGTAGGATGGGAACTTCGCCAAGATATCCTTGAGGGTTCCAGCAAAGCTCTCAATGGATATAGACAATGCCAGGCGTTCCAATTTCTACATCTTCTTTTACCTGCTATATCAACAATGGTGCGCACCAACACTGTCTCTTCAACCCAGGCCCTGCTGATTTCTTTTACAGTCCAACCTAAAAACTGAATGGACGGACTTCCTGTCCGTTCTCATCGACAGAATCCTTGACGTGGGACATAATGCTTGCGGCAAAAAAGCAACGCTGAACTCAAGCCAGTTGAAGACAGTACTCAAACTGGCTGTTGAAACATTACATCTTACACAACGTCAATCTCCAGAAGCAGTTGCAAACATATGGAGAGCAGACTCGTGGGCTTCTCTGAAACAAGAGCTAGTGGGGTGCAAAATATTTGGGGATGCAAAAGGTCTTCATCAAATTTGTGACCAAGTTGTCAAAGCAGTTCCCAGACAAGAGACAAAGGTGAAGAAACGAAAGATTATTGAAGGCCAATCAGCCTCGGATAGACTGGCAGTGAAACGGAAGAAGGTTAAAACTTGAGCTGGATCATACACTAGATTTGGATAATGACTCGACTAATCCCCGCAGTTGTGCTAACGTTGCCTGGAGTTGTGGTCCCTCTTCTTGCTTGCATCGTTTGAGGAGGAGCAACGCCTTTGTGACCCTTTCAAAAGTATGAGCTACAGACTCCATGTTCTTACTACCCTTGTACATACCTGTTTTGCCTGATACGATTTTCCATTGTACTTTGAAATTGTTGTGCTCGCTCCAAAGCAACCTCAAGTATGTCTTCTGGTATACTGGCAAGGCGAGCGCATTCAATCCCAAATGATTCTAGACCGAGTCCAGTTCAAAGTTAGGAGCACACAGGTTATACACTTACCTGTGGTGACCCCCTTCTTCACTTTGTACAGAAATGTGATTTCCCGTTTTCCACCGAATCGGATATCTGAAGTGTATCCCATGTGTATATTTTCTATGTCTTGAGGATATTTCCTTTCGATGTCAGCAGCAATGACTGGATAGTGTGTGATGAAGAGTGTTTTGCTTTGTGTTTGATCCACAAGTTCTTGAAGCACACCGTGTGCAATTGCCATCTGAAGAGAAGCTGAGATGAGCTATATGTCCCAGATAAGAGACTTACACCATCAAATGTTGAAGTGCCACGACCCAGTTCATCAAGGATGACCAAACTTCTTGAGGTGGCCGTACGAAGGATGTCACTTGTCTCTGACATTTCTACCATAAAAGTGGAGCGACCCTTGGCGAGATCATCGGAAGCTGTGAATAGATCAACAACACTGAAGAGTTACCATACGTGAAATCAATGTACCTCCCATCCTTGTAAGGATTGAATCATGTAGACCCATCTTGACTGATTCAGCAGGAACATAACTCCCAATCTGTGCCATCAATACAATGAGGGCTATCATCCTGACAAAAGAACTTTTTCTAGAGCATGGTAGAAAAAGTTAATTCTTATGGAATTCATGAAGGCAAACCAAAAACATACCCTCCCATGTTTGGCCCAGTGATAATTTTGCTTTTTGGTTTACCGAATCCCATGGTAACTGAGTTAGAAAAATAAGGTCGATCGCTCATATTCTCGATCAATGGATGTCGCCCTTGGATTATCTCTAATGAGTTTTCGTCTGTAAACTCTGGTTTGATATAACCCGGGTCCAAAGCGATGCGGGCTAGACTGTTCAAGCAATCAATCACTGCTAGCTTGTTGATGACGTCCCGAAAGATACTGTAGCAATTAACTGAAATTTCCTGCAGGAAATCTCGATATGCTTTCTGGGATTCTGCCTGAAAGTAGTCAAAATGAGAATATAAGATTCAAAATAGAAGGACCTTTAGCATCTCCTGGAATCGAGCTCGCGCATCGACTTTGGGAATAGAAGTTGCAGGACGATACCTCACTAAATGTTTTGTTCTGTGAAGATATTAACTCCTATCGATCATGTAAACCCAGCGTGACGGACTTGGAGTGCAATACCCAATCGGCGGGTATAGGTGGTTTATTGGCTCTTTTGAGTTCGATCAGGTACTTTGAGAACAGTCAGATCCTCAGAACGATATCCAAGATGCTCGTCCTACCTCGTCACTCAGATGGTTCGTCCATTCTAATGACGGCATGTGGAGCGATTTTCTTACTGAACCATGTCAACTCGACTCCATTGAGATCCACGAAGAACGACTTACTTGAACGTAACTCTTCCTTCAAGTTTACCTCAGCACGATGGAGATTCTATGTATAAAATACATTCATCATATGATGCAGATTAAACAAGCATAACATACCTCTGCAGCTTCAACGAGGCCAGGAAACCTATCCGGATTCTGCCACATCAATTCTTTACTCCCCTCCTTGGCCTGATCAATGTTGACCACGCCAATGTATTCCTTGATGATAGGTCTGAGTTTAGGTAAGGAGTAAACTATCTCGTTCAGGATTGGGGACTTTAGGCCAACATCTGCTGGAGTTCGAAAATCTTCTGTGAACACATTGCCAATTCTCTCAAATGCAAGGAGCAACTTGGCAAGTTCTTGAGGTGTACACTACGCAATGATAAATTAGACCTATCGCTCCCTTGTATGAGATACAATCATACTTGTCCATACTGAATCCTGCAAAGGCCCCTCGCCAAGTCAGGTAGTCGACTCAGGACACTTCGTAGAATCGTCAATGTCTCAGATTCATTGGCCAAAATCTCTTCAACAGCGTCAATACGTTGTTGTAAGGCACTGGCATTCCTTTTTGAGTCAGCAACCCTCGAAGTGGATCTTGTCCACGCACCTTTTATTCACGAGTGGTCTGCCTATCCAACTTTTGAGGAGTCGTGCGCCAAATTTCGTTTTGGTTTTATCCAGAATATGGATCAATGACCCCTTGGTCGTGTAATCAGTCTCATTCCTATATACCTCCAGATTGATCAGAGAATTCGCAGCAAGGAGCATATGTGCTTGAGTGGTAAATCTACTGAAGAACTTGGTTTCGAATAGGACATCAGCAAGTCCAAACATTGACAGGTACTTGATGGCATGAGCTAAAGCTATGACAACACGCTTAGGAAAATTAGTGATGTCTGCCATCAATTTTCCTTCAGGAAAGCCGATTAATGATAGTGAACACATGAACTTCAAGCATACCTGATTGGAAAGCGGTTGAGATAGTAGTTGAGATATTCTTATTAGTATAAAACTTAGACACTGACGAGAAAGCGTCTGTGTAACACATCAGATTCTTGATATTCTCTAGACGAATCCTTGCCCCTGTAGTAGAATTTCTGTTTGCCCGTTAGCGAAGATATAAGGATTGAAAAGGAAATCACCTGATGAAGAACTTCAGCATCTTGGATGTTGACTCGGACAGTTCCTTCCCTGGAACTAATAGTTCAACGGGACGTGCGTGTGTTAACCGGGTCTAAAAAATTGTTAAGCTCTATCCCCCGAAGCGGCGACACGCTTTACCTCAAGCTCAATTCTCATGAGTGAATCTGGAAACATGACAAATGAACAGGTCGTCGTGCTTCACTGGATCACCGTACCTTCAAAATCGTCCCAAACGACGTCACCGGTGCTCGGACAGATCGTGATCATAGCAATATTGACATTTCCGTGGCTCCCACTCTTAACTTCCTCGATCAGACACATGAAAGGCGGAGGAGAATAAGAGTCAAGTTCATCGGCAGAATCTAGATCGTCTACGAAGCTACAATACATTGTTGTGAATGTAACCATTTAGGAAATATACCGAACGTACGTCGTGGCAGTGTACAGATGGGTCAATTTGCGTTCGAAAGGTGCATTTCTGTTTTCACTGACTTTCTTTAGAGCAGCAGTTTCTACTTGCTTAACTACTCCAACACGATGTCCTTTCGCAAGTAGCCTAATTTCACCATTCAGCGAAGTCCTTTCTGAAATTTTGACTTACTTTTTAAGATGGACACTCAGACGATCCTCCGGTACGAAGGCTACAGTAAAATTACGGTCGATATACGCCACTATACCTAGTTCTTGAGCAGCAATCTACTTGTTGGCTTAGTGGTGGTCAAGCGACACCTGAAAATGCGCCGACCTTAGCATCATCTCCAAAAAATTTATATTTGTAGCCAACTTCGATCATCAACAACGTGCCGGGATTGTCTTCCTTGAGTTTTAAAACCTTTCAGATGCTACATGAGTGATGTTATTATATAACCAGCATGATATACTGAACCTGTAACTCTAAAGGGGTATACGGTTCTCCACTGGGACCAATTACGAAACCGGACTTGCCGGTCCTTCGTTTCGGGTTTGTGGGTTTTGTCCGAGTCAACCGAACAGAAGCCATCTGCTTGCCCTTGCCCTGTTCTGCGTCTGCCACAGAGTTGGAGCCAGAGTGTAAAAATACTTTCATGACCTCTTTGAAACCGGGATCAGAGTCACTCCCTGAATCATCGTTGTCATCAACGGCTACTGGATCATCCGAATGTGGTGTTAGGTTCTCGTAAGGGTTCCTTCTTGCTTCGAAATTGTCCTCTGACGCAGCCAACACTCCGTATCGGAGCCGATATTGACTTTCGTGTGTCAAGAGTTTCTTCTTGAACGTTTCATGCAGCTTTACTTTCCTTGCCTCCTTGACAGAATTAGATGTCCACCTAATTTCCTCGCTGAGCCTTTCATCTGTGCCGGAAGATTGGGATCTGAATATCCATTGCTCTGCCATGCCTGTGGCGTTACCCCCTCGTGTTGCAGGCGCATTACATTGAGGAGTTGCGGGCAAGGGTGAGAAAAACGTTGATTGAATATGGTTGATTGTTTCTGTATGCTTCCTTGGTTTTGTCACAGTGGAAGATTGCGAAGGACGAATGACTCTGATTTTCTTTATTGGAGGTTCGTCCGAGTGGAGATAGTCCTCGTCCACTAAATCATCACCCGTAAGGTCTATAGGGGATTGAGAAGGTTCCCGTCGCCTAGTGGACTTGAGGGGACTTGGAGAGAAATAAGATGAAAGTATAGATTGAGAGTTCTTGGTGGGGGCCATTACGAAGGGTCAGTGCAGAAGAAGGATTGAGCATTTGCATAGTCACGTGAAGAGAATTCACTTGAGGACGTTGATTGTATCTCGCTAAGCATGCTGCCTTTACGTGCCTATGCCTCTTCGCGCTTTGTCAGTCACACCACCCTTGGCAACGTACACCGATCCTCTTGGTTGAATTGCTTTCCAACGGCCCTCAGGTGGCAGCACACCGGAACAAATGAGGAAGGCTCTTCTGCCAGCCACACTAATCGTAAATCTCTGTGTCTAACATGAACTGCCCTGCATACTGATGCAAAGTCCTGTTACATAGGAGCAGAAGTGACCATGAAGCGATTCTGGAAGACTGTGGGAATCAAAACCCAGGAACAGTCGCTGGTGGTCACGCTTGACAAGCGAGCTCTGAAGACTGCTGGTGGGAATCCACTTCTTGTTCCAGCATCCAAGTCTCTTCTCGCTGCATCCATTGCGGCAGAATGGGACTACCAGAGAACCCTTATCAGGCCACATGCTCTTCCGGTGGTGAGCACCATTGATGCATCTACACGATTCTATTAATGTCTATCTGAAGCACAATATTTTGTTACGGTCTAGACTTCGCTAACCTCAAGAGCAATTGACGCTATGTCATCCGAGCTTACACGCGCCGAAGTCAGAGAGGCACTTCTGAGCTACCTTGATACCGATACAATATGGTGCCTCTTCTCCAATTGCCCCACAACGAACGAGATAGCTTATGTAACTCAACCTCGGCAGCTTTTATGAGAGCACAACACCTCAGATAGAAAGGCTGCAAGCAGAACACTGGGACCCACTTTTCGAATGGGTAGAGGGGACTTTTGATGCCAAGCTGAATAAACATGAATCTATCCTCTCCAGTGTACAGCCCCAGGAAACACGGGAGAAGTTCCAGAAAATTATAACTGCTTTTGACCAGTGGCAAATGGCAGGTGTGATTGTTGACTAAATCTCATCAACTGACGGGACTTGATGCTATTCTTTCTAGCTATGGAACGAGCTACTTTTGCTACGAAATCATTCATCATCGCGCTAGCGTTGGTTTTAAGACGCCTTACTCCTGAGCGGGCAGCCTTGGCAGCCTCTGTTGAAGTAAATAGCCAAATTGAACGATGGGGTGAGGTTGAGGATAGTAAGTCCTTCTCTGCATAAGAGGATTGATGCGGCATGAGAGCTTAATTCTGCATTGAATTTTAGCCCACGACGTCGATTATCATGATCTTCGACGGCACTTGTCTAGTGCCGCGTTGCTTCTCTGTGGCACTCGGTAAAAGTAGGTACTAAGCAGGCACTTGCGCATGGTTCGTTCGACAGTCGTTAATCTGAGGACCAATTTATAAAGCCCAATAATGTCGTGTAGCTTGGCCATGAAAGGGCTGGCAGAAATTAGATATATTACTCTAGAATGGCCAGGTCACAGAATTGCTGGAGAGGAGCTCCATTTGAATAAAGGACCATGTGCGTTTGACGAAAACGAAGC
>Ga0153966_100475_pt1 | contig 14718 bp, 16 predicted proteins | sample TSFL050MetaG_FD_104738 | JGI IMG/M metagenome (GOLD analysis project Ga0153966, IMG submission 104738) | Attine ant fungus gardens microbial communities from Florida, USA - TSFL050 MetaG | ecosystem: Host-associated > Fungi > Mycelium > Unclassified | place: USA: Florida, Paynes | collected... | reverse complement strand
TATCCTTGTGCCAATGGTAATTTTGTGATAAAATTGGCCGATATATGACTCCATGGTTTCACTGGTATTGAATTTGGCATTAACTTGCCAGCAGGTGCCTGTGTACGATTCTTATTTCTCTGGCACGTATCACATCCTTCTACATATCACTTCATCTCTCTACTTATTTCTGGCCACCAAAAATTTCTTGTCATCAACTCTGTTGTCTTCTACTGTCCTCCATGTCCTCCCACAAGCATATCATGATGTAGTCTGATTACTTCTGCTCTCAACTTCTCATTCTTAGACACGTATATCTTTCCTTTCTTTAACATCAATCCCTCATGTTCTCGCTATTCTTCATTCCTCAAAACTTTAACCCCTGCGTGTTTCATCTCTTCCACTACCTTAATAACCTCATCATCTTTTGCTTTGCTTTTTCTTATCTTGTCCAGAAGGTCTACTCCATCTATCACTACCTCAGACACTTCCACTGCTCGAGCCTCTAACTATTCCCTTTTTACCAACATCTGCTTCTTATTATCCTTTTCCACTTCTACCTTCCAGTCTGATCTTCTACTCAATCCATCCACTTTTCCCATCCTTCCTCCAGGTACATGCTTTAAAATAAAATTGAACCTTGAAAGGTACAGAGCCCATCTAGCTTGCCGTCTATTTAACTTCTGATTGCTCATGAAATATTCCAAGTTCTTATGGTCTAACCAAATTTCAAAATTTCCTTTTGCATCTTCCAAGAAGTGTCTCCAAGTCTCCAAACATCTAATTACCGCCAACATCTCTTTATCATGAATCTCGTAATTACGTTCTGTTTCATTTAGAGATTTTAAGATATAAGCTACTGGTCTCTACCTATTGTCTTTGCATTTAATGGACAATATGCCTCCAGTTGCAAAATTGGATGTATCTGCCTCGACTCTGAATTCTTTATCTAAGTCGGGTACTACTAGCAGTGATCATGTAGTGAAGATTCTTTTCAGTTGCTCGAATACCTTTTGCTGGGCTTCTTCCCATCTCTACTTCTCATCCTTCCTTGTCAACATATTCAAGGGCTTTGCGAGTGCTATAAAGTTCTTAATAAAATACCTATAATAGTTGGTGAGCCCCAAGAGTTTCCTGATATCTCTGACCATCTTTGGTGTTGGCCAGTTTAACACTCCTGCTACTTTATCTTCCTCTATCTCAATCTTCCCCTGACCCATCACTACTCCCAGAAAGTTTATTTTGTTTGTTTTCCACAAACACTTTTCTGGTTTTACATATAGGTTATTTTCTTTCAACCTCTTCAACACTTCCTCTATAATTTCATCATGTCCTTCTTCACCATCTGTGCCCACCAGCACATCATCCACAAAGACTGCCATCTTTTCTTCATTAATAAGATCTCTTATAATCTCATTTATTATTCTTTGAAACATTGCTGGCAAGTTCATCATTCCAAAAAACATCACCACCAGTTCAAATGACCTTATATGTGTAGTGAAGGCCATCTTCCACTCATCACCCTCCTTTATGTATACATTGTTATAGCCCCATCGTGAATCCATCTTAGTGAACAATTTCTTGTTTCCCATTGAGTCTACTAAGTTGGTAATCAATGGCAACGGATAGTTGTTTTTTACCATCTATTTATTGAGTCTACAATAGTCCATGACCATATGCTTTCCACCATTTTTCTTTCCCACAAAGAAAACTGGAGAAATCTGTGGTGACTTTGAAGGCCTAATGTACCTTTTTTTTAGGTGGTCCTAAATGAACTGTTAGACCTTTTCCCTCTCATTCCTAGAGAATGGATACACTCGTGCTTTGTTGGCCTTAAACTCCTTCTTGAGATCTATTGTGTGATCCCATATCTTTCTTGTTGGCATCCTCTCTGATTCTACCTTTCCAAATACTTTCAGCCACTTGTGGAACTTCCATGGCACCATTGCTTCCACTTTTTTATGGTCCAGTTCCATTTTCTCCTCTCTTTCCCAATCCTTTTTCTCATCTACTGCCTATCTAATCCTTTCAATTTCATCCCCTTGAATTTCTTTTTTCCTCTTTTTTCTTTTCCTAATTTCTGGGCCCATTTCTCTTTTGCCCACATATCGTCCACAAATGGGTGAACATCTTGTCATCTTTACTTCATCCTTCTCCCAATCTATCTCTGGGTTGTGTGTCTGTAACCAAGGCATTCCCAATATCACCTCTGTCTTTCCTAGGTCACACATATCCATTTGTACTCTCTCCATATGCCCCTTGAAGTATATATTCACTTCTACTTTGTGCAAAATTGCACCTCCGCTATTCCCTGTACCATCTATATTTCTTACTAATATCAGCTTCTCCAACTTTATCAATTTGAAGCCTCCTCTTTCTGCACATTTCTTGCTTATGAAGAGGCCTGTGGCCCTACTGTCTAACAAGGCTTTCACTGATATTCCTTTGTGAGTGTCGATTTTCTCCACTCCTATCTGCATCCACACCTTTTGCAGACCTTTTAGGGTCCTTCTGACTTCCCTTTGCTTTGTCTCTGGGTCAGTGATTCCAGCCCCTTTCTTCTGGGCCCTAGGCACCGACCGTTCCAACTCTCCACCCCAATTCTACCATGACACTTTCTTTCCTGTTCTACATGGTGGACAGAAGATCTCTCTCTCAGCATTCCTCTTTAGGTTCCACTTTACTGTATCCTTTCCTCTGCATGTACTACATTTCACCTTCTCCACTCTTTTGCATTTCGCCTCTTGGTCCCTCCAGTTCTATGCCTCCTTGCAGCTTCTACATCACATATTGGATTGCTGCTCTTTTCCCAGAAAATCTTGTTCTTGGTTCCCCTCAGTTTTCGTCCTTTTATAATCACACCCCTTGCATTCTACCAATGTTACCACTTCCCATTTCGTGACCCACCCCTCCATGCTCATTCTTGCTTCTCTTGGAGGCAATCTCTTTGCCCCACAATGTTCCCTAATCCTCCTCCATACGTTTTGTGGCAGTGCCACTTCTTCTCTATCATTCTTTCTTTTACACTTCCATTTCTTGTGGCCTTGTTTGCCACACCTAAAACACTTCACTACTTCTTCTACTGTCTCTTGCCTCCTTACTTCCTTGACGCCACACTGCATTACTTTGCTTGCCAGGGCTTCGAATCTATTCTCTATCTTCTTCTTCTCTTCTGTCCTTCCTTCTTTATTTCTGCAATCCTTGACCAAGTAACCAAACAGCTTGTATCCCCAGCACTTTCTTCCTTCTCTTCCTTCTAGCTCTGATCTCATTTTGGCAAGTGCTCGCTGGGTGTAGAGCATTTTGCTCAAGATATAGTTGTACACTTCTAAAGACATAGCGTGTTGTGCTTCAGAAGGGCGAATGTATTTGTAATAAAAGGGTATATGATTGTTGTAGGTTTTACTGACCAGGTATTCTTTGGCTGACTAGTTACTGACTACTTATATTTGCTGGGGCGCAAGTCTTCACCCAGCCAGGTGCCTATTGCCTTACTTACTACTGCCCTAATACTAGGGTTACACTATCACTTCTCAGGGAAGATCCCTACTCTAGTTGTCTTCTTAAGGATGCAACGACATTCCTTTGCGTGTACTAGTTACAATGAACTAGCAGCACAAGGCTGATAAAGTGAACAATGTACAAGTAATCTACTGCAATACCTGTCGTTAGGTCTGGTCTATGTGTGCACTCAGGTATAGTGCCCACAGTCCACCTCCAGGGTCTAAACTTCCTGGTCAGTCCACTTAAGCCTGTGGCCTGGCTATGAGGAGATGACTAGTGATCAGAGTTGATCACTGGTCAAGGGTCGATGTGTGAGAGTAAGAGTGCTCAGGACCGAGGAGGTCAGGAGCTAGTAGTGAAACGAGTTCTAGTGTAGTAAACATTGATTGAGATAATCTAGGCTCACACTCTAAGTCAGAGTTGACAAAGAGAACTCATTAGAGTTCTTGCTAATTGGCCTAGCTACTTATACACAAATTTGTGTTTACTAGTATTTGTCTACTCAAATTATCTTGTGGACCCCTTTTGAGTCATAGTGTCCTGTGTACTTTATACTATTACATAATAATTGAAAAAGAAAAAGAAATAAAATATTCCGCTGCCATGGATCCTCTAGCTCGTCTGCCGTTTTATAACAACCAGGGGTTATTTCATAAAGAAAACTAATGGAATGTTGGAGGGCATAGCAGTGGCATACGAGACATTTGTACTTATTGCAAGAGGATATGGGAACTTGCAAAAAAAAGAATATGGTCAAATGACTATATATGACCAGAAGACTGTATTATTTACACGAGAATGAAAAAAAAAATTACCAAAAGGACTTAGGCTCAAAGTATACATGAAAATGGTCATAAATGATATAACACAAACCTATAGAGTTGATAACTTACCAGAAATTACTAGGATCCATCAGAAAATAGCATGGGAAAACAAGTGCTATAGCCTTAAAAAGGCAATGCATTAAAGATAGATTTAATTTGGAAAAACAGATTAACACAGAACAATAGAGCTCTCATGAGAGCCATACAAAAGAAAAAGATAATACTGGAGAATAATAGAAAAAGAGATCTAATACAGAAATAAAGAGATGGCCACAAGTTGATTGTATGCCAATAGGAAAAATACAAAGAACAGATAATGAAAAGATACACTCATGAGAGGGCACGCATCAAATAAGGATCTTGACCTCATTGGGGCACAAGCTAGAGAAAAAGGCATGCATGCCAGAGAACCAACTATTAGATATAATATGAGACGTACCAGACATAAGCATAAATGAGAAGACGACTGAGGACAGTTATTTATAGTGGAGGGAAGATGTTATGCTGGACAATTAATTTTGACAATATAAGTGACATTCAGAGCATAATAATCATAATATACAGTTCTCAAGAGAGAATTGACTTCCCAGACATAACCACTAGAAGTTCAGTCATGCACTTATGAACACTATCTAAGTAGTGGAATAGTGGCCACAATCACCACTATCAGTACCTCATAATGCTTTCCAGATGATCTCATATCATATCTATAAGACGGACTCCCTCTAGAAGTGCTCTCGAGAGCAAACTCAACCTTAGAAGCATTTCCTCTAATAATGACATTACCCAGTGGCTGACTCTTGGTTTATAATAGGAACACTATTAGAGGCTGCACATCAGTCCTGATTGGCAATCCAAATATAAAAAAACAAGACGAGGATATACTGAAAGTCATTGGAAAGTGATAGAAAGAAGGACCTGAGAGATGTGAACAGGAAACAGGAGAGAGACTAGAAAAAGATTTAGGAGAGGAATTAGAAGAGTTAGAAGCAGAGAGAAGTGAGATCGACAATGAAGATATGCTCAAGAGTAGTTGGACCAATGTTAGAAGTACCTCTTGAGTATCCCAGAACACTTAGAATGGGCTCAAGGTTAGCCAATGAGATAAAGAAAGTTGGTAGAAAATAGACAGGGAGTACAAAGCGTGGCTGTTACATGATCAGATGCAGACTCAACTCATTCTACCTGCCTTTTTGAGTAATCAGGAGGATTTCTTTCTTATCTTGTTTGTTGCATTCTGGGATTTGTAATACTAATATAATACTCTAGTAGTACAGAGAGGTGCAAGAAGAAGAACCCCTATCTTTGCCCTTTGTTGCTCTAGAGCTGAAACTCGACTTAAGTGACTAAGAGCTCTTTTTCTCTTTTTCTTTTTATATAAAACTCTATAAAACTTCTCTCAAGGGATACCCACTCTAAAGGAGGACTTGGGCATTTGCTTGGACTAGGAGCTGAACTGCTTGCTACATGTTTTCAAAGTAAGTTGCCAACTGTACAGTCAGTTAAGAACAAGCTTGCACAAGAGCAATGTAAGATCTAGGTAGGACTGCTGTATCAATGGCGAGCTAGCCTACTAGACTAGTACCTTGAACAGTAGTGCTACAGTGTGAGAGGAATACACACCTTTGAGATCCGACTGGTAAGAGTGCTTTTGAGTAGAAACTAAAAACATTTCTTTTATTTTAGCGTCTAACAACAAGTGTTTGCTATCTTGTGAGCACTTCCCTTTTACATTTGATTACCTTCCCAGTGCCTACTCAATTGCACACAATTGTGGAACAACCTAGAGATTCTGACTCTCTGACTTGGTATTACCTACTTTTGTAAGGACAGTAAAGCACATTTATTTCTTATTCAAAACCACATTCCCCCCCTACAAAACAAATCTAAATTTTCTTTACCACTCTCATCACCAGTTGATATGATGTAGGTATGAAATTCCTTACATAAACTGCTATTTGTATTGTATCCACCCAGTATTTCATGGGCATGCCCAATTTGGCCATTATTAACCTGGTAGTATCTAGCAGTATTTGCATTGTCTGTTTGGCTAATATATTATGCTGGTGGGTGTTATAGAGCCAAATCAACAATTTACAGTAAAATAATAACATTTTAGTACTCTAATAAGGCTAATCTGTCTCCAGAATGAGGACAGTAGCTTCTATACTTCTCTATAATGTACTCAGATCATACCTTTTAGTGTAAACATACTCGAGAGATGGAATAGTGGCCATGAACACTACTATCAGATACCTCAAACCCATAAAAACAATACCTAACTTCCCCAGATAGTTGGTATTCTAGTCTTTGGGCTAATATACCACTCAGAACAGATTCGAGAGTACAAAGTACTACTCATAAGATGAGCTATAGCATATAGGACTTGTTATCAGGAACTATAACATTATAGATCACCCATCAGATATATCTATTAATCATTGATGGATGGCTACAAAAATAGATCTTATTCACAAGAACAAAAAGCAGTCTGTAGTACTATTAAACTACACTGGAAAAATATATTAGGTAAGTAAAAAGAGATAAGATACAATAGAAGAGAATGAAGAACAAAAGCATACCTAAGCAGTAGTGAGGTGTCAGGACCTGTGGGACAATCCCGGATCCCCCTCAGAGGGTATGAGGTTAAAGACGAGGTAGAACTTGACAGAGTTCTCTCTATGAATTGCCTAGCTATTTATAATACTACATGTGGCTATGCTAAGGCTATTCTAAGAGAGATCATGTGGAACATATGGTATCTATTAACTACCATCTGTCAAGTTCTGAGTATCTTTCCATGTCAGACAACTTCTGCCCACATGTTTTCCTATATATGGCAGCTGTCTAATAGGCGTGTAGTTGACATGTGCCTTTCCCATGCTTGTCCATTTTATAATAGATCCTAACATTCCCACGTCATGTTCATGATTCGTTAAGTCATATCGTCGTTACTTAATTAATTTAATAAAGAAAAAAATAAGTGCTAGAGCGAATCATAACATGAGGGGTGAACGGCTTTGATCAGCTACTATAAACTAAAAATAGGCCCTGAGACTAGGCTGAAGACAAGTTAGCAATGAAGAAGACAACTTGCAAGAGGATATTTCAACATTAAAAATATCTAAGACATTATTTCAATGATGCAAGACTAGGTTAGCAAGGACTGGAGAGGATTGGTTGTGTAGAACATATAGACTTGGTTTCATTCTCAAGTTTCTGTTTTTTCTTTATTTCTTTATTTCTTTATTTGTATTCTCAATATAAAATACTCTAGTTGTGAGGAAGGCAAAGAAGGGAACTCTACACCTGCCTTCTGAGCTCTAGAGTCATAAAGTTGTGATCTTGAGTGTCTTAGGTGTTATGTGTACCTTCATTCAGAAAAGAACTATCATAAATGGCCACTTACTGTTTTGAGTTTAGAAGTTCTCAAGTAAGTTTAGAGTAAGCAACAAAAGATGTTGTTAAGTCTGAGGTCTAATCCTCAGACTAGAAAGCCTTATATACATAAATGAGATGGTCTGTGCACCTGGACAGAGCATCACATGTCTACTGCCTATTGTTTTACATATGGTAGTCCTTTTGTGTCCAGAATAGGTATAACTTAACCATAAAAGGAGCTGTCCTTGTTTGTGTTCAAGGATTGATGTGTATCTATGAGTAATAGATTAGTGTTATACCAAACCTTGAGGTCCTTGTATCTCCACAGGATCTTATTGCCCTAAGGTCTATTTATGATCATCAGAAGTGTATTGAAGAGAGCTTCCATATGCATATAGAAGCAAATGTCTATGTTTCGCGGTTCTCGAGATATCTGCCAATCAGTATCTGGCACTGATTAACTGATATCTCAATGAGTGCTGATTGCTTTGACACATTTTGGGCATCATTTATAAGGTCTTCTTAAGGGCTTTTAGATACATCTTAGACCATGGGAATTGTGCAAGTATTCATAGAGTTATGGCCAAATGAAGTTTGTAACAAGAACAGAAAACTTGCTCACGAGTGTGACTAGAACTGCTTGGAAGACTTGGATAGCCTTGTGCCCTAGGAGGTAGAACTCTCAGTGTGCTTTGGGGTAGGACTTGTTGGTCATATGGTTGACTGTAGTGAAGTGCCTTATAAAACATAGCTAGATCTGAGACTATACTACTGGATTGACAGTGAACCAGTATAGTTAGACTAGGAACCAGTGAAGACTATTACAGTATAAGAGAAACACATACTTTAAAGGATTTATCTCAACTCGGAACTGGCACACTTTACAATAGAACATAAAAACATATTCAATTTCTTTATATTTTACTTCTATTGAGACTGATTCTTATTGATCTCACCTTTTACCTACTCTTGAGGTAACTTTTGCATTTTGTGAGTACACTTTTAAATTGTGTTTTCACCTCTCAAATACTTTTCTTATTCTTCTGAGTTAATTTTTCCCCACAAGTGACACTCAAAGACTAACATTATTGTTTTGTCTGCGATCCTAGCAATTTTCTCATTTGTTTTGAAGTTGTTTTGTACTCGGATACCACTAACCAAGAAAAACACAAAACACCCTTGTCAGCATATGGTGCTATGTACTCAAAAATCAATCCTTTTTCCTTGCAGTACATTTTCCAAGCCTCATTATTCTACCTACAACCCATGACCATCCACAATTTCTTCAATTTCTTTCCTGTCTGTCATTCTGCTTCAGTTTGGTATGTTTTTAATACCCTAAGTGTTGTATCCACTGATTTTGAGTTTAAGAATGTTACTATTTGAAATAATGAATATCCATTGTCCAGTAACATAAAATATATTGTACCTCCTACTGACTAGATTCATATCAGCCTCCAAATATTTATATACACTTGTTCTAGAGTTTCCTTCTCTTTTACACCCTCAATGTTGAATGGGTGTGTGCTATGCTTGCTATAAATCCAGTTTTCACATTTTTTTGGTATTTGGAGTTCACCCTGTATGTTCATACCTTTTACTAATTCTTTGGTAACTATTTCTTGAATTGAGTCTGCCCCTGCATGTCCAAGCCTATGATGCCAGATATCAAAGCTAACCACTGAGTGTTCTATCTATGCTAACAATACATTTGATCATCTATTTGCTAGCTCAACTACATATAACTGGCCTCTATATACTACTATAAATACCATTGAGCTGTCTTATAGTCTTACTTCTGCTTCTTTATCATTGAACATGACTTTGGCTCCTTTAGACATAAGTTTCAATATTGAAATCAGGTTTGATCTCAGATTCAGTATGTATAGGACTTTGTTTAGTATGATGTTTGTTTACTCTTTTCCTGAGGATATACTGATCTTCACAGATCTCTTATCAGTTATTTGGAAACTCAAATTGTTGACTGCCCCTAGGCTGGTAATAGGCTGACCAAGTGGTATATATGAATTGAATGGGTTTTGGTCAGTGAAGCAGTAATTGCTTGCTCTAGAATTGAGTAACATAAGGGAGAAAGGTGTATTATTGTCCTTGACATTCATAGCATTTGGAACCCCACTAGCTGTACTACTACCTATTCATATATCCATCTTATGCTACTTCCATACAGTCATATTGTTATAACTGGTACTGTGAATTGGTATTATATTAGAAGCAATTTCAATATGAGATAGTAAATGGATGAGTACTTTTTTATCAGCTATCATCATAAGTGCTAGGGGTTTTTGTTCATTGTTTAGGACTTCTGATGTCATGACTTGAGCTGTATGAGGATATTGTAATGGCCTCTATCTGCCTTGCTTCATTTCTATAGCTGATCTCTTTTCTCCTCCTCATTCCCTAAATCCAGGTGGAAACTGGTCTTGTTTCCTCTTTTAGAATAGTAACAAGTTTTGATAGTATGTCCTTTTTATCTACAGTTTGGGTCACTACAAACAAGCTGATTGTGGTCTCTTTAGAATGTCCTATTTACTTAGAGGGTACTGATTGGATTTTTAGATTTATCTCAACTGATCCATATCCACCAAGTGTTAAGTATGGCATTACTCAAAGGCATGTCCTTAAAGATAGATGCAACAATAGGGTTCCATAAGTGTGGTAAGGCATTTATAATGATGGTCTTGAAATTCTTGTTAGTTATTCCTACTCCCAAAGAGTTTATTTGTGCCCATTTGTTTCTTATGACAGATGTAAAGATTGGGAAGTCCTCAGTTTTAGTATAAGTTGTGGCTCTTAGGTCTTGTTCAGCATTTTGACAGGCCATGTCAGAGGCAACTTTATATCCATCTTTATATGATTTCCAAGCCTCTGTAGCTATGCCTTCCATGTTAATTTCTAGCCCAACAGGATTCTTGGTGTTGTATATGAGTAAGCACATGACCCATCTATTTTATAACCTCCATTTGTTAACTGTTAGTGTGAGTGATTCCTAGTCCAATTCAGTTATGCTTGGTGTAATAGTAATGGTAGAGGTTGTGGTGGTCTATTATTTCAGTGCTATAGATGTTAGTGTTTTAGAAGGGTCAGGTATTGTCCCATCAAGATAACCTATTGCTCTCTTGAGTTGGACAGCTATAGGTATATGTCTATTCTAGGTGGCCCAGTTGGTTCTGTCAAATTTATCTTCATCAGCATATATTGGTGGTATGCTTTTGGATAGCATTTTGTTAGTAAGTAGTTATTTGTTTGTGGTATGTTAAACTGCCTCTGGTTTTCTCTTTAGGGTATGAGGTCTATAACCTATCACAAAGTAAACTCAGACATTTGACTAGAGTGTGAATGGCTGCTATCTATCACAAAGTAAACTATGCAAATATAATGAGAACAAAGGAGTAATAGAGTTATAGGGTCTTATCTCAGATGTTTGACTAGAGTGTGAACAGCTAAGGTGTATTGCATCTGAATTCAAATATATATATGTATTTGTCTATTGCCATTGCTATACTCTCCATTTCTCTGTGTTCTCTATTCTCTGTCTTTTCCATGCTCAGTGAGTCATTTCATTTCAACAGAATAAAAGTGGTGCTGTCTGCTATCTATGTTATCTAGTTTCATTCTAACAGTCTCACTTGTACATCTATTGGGGTACAAAATCTTCACCTAGCTAGGTACCTTTTGCCTTACTGACGACTACTACCCTAATACTAGGGTAGACTATTACTTCACAAAGAAAATCCCTACTCTAAGTAGCCTTCTAAAAAGTGACTACTATTCTTCTATGTAGACTGATCACAATAGACTAATATCTGAGCTTGGTTCTAACCATCCATCTTTGGGTTCTAAACTTTTCAGTTAGTCCACTTAAGTCTGTGGCCTGGCTATAAGGAAGTTAAGATTAGTTTGAAATGACTGCACACCAAAAAAGCAATGAGAGTTAGTTAAATAGTGTCAGGACCTGTGGGACAATCCCAGATTCCCCTCAGAGGGTATGAGGTTAAAGATGAGGAGAACTCGACAAAGTTCCCTCTATGAATTACCTAGCTATTTATATAATTACAAGTGGCTATGCTAAGGCTATTCTAAGAGAGAACAAGGTATCTACGGACTACTATCTGTCAAGTCCTAAGTATCTTTCCACGTCAGACAGTTTTTGCCCACATGTTCTCCCACACATGGCGGCTGCCTGATAGGCATGTGATTGATATGTGCCTTTCCCATGCTTGTCAATTTATTAATAATATGGCATTCCCACGCCATTGTCGTAAAGTCATTACCGTTATATAGTCATTAATTAATTAAATATTAAAAAAAGAATAAGTGTTAGAGCAAATCATAACAGATAGAAATTGAGGTAGTCAGTGTCTGGATGTGGTAAATGAGTTTAGTATAAGGATTGGTACTTAAGTAGTATTACTCAAGGTTAAATTCCACTTTAAGTCAGAGTTGACAAAAAAAACTTGTTAGAGTCTTCACTAGTTTGTTCTACACTACTTATATACATTTGTTTGTTTGTACTTGTTTACAAACCTAAAATTAAATCAGAAGAAAATCAAAAGAAAAATAAATATTGACTTAGAGAAAGTGGCAATTCATAATACTACTTTATTGACTACTGAGCTTATATTGTAAAACTTAGAGTGAGATCAATCATTAAGTGACTTAACTTAAGTTTTCAATCCTTACAGATAAAGTGTTCTCAGCTTGTAAACATATATGATATAGCATTATAGTCTAAGAGGATACTGATATTAAAATAGTATCATTGGATGTTATGAGTATTTTTTCAACCTCATGTTTGATATTTGTAGTCATTCAACAGCTAGGTTGGCTAACCCTCTAGATTGGTGTGAATCTTTTTTGTTAGATCTAGATAAATACTTGGAGATCCAATGCTTTGCTTGGCTATAGATATGGCATTTGGTACCTAAAGGTCAAGTTTTAGACTTTTTTGCTCTATCAAAGTATTTAACTTTCTTCCCCTTTTTTCTAAGGTCATTTGGTTAGATTTGGCTTTTTTTATTTTTGACAGCAAGACAATTGTGTTTAGCATAGTCATGAATTGAAATGAGGTCAGTAATGAGAATATCTAAGGTAAGGCCCTTTTCTTTGTCTAAAAGATTCCACTTAACAATATCCTAGATATTGAAGTAAGGAAGAAAGTAAAGAATAGTATCAACAATGAGTATATCATCTAGTTTATGTCTAGTTTCAGTGATGTGACATTTCAAGTTCAAAAAAGAGCTAATATAGTCAGACATAGAGGCACATTTGTTCCATTTTTTGAGATCAGGCTCTTATGAATATCAGTATTTTATCACAAATGGTTACTTACTAGATTTGTGATTGATGATTTGATGATTCTCAAGCAAGGTAGTTTAAGCAACAAAAGATGTTGTTAAGTCTGAGGTCTAATCCTCAGACTAGGAAGCCTTATATACATGAATAGATGGTATGTACACCTGAACAGAGCATCACATGTTCTACTGCCTATTGTTCTACATATGGCAGTCCTTTTATGTCCAGAATAGGTATAACTTAACCAAAAAGGAGCTGTCCTTGTTTGTGTTCAAGGATTGATGTGTATCTATGAGTAATAGATTAGTGTTATGCCAAACCTTGAGGTTCTTGTATCTTCACAGGATCTTATTGCCCTAAGGTCTATTTATGATTGTCAGAAGTGTATTGAAGAGAGCTTCTATGTGCATGTAAAAGTGGACGTCCATGTTTGGTGATTCCTGAGATATCTGCCAATCAGTGTCCGGCACTGATTAACTGATATCTCAGTGAGTACTGATCACTTTGACACATTTTTGGCATCATTTGAAAGGTCTTTGTAAGGGCTTTCAGACGCATCTTAGACCATGGGAATCATGCAAGTATCTGTGGAGTTATGGCCAAATGAAGTTTGTGACATATTTTATCTTTGAGTAATGTAGAATTAGTGTAAGTGGTTCCATATATCCTTTGATGAGGTGATGAACTGGACATGCTCATGTTGTCAATATTAAATAGCTCTATGCATTAATTCTATAATAGCCAAATCAGATTCCAGCTATTGGATATGTAACAATGAAGATGTATAGGTAAGTCCTCAGATGCTAAGAAGAGAGAGCTGGAATCTCAGGTCTATTAGATTATTATTTCAATTATCTTATTGTTTACTTAGACACTCTCCATACTTTTACTCCATACTCTGTTGCTCACATCATCTTTATTGTTCCATACTCTCTTTAGTATATAAAGGTTTCATCTCTTATAATATAGATGATTGCTCTTTTGTCTCACAACATCTCAAGTTGCTCTTGTCAGAATGAAACTAGATAACATAGATAGCAGACAGCACTACTTTTATTCTGGTGAAATAGAATGACTAACTGAGCATAGAGAAGATAGAGAATGGAGAACACAGAGGAATAGAGAGCATAGCAACAGCAACAGACAAATATATATATATTCAAACCAGACATAATTCTCCAAAGGAGGGGCAGGGAAATAATAAGAGTGTACGTCTGAAGCTCAACAATCAACAGGCAAGGGCCTAAAGTCTGAAGTCCAAATGAAGTGAGTCAAATATATTAACTAAAATTTATCTAAATACATATCTGAAGTCCGAACAAAGTGAGTTGAACTTCAGTGAGATGGTAAGTATACTTTTATAGTATGAAAATTTTCAGTGATGACTAAGAGTAAAATTTTAAGATTAAAATGAAGGCTGGAATGAAACTGGTTATTACGGTCTGTCTTCGCACCCTGTGTAATAAATTGCTGATCAAAAAAAAAAATGAAACTGGTTATTGAGAAGGACCCAAACTGACCTCGAATTGCATCCTTCAACAATAATGCGCCTCAGCCATTCACGCTTTAGTCAAACATCTGAGGTAAGATTCTATAACTCTATTATTCTTTTGCTCTTATCATATTTCCATAGTTTACTTTGTGATAGGTAGTAGCTGTTCATACTCTAGTTGAACATCTGAATTTACTTTGTGATAGCCCCTGCTATCTATTAGGT
>Ga0153966_100473_pt1 | contig 14922 bp, 17 predicted proteins | sample TSFL050MetaG_FD_104738 | JGI IMG/M metagenome (GOLD analysis project Ga0153966, IMG submission 104738) | Attine ant fungus gardens microbial communities from Florida, USA - TSFL050 MetaG | ecosystem: Host-associated > Fungi > Mycelium > Unclassified | place: USA: Florida, Paynes | collected... | reverse complement strand
TTTTGGGCATCGTTCGAAAGGTCTTCTTGAGGGCTTTCCGACGCATCTTAGACCGTGGGAATCGTGCAAGTATCCGTGGAGTTATGGCTGAATGAAGTTTGTGACATTTTGTGTAGGTCAAGAAACCCCAAAAACTTAAAGTTATATTAGTAGAGAGAGTGTAAGTCCTTGAAGGGAGGTAGCTAGATATAATTTTTCTATTTATTTATAAAATTAGAAAATAAATAAAACAAAGTGGAAAATGCCAGGGGGTAGAAGTCTTGGACTGCCCTGAGGAGGGAATAGCAAGAAAAGGGATGGAAAATAGTAGAAAAATAGCAAAATCTTTTTTAGAAAGGGATTGCTGGGACGTCAATCTTTAAAGAGGGGATAGTAGGGGAGATGGACTACAGGGAGTAGCCACCTAGTGTGAGGACAATGATGGGAAGGAGTTGTAGGAGGCATGACTGATACAGCAGGAGGTAGGAGTGCTGTAGTTAGGAGACGAGCTATGGAGGGATGCAGGAGTGACACAGCAAGTATGACAATGTCACAATGACAACACAGGTGTCAGACAAACACTTAGGGGATACGATCCTATGCTGTAAAGCGTAAAAATTTTTTTAAGCCAATAAAAAGAAGGGGGAAGAAAGAAAATATTAAATCAATAAAAATTTAATTATAGGAACATTTGTCAGGGACGATGAACCTTAAGGAGAGGATAGTGTTATGATTCACTTTGACACTTATTCTTTTTCTTTATTAATTCAATTAATTAACAATAATAAGACTTAATGAACATGATGACTACAATGCGGAAACGTCAAGATCTATAAAAGGAACAAGCATGGAAAGATTGAGTAATGATCTGAGCTTGATCATATGCCTATCAAACAGCTGTCATATGTAGAAGAACATATGGGCAGAAACTGTCTAACATGGGGAATTACTCAGGACTTGACAGATGGTAGTCCATAGATATCTTGTTCTCTCTTAGAATAGCCTTAGCATAGCCACTTGTAATTATATAAATAGCTAGGCAATTCATAGAGGGAACTCTGTTGAGTTCTCCTCATCTTTAACCTCATACCCTCTGAGGGGGATCCAGAATTGTCCCGTGGGTCCTGATATAAACCAGGCTTTAGAGCAATATCTTCGGTGCTACGTCGATTACAATCTAAGTAATTGGTCAGACCTGTTACCTAGTACAGAGTTTGCATATAACAATCAAGCACATGAAGGCATTAAAGAAAGTCTATTCTTCCTTGAATATGGTAGACACCCGAGAGCAGGTCCAACAATAGTCAAAGAGTCACCAGAAAGGGACTTAAATGACCTAATGTATAAATGACAAGAAGCCTTGGAGCAGGTAAAAGCAGCTCTAACCCTTGCAGCGGAAAGAATGAAGTGGTACTACAACAAGAAAGTCTAAAGTGTCCCATTCAAAGTTGGCGACAAAGTGCTACTCAATCTGAAGAATTACCAGACTACAGAGCGAGCATTATGACTCCAGTACAAAGGACTATTCAAAATAATAGAAAAGTTGTCCTGTGTTACGTTCTGGCTTAGGATGCCACCTTGTGTAATGATCTTAAGTTTGAGTGGTGTAACCCTAACCCAGATTGCACTCTATATCAGAGTAGACAAAGAGAACTCATTAGAGTTCCCACTGATTTGTTGTACACTACTTATACATGTTTGACTATTTGTCCTTGTTTACTTATCCAACTATATTACATAATTAAATGAAAAGAAAAAGAAAAAGAAAAGAAAAAGGAAAATAAATATTGACTTAGAGGGGAAAAGACAGTTTATGACATCACCCCCCTCTCAAGGGTCCTTGTCTCAAGGACTTCTTCATAGCTCATTGTATGGGTCCCTTAGGTTGCCCATATTGTGGTTTTCATCTCCTAATTCCTCCAAATACTTCCTATCTTCCTCTATTCTTTGTTGATCTTCCTCGTCCTTCTCTTCATTCCACTCTTCTATTATTCCTCCTTTGTACTCATGTTTCTCTTCTTCCATTCTTTTCAAGAATGGATTTCTACTGTATCTGGAGAACAGATTTTTCTTCCACTGCCTCCAGTTTTCTTCCATATGCTTCCAATACTCTCTGTCATATTTCTTGTTACCCCATCCATAGAATAACTTTGCTGCGTATCTTCCAGGCAGCTCTCTACTAAATACCTTCCTGTTTTCTTCAGCCTCTTGTCTTCTTACTTCTTCTTCTTCTTCTCTTTGATATTCCCTTTTGAACTCTTTAACTAGCTCCATTGTGTTCTTCAAATTCTCCTTACTTTTCCAAGTATCCTCCTCCGCTGTACATCTCTTCCATTGCACCAAGTATTTGTCTTTTCCCCATACTTTTCTCTTGTTAATGATCTTCTCTACCTCCTATTCTTCTTCCCCTTCAATTACCATGGGTTGTAGCATTTTCTTTCTCTACCCTTCTACTTGCGACTTGTACCTTCATATTCTGCTAATATTGACTACCAGGTGTACTAGGCAATTCTAACTCTATTGCATTGCTAGAAATAATCACCTTCACTTTGTAAGGTCATACAAAGCATTCTGTGAATTTTTCCGTTTGTCTCCCAATCATTTAGTATTTTAAATCTTTAGTGCTGAGTAGCACTAAGTTGCCGACTCAATATTCCTCTACTTCTCCCCTCTCCCTATCTGCATATTGCTTCATTGTTTTTTGCACCTTCTGTAGCACTGCTTTAGCCTCTTCTTGTACACTTCTCATCCTTTCTGCAAACTTCTCTGCTCCTTTGTACTTCCCCTTTTTCCTCATCTCAAATTCCATCCTTGGATCTTGCCTGTGATTTGCTTTAAAGGGTGACACTTTGGTTCCTGTGTGCACCTTGTTGTTGTAAGCAAATTCTGCCATACCCAGCCATTCTGGCCACTGCTCTTGTCAATGGTCTATGAACATCCGGAGATACTGTTCCAACTCCTGGTTTATTCTTTCTGTCTGGCCGTCTGCCTGTGGGTGGAATGCTGTAGACAGTTTTGTTTTGATCCCCAACATGTGATTGAGCTCTTTCATGATGCCTGCTGCGAATTGTGGTCCTCTATCAGAAATAATACTATCTGGTAGTCCATGTAACTTCCAAATATTATCTCTAAATAATTGTGCTAATCCTTCTGCGCTCGTTTTCTCTGTAGTAGGTATGAAGTGTGCCATTTTTGTAAACCTATCTACTACTACTAAGATTGAATCATAACCTTGTGCTAAAGGTAACTTTGTAATGAAGTCTGCACTAATATGAGTCCACACTTTCTCTGGAACTGAATTCGGCATTAATTTTCCTGCCAGTGGTTGCATTTGATTCTTATTGCATTGGCAAGTGTCACATCCCTCTACATACCGCTTTACTTCTCTAGTGACCCCTGGTCACCAGAAATTTCTTGTCACCAACTCTGCTGTCTTTCACTGTCCTTCATGTCCTCCCACAGGCATATCATGGTGTAGCCTGATCACTTCTGCTCTCAACTTCTCATCTTTAGGGACGTACACCTTTCCCTCTTTCAACATTAGGCTGTCTTCTTGATGCCATTCTTCATCTCTTAACATTTTCACTCCTGCTCGCTTCATTTCCTCCACTGCTTTTACCACCTCATCATCCTTTGCTTTGCATTTTCTTACTTTATTTAGCAAGTTCACCCCTTCTATCACTACTTCTGTTATTCTAATCCTCTTCACTTCTAGCCACTCTTTCTTTACTAACACCTGCTCCTTGTTTGTAGTGGACTCAAGCTAGGGTTAACTTAAGCGCACACTCTTTATCAGAGTTGACAAAGAGAACTCGTTAGAGTTCTCACTAATTGATCTAGCTACTTATATGCAAATCGGTATTTACTAGTATTTGTCTACTTGAATTATCCTGCGGACTCCTTTTGAGTCACAGTGTCCCATGCACTTCAAATTATTACATAATAAAGAGAAATGAAAAAGAAATAAAATAATCCGCTGCCATGAATGCTCCAGCTTGCCTGCCGTTTTATTACAGTACCACTAGTATATTTATGGTCTACCCTGATACTACTGCCATCAATAAGCTTTAAGTTTTCAGAGACTGTGATCTTATTTCCACTATAGGTAAATTGCTGACTTTATTCATATAACTCAAGAATAATAAATTTACCTACTCTGAGCCTATCTGAGCAATGATACTTTTTGTAAAACTTCTATTTCAAATGGAAGATATTGTCCTAAGTTATAATTCTAAATTTTCTAATGCTACATCACTCACATTTACCACTATTTGCAATGATACTATACTATACTGATAATAATGTTCTTCTAAGAAAAAGCAACAACAGCCTTATCATGAACCAGCCTGGTTCTAAAATTGTATGACTAGAGGAATAGCAAGAGCAGGAACTCTTCTCCAATAGTTTAAATAAGGCTTACTAAAAATAGAACAGAAGATAAGATTTAATAAGATAAAGATCATATGACCTGGTCATATGACAGATCACATGATGGAACCTTCTAAAAGGATCACAGGAAAATTACTTAAGCATATATATAAACAAATAGCATTTGTGTATAAGTAGGTAGAGCAATTTACCAAAGAACTCTATCAAGTTCTCTTTGTTCTCTCATAAGCATTGAGTATGATAAGACAGTCATTTTGACTACTTTTGTTATTACATTAGAACTCAATACCACACACTCTGTACTATTTGTCACAAACCTTATACACTTTTCTCTTTACTCTCTTATCACTCTTGGTATGCTGGTTATTATGACCAATGACCACTACGATATAGCTGGGCCTTAGGCTTAAGAGGACTGACCAGGAAGTTTAGACCTTGAAGGTAAATAAGTTGGAACCAAGCTTAGGCCCCATTTTAAGACCAGACCTAGCAACTGAGCAGACTCTTTTGTATACTTGTTCTCTTTCATGTTGTCATGCCAGACAATTAATTTTGGCAATATAAATGACATTTGGAACATAATAATCATAATATACAGCTCTTGAGAGAGAATTGGCTCCCCAGATATAATCACTAGAAGTCTGGTCATATACTCATGAACACTATCCGAGTAACAGAGTAATGGCCATGATCACTACTATTAGTACCTCATAACACTTTCCAGATGGTCTCATATCATATCTATAAGGTGGACTCCTTCTTAGAAGTGCTCTTGAGAGTGAACTCAACCTTAGAAGTATTTCTCTTGAAAATAACATTATCCGATAGCTAATCCTTGGTTTATAATAGGAACACCATCAAAGGCCATATATCAGTCCTGATTGGTAATCCAAATATAGAAGAACAAGATGAGGATATGCCAAGAGTCACTGGGTATAATGATCTTAGCTTAGGTTAAGTAACCTTAACCTCAATTGTACTCTAAGTCAGAGTTGACAAAGAGAACTCATTAGAGTTTCTGTTATTTGGTATATACTACTTATACAAGTCCAATTATTTGTCCTTGTTTACTGATCCAACAATATTACATAATTAAAATTAAATGAAAATAAAATAAATATAAATATAAATATTGACTTAGAAAGAAAAGGTGATTCATGACATTGAGAAGGAATAGAAAGGAGAAGAACCTAAGAGATATGGACAGAAAACAGAGGAGAGATTAGAGGAAAGTTTAGAAAAGGAGTTAAAAGAGTTAGAAGCAGAGAAGAGAGAGATTGATGACAAAGATACACTTGAAAGTGGTTGGACCAATGTCCGAAGTACCTTTTGAGCACCCTAGAACATTTAAAATAGGCTCAAGGTTGACCAACAAGATAAAGAAAGTTGGTAGGAAATGGATAAGGAGTACGAAGAGTGTAAGGAATAATCACCCAAGTAACTCAGATAGGTGATAATGGGGGTGGTAAAGGAAATTTAAGATTTAGTTTTGTAGGGAGAAAATTGTTATAAATTGTGACACAAGAACTTTTTCTTTTTCCTTTCTTTTCTATTTTTCCTTTCTATTTTTAGAACAGACTTACACAATCAGAGAAGTTACATGATCAGTTACATGACATGTCATATTGATGTCACATGATCACCATGGGAAAGTAGTGCACAGACCAAGTAGAATAGGTATAAGTAGTATACTCAAATCTAGTAGAGACTCTAATGAGTTCTCTTTGTCAACTCTGACTTAGAGTGTGAACCTAAGCTATCTCAGTGGATGTTCACTACAGAAATGTGGTTTCAAATAAGAAATAAATGTGCTTTACTGTCCTTACCAAAGTGGGTAATACCAAGTTAGAAAGTCAGAATCTCTGAGTTGTTCCACAATTGTGTGCAATTGAGTATGGAGAGGTAATCAAATATAAAAGAGAAGTGCCCATAAGATAGCAAATACTTGTTGTTAAACACTAGAATAAAGAAAATGTTTTTAGTTTTCACTCAAGAGCACTTTCACCAGTCAGATCTCAAAGGTATGCATTCCTCTCACACTGTAGCACTACCGTCCAAGGTACTAGTCTAGTAGGCTGGCTCGCTGTCAATACAATAGTTCTATCTAGATCTCACATTGCTCTCGTGCAAGCTCACTCTCAACTGACCATACAGTTGGTAACTTACTCCAAAAACATGTAGCAAGTGGTTCAGCTCCTAGTCCAAGCAAATGCCCAAGTCCTCCTTTAGAGTGGGTATCCCTTGAGGGAAGTTTTATAGAGTTTTATATAAAAAAAAAAAGAGAAAAAAAGAGCTCTTAGTCACTCAAGTTGAGTTTCAGCTCTAGAGCAACAAAGGGCAAAGATAAGAGTTCTTCTTCTTTTGCCTCTCCATACTACTAGAGTATTATATTAGTATTACAAAGCCCAGAATGCAACAAACAAGATAAGAAAGAAATCCTCCTGATTACTCAAAAAGACAGGTGTTATGAATCACCCAATTTCTTCTAAGTTAATATTTAATTTTCTTTTTCTTTTAATTACATAATACATTTGGATCAGTAAACAAGGACAAACAAACAAATGTGTATAAGTAGCATACAAAATCTAGCAAGAACTCTAACGAGTTCTCTTTGTCAAACTCTGACTTAGAGTGGTTAAGGATTAGGGTTACTCAACTGCAACTCAAAGCCTTACAGCAGGTAGAATGAGTTGAGTCCACATCTGATCATGCAACAGCCACTTTCTGTACTTGTAAAGACTCAAGTTGTGGTTGTAGTAACCTTAACCCAAATCTCACTCTATATCAGAGTAGACAAAGAGAACTCATTAGAGTCTTTGCCAGTTGATTGTACACTACTTATACATGTTTAACTATTTGTCCTTGTTTACTAATCCGAGCATATTACTTAATTAAAAGAAAAGAAAAATAGAAGAAAAATAAATATTACTTAGGGGAAAATAGCGGTTCATAACATCACTCCCCTTTCAAGGGTTCTTGTCCTGAGGACTTCTTTAATAGTTCATTGTATGGGTCCCTTAGGTCACCCATATCCAGATTTTCATCCCCTAAATTTTCTAGATATTTTCTATCCTCCTTGATTCTCTGTCGATCTTTCTCGTTTTCTTCTTTGTCCCACTCTTTTATCTTTCCTCCCTTGTATTTGTCCTTCTCTTCTTCCATTCTTTTCAAGAATGAATTTCTATTGTACCTCAAAAACAGATTTCTTTTCCACTGTCTCCAATTTTTTTCCATCTTTTTCCAATATTCCTGATCATACTTCTTATTGCCCCATCCATAGAGCAATTTAGCAGTATACCTTCCTGGTAGTTTTCTGCTGAATGTCCTTTGATCCTCTGCCATTTCCTGTTGTCTTGCTTTTTCTTCTTCTTCTCTTCGATATTCTTTCTCAAATTCCTCGACTAACTCCATTGCATTCTTCAAGTTTTCTCTACTTTCCTAGGTATCCTCTTCAGCCATACAGCCCTTCCATCTCACCAAGTACTTATCCCTTCTTCACACCTTTCTCTTGTTTATAATCTTTTTGACTTCTCATTCTTCCTCTTCTTCTATTACCACTAGTTGTGGTATTTCCTTTCTTTGGCCCTCTACTTGCGACTTGTACTGTCATACTTGACTGACGTTAACCACTGGATGTATTCTAACTGTACTGAGCAGATCCAATTCTATTGCATTACTGGAAATGATTGCCTTTACTTTGTAAGGTCCTACAAAGCATTCTGTGAATTTATCCATGTGTCTTCTGACCATCTGGTACTTTAGATCTTTAGTGCTGAGCAACACTAAGTCGCCTACTTGATATTCCTCTACTTCCCCTCTCTCCCTGTCTGCATACTGCTTTATCTCTTCTTGCACTTTCTGTAGCACTGCCTTTGCTTCCTCCTGTACGTTTTTTATCCTTTCTGCAAACTTCTCTGCTCCTTCATGTTTCTCTTTCTTCCTCATCTTGAATCCCATCCTAGGATCTTGTCCACTATTTGCCTTAAAGGGTGAAACCTTGGTTCCCATGTGCACTTTGTTGTTATAGGCAAATTCTGCTGTTTCTAGCCATTCTGGCCATTGTTCTTGTTGATGATTAATGAACATTCATAAGTACTGTTCAAGTTCCTGATTCATCCTTTCCATTTGACCATCTGTCTGTGGGTGGAACACTATAGACAATTTTGTTTTGATCCCCAACATGCAATTTAGTTCCTTCATGATACCCACCACAAACTGTGGTCCTCTATCAGAGATTATACTATCTGGTAACCCATGTAGTTTCCAAATGTTATCTCTAAATAGATGTGCTAATCCTTCTGCACTAGTCTTTTCTGTAGTAGGTATAAAGTGTCCCATTTTTGTGAATCTATCTACTACTACTAGAATCGCATCATATCTTTGTGCTAAAGGCAACTTTGTAATGAAGTCTGCACTAATATGAGACTAAGCTTTCTTCGGAATTGAATTTGGCATTAGTTTTCCTGCTGGTGGTTGTGTTTGAATCTTGTTTCTCTAGCAAGCGTTACATCCTTCCACATATCTCTTTACTTCCCTAGTGACTCCTGGCCACCAGAAATTCCTTGTCACCAATTCTGCCATTTTCCACTGTCCTCCATGTCCCCCTACAGACGTATTGTGGTATAGCCTGATTACTTCTGCCCTTAACTTTTCATCTTTAGGGACATATACTTTTCCCTTTTTTAACATTAGGCCATCTTCTTGACACCATTCCTCATCTCTCAACATCTTTACACCCACTTGCTTCATTTCTTCTACTGTTTTAATGACTTCATCATTTCTTGCTTTGCACTTTCTCACTTTGTCTAACAGATCTACTTCTTCTATGATCACTTCCGCTACTCTTATTCTCTTTACCATTCTTTCTTTACCAATGTCTGCTCTTCATTATCCCTTTCTACTCCCACCTCCCAGTCTGGCCTCCTACTCAATCCATCTGCTTTACCTATCTTGCTTCCTGAGATATGTTTCAACATGAAGTCAAATCTGGACAAATATAGAGTCTATCACGCTTGTCAACGATTTAGTTTTTGATTGCCCATGAAATATTCCAAATTCTTATGATCCGTCCATACTTTAAATTTACTTCTTGTTCCTTCTAGGAAGTGTCTCTATGCCTCCAAGCATTATATTACAGCTAGTATCTCTTTGTCATGTATTTCATAATTCCTTTCAGTCTCATTTAGTGACTTAGAAATATATGCTACTGGTTTCCATTTATTATCTTCACATTTAATTGATAGCACTCCTTCTGTTGCAAAGTTAAAGGTGTCTGCCTCCACCCTAAACTCCTTATCTAGATCGGGTGCAACCAATAGAGGTCAGCTTGTGAAGACTGTCTTTAACTGCTCAAATGCTTTCTGCTGCTCCTCTCCCCATCTCCACCTTTCATCCTTTCTTGTTAAATTGCTCAAGGGTCTAGCCAACTTTGCAAAATCCTTCACAAATCATCTATAGTAATTTGCAAGTCCCAAGAACTTTCTAACATCTCTGACCATCTTAAGCACCGGCTAGTTCAGTACTCCTACCACTTTATCCTTCTCCATTTTGATCTTCCCCTGACCCATTACTACCCCCAGGAAATTCACTTTCTGTATCTTCCAGGCACATTTCTCTGGTTTCATGTATAAGTCATTCTCCTCCAATCTCTTCAACACCTCTTCTACAATCTCATCATGACCTTTCTCTGTCTCTATTCCTATCAATATGTCATCTATGAATGCTGCCACCTTTCCTTCATTGATCATGTCTCTCAAAATTTCGTTTATCATGCCTTGGAATGTGGCAGGTAAATTAGTCATTCCAAAAAACATTACCACTGGCTCATATGACCCTATATATATCGTAAAGACTGCTTTCTACTCATCTCCTTTCTTGATTCACACATTATTGTAGCCCCACTGGAAATCCATTTTAGTAAATACTCTTTTGTTGCCCATAGAGTCTATTAGGTCTGTAATTAATGGCAGAGGGTAGTTGTTCTTAACTGTCTACTTGTTGAGTCTCCTATAGTCCATAACCATGTGCTTTCCCCCATCCTTCTTGTCTACAAAGAACACTGGCGAGGTTTGAGATGATTTAGAAGGTCTGATGTACCCCTTCTTTAAATGTTCATCGACAAATTTCTGTACCTCCTTTTTTTTGTTTCTGGATAAAGGATAAACTTTTGCTTTGCTAGCTTTGAAATCGTCATTGAGATCTATCACGTGATCCCATACCTTCCTAACTGGCATTCTTTCCGACTCCACCTTCCCAAATACCTTCAGCCACTTGTGGAACCTCTTAGGTACCATTTCTTCCACCTTTCTGTGATCTGCCTCTATTTCCTCCTCTCTTCCCCAGTCTTCCTTTTCATCTACTGCCCATCTCACAATCTTCTTTTCATCCTCTCTGATTTCTTTCTTCCCTTTTATCTTTACTGCTTTTCCACACAGTGGTGGACATCTTGTCATTCTAATCTCTCCCTTTTCCCAGTCTATCTCTGGGTTATGGGCCATTAACCATGGCATACCCAAAATTACATCTGTTTTCTCCAATTCACATATATCTATTCTAACTCTTTTCATATGTCCTTTATAGAACATGTTCACTTCTACTTCATGTGTAATTGTACCTCCACTGTTACCGGTGCCATCTACATTTCTCACTTGTAAAGGTTGATCTAGCTTGATCAACCTATAGCCTCCCTTTTGAGCCAAACTTTTGCTCATAAACATCCCTATTGCTCTACTATCAAGTAACACTTTCACCATCCTTCTTTTATGCATGTCTACTTTCTTAATACCCACACTCATCCACACTTCTCTTAGAGGCTTGAATGTTCACCTCACATCTCTTGCTTCTTTCTTGTGCACTGCCTTCTGATTGACAGTTCCTACCACTCTTCCTGGATCAGTGATTCCAGCCCTCTCTTTCTGGGTTCTAGGCACTATCTGTCATGAATCGCCTTCTGTCTCTAAGTCAATATTTATTTTATTTTCCTTTTTCTTTTCTTTTAATTATGTAATATAGTCGGATCAGTAAACAAGGACAAATAATTGGACATGTATAAGTAGTGTACACAATCTAGCGAGGACTCTAATAAGTTCTCTTTGTCAAACTCCGATAAAGAGTGGGATTGAGGTTAAGATTACCCAACCGCAACTGAAATCCTTACACTATCCATTCTACCTTTCCATCCCAATTCCACCATGGTGTCTTCTTTTCTGTTCTATATGGCGGGCAGAAAACTTCCTCTTTCTCATTTCTCTCCACTCTTTCCTTTATAGCATCTCTCACATCACATGTGCTATACACTACTCTTTTTGCTCTTCTACTTTGTGCTTCCCTTTCTTTCCACTCCTTTGCTTCTATGCAACCTTCACACTACATGTACAACAATTGCTTTTTACTCAAGAACCCTTGTCCTTGATTCTCTTGGGTTTTGGTGCCTTTATAATCATACCCTCAATACTCTACTAAGGTTACCATCTCCTATTTTGTTGTCCACCCCTCCATACTTATCACTGCTCCTTGTAAAGGGGATCTCTTTGCTCCACAGTATTCTCTTATCTTCTCCCACACTTTACGTAGTAGTGCTACTTCTTCTTCTCTCCTCTTTTGTCTCGTTTGTGGGCACTCCCACTTTTTGTGCCCTTCCTCCCCATATCTGAAACACTTTACTTTCTGCTCTACTACTTTTTGTCTCCTCACCTTCCTTACTCCACATTGCATTACTTGATTCCTCAACACTTCAAAATTATTACCTACTACCATCTTCTCCCTCTGCTCTTCCCTACTCCTACAGTTCTGGGCAAGGTGCCTGAACTTTCTACATTGCCTATACAGCTTCCCTTTCCTTCCTTCCAATTATGCCCTTAATTTGGTGAGAGCTTGCCTTTGGTTGAGCATATTGCTCATGAGAGTATTGTATTGGTCTAGAGATATTGTGTTATGTTCTGGACAGAGTTTTGAATGTAAAAAAAAAGGTGTATGTATTTGTTGAGGGTGACTCATTGTTTTCTTCAAAGGGCTCACAATACATCTACTGGGGTGCACAGATCTTCTCCCAGCCAAGTGCCTACTGTCTTACTGACTACTGCCCTAATAGTACTTTGGCTATCACTCCACAGAGGAGATCTCTACACTAATTGCCTTCTTAAGGATGTGGTGATATTACTCTGCATAGACTAATTACAATGGACCAGTAGCATGAAGTATGTAAAATGAAGAATGTATAAGTATACCAGAGAGCACCGCTCAGTTGTAAGGTCTAGTCTAAGCTAGTACCTGAGCTTCATCCTAGCTGTGCACCTCTGGGGTCTAAACTTCCCAGTCAGTCCACTTAAGCCTGTGGCCTGGCTATAAGGAAGTTAGAATTAGTCTGAGATGACCATACACTGAGAGAGATTATGAGAATAAAGTTTGACAAGGATCAAGGCAATTGGTGTCTAGATGTGAAAATGAGTTCTAGTGTAAAGACTCAAGTTGTGGTTGCAGTAACCCTAACCCAAATCTCACTCTATGTCAGAGTAGACAAAGAGAACTCATTAGAGTCCTCACTAGTTGATTGTACACTACTTATACATGTTTAACTATTTGTCCTTGTTTACTGATCCAAACATATTACTTAATTAAAAGAAAAGAAAAATAAAAGAAAAATAAATATTACTTAGGGGAAAATAGCGGTTCATAACAGTACTTCTTGTCCATTTCCTACCAACTTTCTTTATCTTGTTGGCTGATCTTAAGCCTGTTCTAAGTGTTCTAGGGTGCTCAAGAGGTACTTTGGACATTGGTCCAACTGCTCTCAAGCACATCTTTGTCATCAATATCACTCCTCTCTGCTTCCAACTCTCCTAATTCCTTTCCTAAACCTTCTTCTAGTCTCTCTCCTGTTTTCTACTCACATCTCTCAGGTTCTTCTTCTTTCTATCACTTTCCAATGACTTTTGGCATATCCTCATCTTGTTCTTCTATATTTGGACTGCCAATCATGACTGATGTGTGGCCTCTGATGGTGTTTCTATTATAAACCAGAGGTCAGCTATCGAGTAATGTCATTATTAAGGAAAATGCTTCTAAGGTCACATTCGCTCTCGAGAGCACTTCTAGGGGGGAGTCTGTCTTATAGATATGATATAAGACCATCCAGAAAGCATTATGAGGTACTGATAGTGGTGATTGTGGCCACTACTCTGCTACTCAGATAATGTTTATGAGTACACAACTGGACTTCTAGTGGTTATGTCTAAGGAGCTGATTTTCTCTCGAGAGCCATATATTATGATTATTATGTTCCAAATGTCACTTATATTGCCAAAATTAATTGTCCAGCATGACACTGGGTGACATTATTATTAAGGGATCTTCTTCTAAAGTTGAGTTTGCTCTTGAAAGTACTTCTAGAGAAAAGTCCACTTTATAGATATAATACAAAACTATCCAAAAAGGTTTATGAGGTATTGATAGTAGTGATTGCAGCTACTACTCTACTACTCAGATAGTGTTCATAAGTACACAACCGGACTTCTAGTGGTTATGTCTAGGGAGCTGATTCTCTCTTAAGAGCTATATATTATGATTATTATATCCTGAATGTCATTTATATTGCCAAAATTGATTGTCTAGCATAATAACATCATGAATAATAAAAAAATAAGTATAGAAGAGGTTGAGTGATAGTATGAGAGAGATCATATAACAATTAGATAGCTACTATATATGAGAGAACATATGGGCAGAAGCTATTTGATATAGGGAATTACTCAGAACTTAACAGATAGTAGTACATAGATACTATAGTTGCTCTTAGAATAGATTAGTCACAGCCACATATACACATATAAATTCATAGAGGAACTCTGTTGAGTTCTTCTTGTCTTAATCTCTATAATCCTAGCAAGGGATCAGGGACTGCATCGCTGATCTTGACACTTATAGTATCTAGTATTATGAGAAGAGATTACTTAGTAATAACCTGCTGTATGTTAATATTGTACTAGTCTATTGTCTTTCATGTAAATACATAATAGCTATCTACATAATCATATGACATCTGAGTCTACTGTTTTCCAATCATATAGTCCAGTTTTGAATTGATTTCAAAGAATATAAGGCTTAACAGCCTCACTAGTCAGCAAGATCACTACAAACAACTGACAATATACCATTTCAGGCTGCATTACAATAGCTTTCACTACTTTTCCTAAATAATATTTATTTTTCTTTTCTTTTTTAAATGCACAGGATGTTGGAGATCTATCGCTTCTTTAACTTTTACCTCCATCACGACATGGAAGCGCCCGAGTTAAACTTTGCAAATACAATGACTGAGACTCCAAGAAACTGATGCCTTTCCAGCACTACCTAATAAGAAAATCATCGAAATTCATAATGCCATGCTCAACAAGGAACCCATCAAAGGCAGGAAAATACAGTCTACCACTAAGGTGTCATAAATCGCCCGCTAGAACCAAAGATAGTACGGTTGGAGGGATGGGAAGAACGAGAGCTATTCTCAGACGGACTAGACGAAGGGTTCTAAAAATAGAAAAGGGAGATAAGATAAGATAA
>Ga0153966_100472_pt1 | contig 14989 bp, 16 predicted proteins | sample TSFL050MetaG_FD_104738 | JGI IMG/M metagenome (GOLD analysis project Ga0153966, IMG submission 104738) | Attine ant fungus gardens microbial communities from Florida, USA - TSFL050 MetaG | ecosystem: Host-associated > Fungi > Mycelium > Unclassified | place: USA: Florida, Paynes | collected... | reverse complement strand
GGAGAGGATACAGAATGGGTGTCAAGCAAGATGACCCGAGAGGCATAAAAAACACACAGACAAATGACATCTCATCATTTGAGAAGCATCAAGTGAAGGGGAGAAGGATGTACCTGTGCACAAAGAGAAGCAAGTACCCAGTGATGCCGTAGAATCACGACAAACTCCGTACACCGAGTCATAAGCTAGATAGAAACTTGACTATAATTAAGGCAAGCTCATGAGAGCTGTAGTCTTCTGGGAAGTCTTGTTGAAGAGGAAGTACATATTGTTAATTTCCGATAAGCTCGCTACCAGAGACTTTCCGGAGACGCTCTCAGCAATGACAAAGAACAGCAGACAATCGTTCAGGTACCTTAGGCCATTGGGTGATTTGTCAATGGTGTGGGTTCAGGGTGGTGACGGCCAGGAAAAAGCTCGGTACCTTTGGTGCCTAACCTCTGTCAAAGCTGAGTTTGTAATCTGGAGTCAGTGACCATGGATCTGCTCAATGTTATGAACTTCACATGGTCTGTGTTTCAAAACACTTTTAACTATCATCAGTTTTCTAACGGGCTGATGATCTAATGAATTCATTGACACATCAACCAATCGGACTTCCGATACTGCTTCTCTTTTCCTGTCTGTCTTGTTAGAATGCGTATGCAATGGTTTCTGGATTTGAGGTCCACACCTATATATGTTTGCCATGAAACCCATCACCTGTTGCTGACTTGACGCCAATCGGATTGCTACACCGCCCGTCATTGCCATTGCATCAGCATGAGTCCCCAGGGCACAGCCTGAGTCTATAAACATCGTTAGGGAACTCGAAAAATGTTGACAGGCTCATCATACTGTCAGTGCATTGATAACCAACCATTCCCCCATGAAACCCGTTCTCACGTTTTTCGTTTCGTTTGTTGGGTTCGATACATCCCTAGCAACTTGACTGTGAACATAATCTGAAGATGAGACATACTGAAGGCGATGTATCACCGTGAAGCATATCTTCACTTTAATATGAGGAGGTTCAACAATTCTTCCGATCAGGAGTGTCAACACGCGATGCGACGGATTGAGTCAGTGCGCTGTGCTGATCAGTATGAATTGGATGGAACGCAAACAATTGAGTGGGTAAACTTTGACAGACACTGATTATTCAGTATTGCCTTGGTATAGACTTCTGGAAGGTCATACTAGCACTTACTTGGAACCAGCTTTATAACCATTAATGTACGCAAGATGAGATTCTCAAGATCTTTGCTCCAAGGTAGTTTCCATCTTCCTATTCCCTACGAATCAAGCTGCAGTCCATTAGATCTTCAGGGGAGACCAGAATAGGTCAGTAGGACTGATTTTGGTTTGATGAGACAAAAACAGCAGTCCTCAACTATCCTCTTGGAGTCGTGCGTCAGTCCATAGCATATGCTTATTGACGCCGTGAGCAGATAATGATGGCTACCTCCTTACGTTCACTGGCCTACGGGACCCCTGAAACCCTCAAGGAGTTGACAATACTTTCCCTCAAGGACGAAGGTAGACTGTCACTGTGCCTGCAGGGACCTGTATATCCAGCTTCGGGCGATGAAAAAAAGAAACCATAGAACCCATAGCTTCGAAATATCACGACACAGTAGAAGGAGCAATTACGGCATATTTGTTGCGAAGAGAATTTCGCCAGAGCTGATACCAGGGCATGTTAATTCTATTTCCCTAAAAGCATTTATACCTCAAGCATACCACGTGCAAACTTCGCCCATACCTTACTTTAGCCATATGCCTCCTGTAGACACGTATCTGACATTGGGCCCTCGCATCTTGCTTGCTTGTTGCGGAATAGAAATGGTGGTTCCGATGTATATCACGTGATTGAATATACTGTTTTCATGTTTTTACTCGAGACTCTAATCATAATGTCATTTGAACATGCTCCAGTCACAAAGGGTATGTTCAGGCAAAGCACAATCATTGATTCTACTGATATCACTGAATAGCTATGATGATGGGCTCGGCCCTTTCGTCGTTCTTTGTCGGTTTGTTTGATATAAAACACTACTTCCATCTTCAAGTAGGTACAGGCTGCTTATGACGCAGGTGTGATCTCATTTGATTAGTTGGTGCCTCATATTTCTCGACACCACCAAGTATGCATATTTTTCAGGTGTATCTTCGCCTCTCAAATCTAACAGGCGGACGCATTCTAGTATTGGCGGCTTGGAACACAATATCTCGCATTTCAGAACTCGAGCGAACTTCTGCTCGCTGAAATCCTGCTCTATAACTTCGGGATTCACATTGAAAGGCGGTTTGGAAGCGTGAAATATGCTGTAGGTGGAAGTATCATGAAGCAATCATATAGACATTCAGTCCATAGGCAGTCTTTCCTCGTTGTCACCACTCTTCTTGCCACAACACTGGAATTCTTAGCTTTACTCCTCTTTAATCCACTGGGACTCAATTATATTTCCACCGGTGCTTTGGCACTTGTTTATAGTATCATTTACCAATATTCAAGACTGGTTCCTTCCGCATACCGATTTCGGATATTCGGGATTCAACTCAATAACAAAAGCCTCAATTACTTTTTGGCATTCCAGGTGCGCATCAATGAATTTCATGATTCACAGATAAATATTAGTTCTATCTTAGCTCGCGATTAGTTGTCTTCCGGGATCCCTGGTGGTCGCAATTATCGGTGTTATAACTGGCCAGATTTATCGTTCAGATATCGCCAGCTTTAATACATACCGACTCTCGCCACCAGTAGTCGCATTGTCAAGATGTATCATCCTCCCGTTTGTCGGCTCCCTTCGTGCCCCTCGACGGTCAACAAGAGCATTCCCTGAGAACTTTCATGCACAACAGACAAGATTAGTTATACCTGGAAACGATGAAGTTGTGACCACTTCAAGAAGTGCAACCCAGGAGAGCTCACGTAGGATACGGAATGTTGATGCTAATGTGGGTGTGGGAAATAGCGCAGCTATCTCTAGAAGTTCAGTAATGAGAGAGTGGGTCGATGAATTGACGGGAAGGGCGGATCGGATAAATTCAGGAATGCAAGTTCCCACAGAGGCAGAAATAAGTCAGCTCACTACTATGTTCCCTGCTATTAGGCGAGAAGTGGTGGTCAGGGCGTTGCAGGGAAGGTTAGTAACTACTCCTTTTTCGGTTCATGATTAATCAACATTCGTGTTCAGTCGAAATATTGAAGGCGCAGTGGAGACTCTCTTGTCAGCCCATAGCTGAGATGGAGCTGGTCACAGTAACAGACTACCAATTTCACTATTTTAAGTAGTCAACTCTTGCTCCTCATCCTCGTCGGCCCCGTCGTCGTTTTCATTGATAAGAGCATCAGGGGGCACAGAATACAGACGAACTACTGGCTGTAAGAGTTAATCAGTGGATGGTTTCAGACAACTCTTCAGAATTGTGTACCTTGTTGGGGTCTTTGACTAATACATACTTGCCCTCAGGCAGCTTCATGCATAGATCTGTGACCATGCGTACGATACCCCATCCATTGGCCAGGGACATGTTGAGCTGAATTGCAAAGTCAGCTGGCTTCACGGACGTTGTGCTCAAAATAACGTGGTGTGTGTTATCGCGAGGGTTCGCGCGAGATATATACCTGTCCGATGTGTGTATCAGCAAATATGAGGACAATGATGTTGATCCGAAGGTGCAGGTTTAAACACCAGAGTATGTCATTGATCAAGGAGATACCTTGATGAAAAGAAGTGCCCAACAGAAATCAACATCTGTAATAGGAAAGCATACCCGATCTTCATGGTATCGATACCAGCAAGGGTACCTTGCACGGCCCATTTGGCTAACTTGGAGCCATTGTTTTTCATTTCGGTTGCAACAACTGCTCCACGCTGGGTATCTAACTTTGAGCGCCAGTCAGGCGCACCCGCAGCACCTGGAGCCCTAGGGTCGAACTCATTCAACGCTCGAATGGTAACCAAGCCCTGGCCCTCAAGGGCGTTTTGACCGGGAATGTAGGCATCAGCCTCTGTTCTAACGCAAACCTTGATGTCTTCATCTTCTGTTATTCCGATATCAAAAAGCCGATAACGATAGCCACAGGAAGCAAGTGGCTCGGTTTCATCTGGCCCATAGAATGGATTAGGATGCGCGAATTCAACGGCTGGTGGCGAGCCGCTTTCGACGACCGCTTGGAAACCGAAGTTTTGATTGATGTATGTGGCTTCCAAAGAGAGCGACGTAGCAGAGTTGATTGAAGGAGTTTCTGATGCTGATTTCTCAACAGGGTTGTTGAGATTTTGAGGAGCAGGATCTTGAGGAGGATCGGCAGCATTTTCGTTCACTGTGACGGTATCGAACGGACCACCATCCCGCTTGTCAAGGAAAAGCTTGTCTCCTTCCCTGGTAATGACGATATCCCAGGGATAGACCGATCTCGGTGCGCACATCAATGCGCTTAGGATCACGTCGGTGGCATAGACAGTGGCGACACCTTGGGCAGCGAGCTGAGGGAGTAATGAGCTAGTTTGAATGAAAGCTTGAGATATAGGCGTACTTGTTGAATAACAGGGTCATCAGAAGTTGTCGGATTGTATTTCATGCGATCCAACGGCTGAAGTGGCCTCTCGGTTTTGGGGGTAATACGGTCGTACATCTTATCGTACGAAAACAAGCGACCATAATAACCCCTTTGGTTGCAAATCAAGGATTATGGGAGAAGAGGTGAAAATAGGACTCACAACTCTTGTGGTGCATCGACTTCTAAACGAAGCTTACGTAATGTACTGAACTCGAGTTCCTCGGTCATGGACCAATCGGGTAAGATGGCCACAGATGACTCCCGCATGCGATTGTTCTAGCGGCTTGTGAGACCAAATCCCAGTTATAAGTCCCAGCAGTACAGACCCTGTCCCATTCTCGCCATCTGCGACCTGCACCCCGTTGATTGACACCACCTCTAGAGGTAATGGCTCTACGAGCACCTCGAACGACACCTCTGGTAGAATAAGTGGTTGTTGTACGTGCAGCGCCGCGTCCTCGAGTGAATGTGCCTCCACGTCGAGGCGCCGCAGCCTTATTGTCGACTAGAGAAAACGATGCTTCGTCCTCCACGTGGAAGTAGGCAAAAGCACTTGCAGTACCGCTTCCAAACGCCTGAGTTCCATCTCTTCTGCGGCCACTAGAAGTGGGAGCACGGGTGCCCTGAGTTGAAGGGAGCCCTACTGCTGTTTGACGGCTATCAGATGAGATATCATTCCAGTCTGCAAATCGGCCAAGTTTATCAGATTTCGAATAAGGAGCATAAGGGATGTCTTTGAATTTGAATTGATTTGGAAAATTTGAAATTGATGGACCCCAGCCGCCGTCTGGATTGTCATTGATTGGTGGTAGTGTGAAAGAAGGCATTTAGCAAGGATTGAACCATTGTATCACAAATTTTAAGATCAAACAACGCCGATAACGTGGGAAAATATTTTCTTTGACCAATATGAAGTATGTCCTGTTCTTGCTGAGTTGACAATAGTTGATTCTCTTCAGTGTAGTCCGAGAAATAGATCGTATCAACGAGGCAGAACTTCAGCAACTTGGTTCTGGCGCAGCTTCTTGGCATGAGGATTACAAAGACTCGGCTTACATATTCGTTGGTGGTTTACACTTCGACTTGACGGAAGGGGACGTCATCACAATATTCTCTCAGTGCGTACACCCAAACCCGGGATAGAACGGTGTTTTTCAATCAATGCTGCTAGGTATGGTGAGGTTATGGACGTGAATCTTCCTCGCGATAAGGAAACCGGCAAGACTAGAGGCTTTGGATTTCTCATGTACGAAGATCAGCGTTCCACTACACTTGCTGTCGACAATCTCAACGGAGCTAAGGTCTTGGGAAGAACACTCCGTGTCGATCATGTGAAAAATTACAAACAACCCAAAATTCAGGATGAAAATGGTGAATGGGTTGATGCTAAGGAGCAAAGCTTGAATGCAAAGCCACAACTTATTGTACATGGTGATTTGTCCCTTTTCCTATGGGTATTCCTTTCTCAATGATCTTCCAGAAAAAATGGAGAACGCTGAATCATCCGAGTCGGGTCCTGATATTGACCCAGAAGATCCTATGCGCGATTATCTGATCAAGAAGTGGAAAAAAGAACAAGCCAGACTAAAAAAGAAATCAAAAAGGGAAACCCAGGGACGAAAGTCCTGAAGCAAGGCATGTTAGTGCACATGTCTCATTTGAACCTTGATAAGATCCATGTATCTGCACACAGCGAGTTAGGGTTCGCCAAGAGTCTCGTGCAAATTATATACACGCCAGTCTTCAGACCATCGAATGCCTGCTATTGTGCGGTTCTCCAGGACTGTGTTGAATGAGTCTTGGTGAGAGGTCAAGCAATTATTGTGGAAGTTAGATATACATCATGTGGCGCTAACTCGGGATAAGGTCTGTTCCCAAACTTCTTCAGTGCATCACCTTGCATCATCCTTCTTCATTGGATCGAAAAAGACTTGAGTGAGACAAAGCGGTGTTTAAAATAGGATCCGATTTTCCGATACATTCATTCATTTGAAACATGACAAACAGAAAATGTGTCCGGACGCATTCTTGATGACGTAGACACAGGTTTGTAGTCTCAGCACCTATGTGATTTAAAATGACGCCTTCACCCTCGCCATACTATCGTTAATTGCCCTATGCAAAAACACTCCTCGAGTGGAACACCCGACCGATACCAAAGAAGGTGCCTCCCGACCAGCGTCCAGTTCAAGTTCAAGTGATAGAATTTTCTTAGTATTCTAGGTCGCCAGGCGAACACAAATTGCGAACCTCCTTATCCCGCAGATAACGTCACTGATCGTTTGAACACGCTTCTAAACAGTACGGGTCCCGAATATGTGCTTCAGCTCTGCCCAAGCTCTCGATATCTTATCCAGGCACCTATCTTATTTACATCTCCCAACCAAGAAATTAGCACGTTAGGCTACCCTGTCGGAGACGAGCGAGCGACTCTCGTTGTGAGTGGACCCACAACCAATGGTCAAGGACATACGACCGCTGTAGATGGTACATGTGCAAACTGTTCAGGGGTGAAGTTACGAAATGTGCAGGTCGTCTTTACTATTTCTCCCTTCGTGTTTGCCCTTTCTGAGACTTGTTTATTCCATGCACAGATCGATGGGAATCGTGGTGGAGGTCCTCCTACGAAGGGTGGAGCCAATATTGAGATGGGAGGATCTAATTCTGGTCAAATCATTGAATTTGTGAGATCGGTTGACCCTAGAGATTGGAGTTGCTTGCACATAGACGAGGGATCCCTGACCTGCAGAAATGTCACTATTCAAAATAATGACATCGGACCCTGTGGTTCCGAAAACTTCCAGGAATGGGCGGATGGTATCAGTTTGGCCTGCAGAGATAGTGTCGTCCGGAATAATATGATTCGAGATGCTACAGACGGGGCAATTGTGACCTTTGGTTCTCCGGGGAGTCGAATTTACAACAATACTATCTGGATTACGAACGTAAGCATTATTCTATCACGAATGGCATCTCTTTCTCAATCTTGTTGCAGCAAACACTGCTCGGTGGCATTAATATGGTTGACTACGAACCATTTATGGGGAGTTATTCTAATGTCATCGTATACAACAACACCATTCAAGGGGGGTTTTCCACTGATCAACCGGAACCGGGCAAACAATTGGGGTCTAATTCCAATAATGCCATCATCAAGTACGTATGCACTCCCTTGGCAAATCTCCTTACTGAGAATACCTCTTCCTTAGGATCGGCCTCGCAATAGGACCTCGCACCTGGTTTGGGGACCGTTATGGAAATAACGTTTCCCATTCCGGCACGGTAATGGGGAATTCCTTCAGCGGTGCCTTTGGCTACGCCATTGGTGTGACCTCAGCTCATAATTTCACTATTCAAGGCAATTTTTTGTCTGGAAGCACGTCTTTCATTGGTGCCCGAGGGCCGAACTGTAGTACTTCGGACATAGTACCCCCTCCTGCACCCTGGATTCTAGACACTAATACGACTGATTCGTTGTCTGTCCAGACAGGTTTTGAGGTCATCCCTGGTGCAGATTCATTAATTTGTATTGTGCCCCCTGATGGTGGCAATTTCTGGCCATTCAAACTGCATTCTCTGCATTCTCGCGCCACAATTCTGATGGTAGAGTCCCAAACGTACACTTCTAGTGGAGGGACTACGGATATCGTCATTTTTATCTTATTAGGCCTGATATGTTTCTTTATTGCGGCTTTTATTGCGGCTTATCTTATCTGGGTAAAGCTGCGGAAACACAAAGAGTCCGGCAAGTTCAGTGAACTATCTCCTCTATTTTGACCGGAGTATTAATCGTAACAACTGATGTATTGGTATTCTCGATGGACAAAGGGTTTTTTTCGCTTATGGTAGTATTATGGGCTGGTAAGATATTCATCTGTTTAGCTATACGTAGATAGCGTATGGATGAATGGTGGATAATCACTTGCCAGTCACATTGGTTCCACGTGACCTTGATTGAAGGGATCGCATCGCTGTACTACCGGCGGCAACTTACAACTATACCTTCCTTCGTTCATTTGTCAACGATTCAGATGACAGCCGAAAGTGACAAAGGGTATGAAGCGCATGTCGAAGGCTACTAACGATGATACTCACCTTCGCTGCAGCTATCTCGGAGTTACTCCTCCAATATCCACCTCCGAGTCCACTGAACGAGAAAAAGAATTAACGGTAACTCTGATGGAAGAACTAGGACGGCAAAATATGTTTGAGTCGGAAGAGGAATCTCAGCTCAGGTGAGTGTACGTGTACTCGCATCACACTGTCCAGAGCCTACGTTTCTGGCTCTGAAAATATAATCGCTTCGTATCCACCGGTCGACATAACATCACCAACTTCCAAAGAATTACTTGGCAGCATCGTAATGCATATACGAGAAGCCTCGATTTCCCGCAGACGACTTAGCCTACCTGATAGAAACTTACCATCATGTATATTTACAGGGAAATCGTCCTCGGGCGCATCGCTGAGCTTGTCAAGAAATTTGTCCACAAAGTTGCTCTCCAACGGGGTTTATCTGAGTCGGTTGCCAACGCGGCAGGCGGAAAGATATTTACGTTTGGGTCATATCGCCTTGGTGTACATGGACCTGGAACAGATATCGATACGTTATGTGTTGTGCCCAAACACGTTTCTCGAGAGGATTTCTTTGATATTTTTGAGCCTATGCTTCAGGACTTGGAAGGAGTGACAGAAGTCTCGGTATGTAGGATTTGACCTTGAGAAAATAGATCGATTTTTATGGTAATAGGGTGTACCGGAAGCGTATGTCCCAGTTATCAAGACCAAAATTTCGGGAATTCCTGTCGATCTTCTTATGGCGCGACTGGCCCTATCGTCAATCCCTGATGATTTATCACTGGAGGATGATAATCTACTACGAAATCTAGATGAACGATGTATACGAAGCCTAGGAGGTATGTTGAACCTTACTACGAGATATGTCGTTAACATTCACATTAGGCTCCCGAGTGACGGACTCTGTTCTTCGATTAGTTCCTAACGTCCATGTTTTCCGAGACTCATTACGATGTATAAAACTATGGGCTCAACGTCAGTACCATGATCCCGTTTTCAACAGAATTAGCTCATCTGCCATCAGGAAGAGCCATCTATTCTAACGTAAATGGTTTTCTCGGAGGTGTTGCTTGGGCAATGCTCGTAGCTCGGATATGTCAACTTTATCCAAACGCAACAGCGGGCGCAATTGTTAGCCGCTTCTTCATTATCATGTATCAATGGTATGTTCAGATTTCACCTTTCAGCTGCCAATGTTGATTATTTCACGTCAGGTCCTGGCCACAACCAGTGTTATTGAAACAAATTGAAGATGGCCCACTACAGGTACGGGTGTGGAATCCCAAAGTAAGTTGTACTTCAGTTGCAATCATCAAATTTCTTCCGCCAATCCCTTCGATGTCTAGCTATATCCTACGGACCGTACCCACCGAATGCCCATCATAACACCCGCATATCCGTCCATGTGTGCGACGCACAATGTCACAGAATCTACCCAAATGATTATGACGGATGAATTCAAAAAGGGTTTGTATTATCTCCACTCCTACCTGAATTCTCACTCCTGCCATCGACTAGGCGCCGATATAGTGGACAAAGTCATCGTTGGAAGTGCCTCTTGGTCTGATCTGTTTGCGAAACATGATTTTTTCCACAAGTACCGCTACTATCTGCAAGTAATTGCCTCAACAGGAAACCCAGATCTCCAGATCAAATGGTGCGTTGATTCTTTATGCACATCTTGTACCTTTACCTGCATTGTGACTAGGGCTGGTACTGTTGAATCCCGACTACGTCAACTTGTCATGAAGTTAGAATTCGTGGAGTCTTTGACACTGGCCCATCCTTTCATCAAAGGCTTTGACCAAGTGGCATATTGCCTAAATGAAGAAGAAGTTCGTGCTGTTGCTCAAGGAGAAATGACTAAAACCATTGAAATACGCAAGAAGGAAGACATCGCAGGCAAAGAAGGTGCTGGCCCTGTTTACTCAACAACGTTCTACATTGGCCTACTGATTGAACCAAAACAACGTACTTTGTTCTCCTTTTCTCAATGCAAACAATCTTTGACCAGGTGCCTTGAAGCTGGATCCGTTGGTCCACGGCGATTAGATATCTCTTACCCTACTTTAGAATTCCAGAAACAGGTCAAGATGTGGGAGAAATTCTCCGATTCGACTATGGGGATCATAATACGGCATATTAAAAGGTTTGACTACCCTTTATGCAGTGTTTGTCTCTACAGACTTATATATTTCAGCTCTTCTTTACCGGATTATGTTTTCGATCCCGGAGAACGTCCCACCAAGTCGGCTCAAAAGCGAACAAAAGTAGGCAATCTAAGCTATGATGACAAAGTGGACTGATCGCCGTGCTTTACTCCTCTCCAAGGGATCTGGCAAGTCTAACAATACCTCGCCTGATATGCCCAACAAGAGACAGCGGTTTGTTCAGTAAACATGGTCGCCGAAATAGCATTCAAATACGCCATTCCTCAGATCATCACAATCAACGGACTTACCTCTCAAGTCTACGGACAATGGAAATCACATGACACCTGCAGGTCTACCGTCTGCTTCGGAGACCCCACCGCTGCCAAAGGAACAACCCGACCCCAAATCCCCCCAACTGCCTTTCGGTGAAAATGTTGCCGTCGTAACCGGTACTGTGGCAGCTCAATAGGAATTTCTGAGTCAACACTTGCACACCTCAAACCATGGTCGTAATTTAATAGCAATGTTTTCACTTCCTTACCGGTGTGATTATTGGTTTATTTATCAGTTGATACTTTTCCCCGACAGGAAAACAACAGCTCAACGATGTGCTTCCTCCGACCTGGAGTACTGTTTTGGCCAGGAGTATTCTATAAGCATCTTTCTTCCTACAGGCGTAGCTAGTTTGGTGCTATTTTGTATTCCGTTGTGTCATATATCATTCACTGTATTTTATCTCAACAATATTATTTAGCTTTATCGCGTGATATCAAGTTTTGTCAGGGTCGAGGGACAACAATGACACGAGCGACGACAGGAGCTAACCCGAACGGACAACTAGAAACATCCCACGGCATTTTCCACCTGAGATCAAGTTCGCATCGACCCCATTCCCATGCCACCAACTCTTCGTTCTGCTCAGTCGTCGCCTACCGGCAAACCCACCCTTCTGGATACCTCTCCTGATATCACACCTGGTCGAAAGGCGCCAAAGTGCACCAAGTGCGCACAGTCACGACGGGGCCATCCCAGGTCAGGATGTCCAAATGTCACCAAAAGCGAGGACTTGAGTACAAGCCCAACAAAGGAGAGAAAGGAGAGATTAGAAGAGGATCTCAGTAAAGCTCTGAAGTCCATAGGTCTCGATCCGTTAGTCCCTAAAGAGAGCCATGGTCGACATCCGGTTGGCTATCGCGCGCGAATAACTGCATCGAAAGACAATGATAGTAAACGATCTAAGGGGCAGGATACTACGACCCCAATCAAGTTCAAGATGAATTCGGGTCCCCAGATATTGATGCCGGGGACTCTGAAAGCGCCATCTTGGGAGTCTAGCATTGAGGGGCTCCTCGATGTAGAGTTGTCACCCGCGAAGAATTCTGTAGGTATTCAGACGTCATTCAGGGATTCCAACTGCGATGCCGTGTCAACATCACTTTCCGATCTCCAATTTAAACCACCATTAGTGTCCAACCCTACGTTACCTCTGCAGAGATCGCAAACACAAGAACAGCGTCGGCTGTTTCTGGCCTCGCTTTCTCAGGCGTCCCCTGCTAGTGTCTACATCCACAAGAGACAGGATGTAGATGAGGTGAAGGTATCAGCTAAAGCCGCAAAATTGCATGTTCGACCCATTTATAGTGAAGATAAAGAGGAGGAGGACGTCTTACTTGTCATCGGAAGCGATTTGAATGCAGTAAAGAAACTCGCTGAAGAGCTTACTAAATCGATTGAGGATCCAAACCCTAATACAGCCAGCAATATCTCCAATGTTGCTGGAAGAACGTCTTCTGCTTCTTCGACTTTCAAAGCAATTGCAAGTGGCGCGATCATGGGAGCCCTTGGTACGTGGGCTGGTTTGGCTTTCTCATAGCCGTGAGGGTTCGTTATAAGTGTCAGACATACAGGTTTGTATTTTCATTTTTCGCAAGCCTTCTTGATATCCATGAAGCTGATCATATCATAGATTCCCTTATAGTGTCCATGTCCAACGTCGATAATTCAGAGATTGCTGTTCGACCCAGGCCCTCTATACGTCAGCACCTTGGTTTTCTATGTATACTACATGTATTGATATACTCCTTGTCCCATGGCGCCGGATAACCCGGTCCTGTTCTTTGGAACCCATTATTTTTACCTGGCTCTTGGATCTTTTGATTTTTGCCTGAAAACAATGTGTGGCTTTACTGGAACATTGAAGATGGTCTATAAATAAATTGCAACCTTCATACCCTGATCTACACGGTAATTCTTAACCGCTATCATGTTACAGAATACATCAACATAATCACGTCCGGTTCAACTTATTCGCGTTCAAGAAAGAGAACATCTCATCGACTGCGCAGGGGACTTGTTCCTGACATTTGCCATCATGATTATTGGGAGAGCATGTCATAAGTTATAATTAAATCAGATTCCTTCCCGAAAAGAACTGTTATTCCTTTGCAGGGAGTTCGTCAGGCAGTTGGGCGTCCCTGCCAGTTTGTGATGAAACATCTATCTCTTACATCAGGTACTAGGAGAAAAAGAACTCTCGTCTCCACTCCATCACTGACTTTGACAGACCCTTACTTGACGTGAGAAATGATACAGGCTTGGTTCATCCTGACGGTGTTTCAAGTCAAGTAGGGCCAGGGAAGTATGGAAACCATTGACTATCTCAGGAAGCATTTGAGTCGGTAGAATGCTGCAGCCAAAAATATTATCCTCCCCACAATAAGAATAAATAAACAGCTCATCACATTCACACCGTTCGGAAGGAGAGGGTATTTGTACGTGGTGATTCACGCCTTTGACCTATTTATATGTCGTATCACCTACAGTGCACACCCCTCAAATCAATACTGCGATCTATTTAGTCCGACTTTGAGGTCCAGGCACTTGTATGTATCAAGATGTATAGGGATGGACAGAACTGCACATTGGATTCAGCATTCACAATCATTTCAGTGCTAAGATACGGTCACCGTAACCATTATGAAGAATGGTGTAGTCCATCGGTCAATGTATGGGTGGTCATGAATGGTCAAACATGGCACTCTGAAGGTCGGTGACACCCAAGGGGTGGTCTGGAAACCATCCAGGTCGGTCGTTGGGGTGACGAGTTGAGTCAACTTGTTTCGAGAGAGCTTTTATCCCAATGTCCTCTCTGTCAAAGACCGCACGGTAGTTTGAGTTCAAAGAGCGTCTGACATGATACAAGAGAAAGAAGATGTAGTAGTGCTTGAACTAGTTTTTGTCTGGCAGTCTGCTGACCTATAACATCCCTCTTTTCATTCGGTTAGGAGCCATCATCAATTTTATGCATGAAAATATCCATAATAAGAGAAGTCTGAACTATCATAGGTCAGGAAATCACATTTTACAAGCGGTTAGAGTATTTCTTTTGAAGAATAAGATTTTTTTTTACGTCCCCAAGCTAGATCCCTCTTCAGAGTTTTAAAAAACTGGTATCAGTAAGAAACACAGCGTTTCTATCAAGCTTAAGCCCATTCACAAAGCCTCAACTATAATAATAGAATGTATTCATTTCAGCCAAGGAGGGGACTCACCCCCTCCATCGTTGTTGTTGTCGTCGCAAAGAAAACTTTGTAAAAAAAAAAAGTCCAGCTAAACGGATCAATGTTTCGAAATTTGATCATCACACACACACACTCTCTCTCTCATGATCCGAAAACGTCCTCCTCCACCGACCACCACACGCACACAAAATTCTCCTTATAGGAAGAGAGAAAAAAAAACCATATACTCTTTTTTTGATTGGAGTAACTCTATACCAGGGCGCATGATTGTAAAAAGAAAACACAACCAACAAGTTCATGTCGTATATATCATGATTATCAATTCATATCAAAACGAATAAAAAGCCGTCTACACCGGATATCTCATTCATCCAAGTTCGTTCATTCATTCATCTTTCGATAAAGCAAAAAAAAAAAAAAGGGGGGGGGGCGGAAGCGAATACAAAAAAAAAAAAAAAAAATTATAACATTATTATAATAAAAAATATATTTTTATTTTTTTTTTTTGTTTAATAGATAACTTTTTTTTAAAAAAAAAATAAATTTTTTTTTGTTTTTTTTTTTTCTTTATTTTTTTTTTTTTTTTGCCTTTTTTTTTTTATTTTTTTATTCTCAAATTTTTCATTTATCTCTTTACTTAATATTAAGTTTTCCTCTTCACTATAACTTTGAGTATGTAGAATCAT
>Ga0153966_100470_pt1 | contig 15104 bp, 5 predicted proteins | sample TSFL050MetaG_FD_104738 | JGI IMG/M metagenome (GOLD analysis project Ga0153966, IMG submission 104738) | Attine ant fungus gardens microbial communities from Florida, USA - TSFL050 MetaG | ecosystem: Host-associated > Fungi > Mycelium > Unclassified | place: USA: Florida, Paynes | collected... | reverse complement strand
TTTTGGTAATGTAAGGTTTATAAGTCCCCAAAACATTAAATTATATATAAAAGAGGTAGAATTAGTTTAATAGGTAAAATCACGTTTTGTGGCAACGCTGTTAAGAGTTCGAGTCTCTTATTTTACCCTAAAAAGATACATTACCTTTGATTATATATATAATATAAGTATATATAATATATAGTTAATAAATTATGTTTAAGGATATGGTTTACTTTTTAAATTAAGATAAAAAAGACTTAAAATATAAGAATCAGTTCAAAACATCATAATAAAAGAACCCCGCAAAAACAAAATAATAATAAGCGAAGTAGTGTAACGGTAGCACAACAGTCTCATGATCTGTTAGATTGGGTTCAAATCCTAACTTCGCTAAACTAATCAATATTTACTTATATGTATACAAAATTTATTAATTAAGGTCCTTTAGTATAGTGGTTCGTACAACTCCCCTTCAAGGAGTCAGGATCAGTTCAATTCTGGTAAGGATCAAAATTTAGGAATAATTGTCATAGGTAAGACTAAGCAATTGCTAATTGTTAGGGTTAATAGCTCTTGGACGTTCGACTCGTCCTTATTCCGTTTTCTAATAAAATAATTTAATTCTTTATTTTTGTTTAAACTTCAATTAGATTTGTATAATATAATAATAATTAAACCAAATTTGAATCTATCGAGGCTGCTATTGAAGGTTTTCACGATTTAATACTACCAGGCTTCGAATCGAATAAAAATCTAAAACAGATATATAAAAGCTACGATTATATCCTAGTATTAGAAAATCATTACATAAAAGCTGAAAAAACAAAAAGTGGAAAACATAAGTAATAAGAAAAGGCAGAGTGTCGATGTTATTAAACTACGTATTTTTTACTAAACAAAAGTACTGGCTTGACGCCTCATAATCTTAAGAGTGTAACTTTTTCCTTAAAATCTAGAAAAGCAACAATGTTTAAGGCGATCCCATACATCAAATAGCTACCAAAAATAAGTATAATACAATTATCCGATCACTTAGATAAAAACCGACAAATATATAAACCCTGAGTCATATAATTTTATACCTGCTTTAAAACAAATATTTGGGGTTATTAAGTTAAAGAATATACCTGTTAACAAACGGAAAATTTAACCTAGTTAAAATAATAAAATAAAATTTTTAAGATACAAGTACTTTTACTAAACTTGGTTTAGGTTGTAAAATACTCGCTCATAATCCAATACACAACATTAAAGGTCACTGGAAAGATGTAAAGCTAGATATCTTTAATAGTTTTTCTTTGCCTCTCCTTCCACACCCCACTTTCCCATCTGATAGTTAACTTACTTTACTACTAATAACTATTTCTTATTAATAATAACTAGAAGTATTACTTATTTCTCAGTAATAATAACTAGTTCTATTACTTCTTTCTTAATAACACAATCTATTTAATCTTTCTAATCTAGGTAATCTATATAATCTATCTAATCTACGCAATGAAGTATGGGATTTTATGGTTAATATTTTTATTTAATTATAAATTAGGATGGATACTATATCATTAGTACTTTTTATATTTTATAAATTAGACTATAACTTATTATTATTTAATAATTAACTATTAATAACTTGTAAAATTAAGTTGAACTAGTCATAACTATACTATTTAGTATTATCCTACATAATCTTGTCGTATAATCAATTTGACGGTAGTGGTGTGTAACGGAAGTAAAATAATAATAATTACTATATTCTACTATCAAAAATATATTACTTATTTATATTAAATATATTATTACTAATTTACTTTAAGAGTTCTGGTCGTGAATTATGATAATTTATGGGTATTTAAAGAGTTTACTTTGATTAGATTTTAGAATAGATTTATATTTATAGTATTAATAGAATTTTTGAAATAATAGTAATATTTGGGAGTCTTTATAATTGAATTGGAGTTTATTATAGAATATTTCGATTAAATTGGAGGGGTACAAAAATTTTAGGAAATTAAATTAGAAACTTCTACTCATTGTGTTAAATAGTAAACTTCTACTAATTACTATAATATAGTAAACTTATTCTAAGTAGTGTATAAGGATATTAAGGGTGTTCTTCCTATTAATCAATAACGAAAAAGTATAATCTTTCTATATAATCACAGTGGGTTTCTAGAAGTTCTTGTTGTATAATTCTATAACTAAATTATAATCTACCTATATAATCTAATTGTAGTGTTTTTGTCTCTTTGTCTCTTTGTCTCTAACTAAAAAAATAGAAAAACTTATACTAATTAGTGTAAAAGGTATGGGTAAGGGTGCTAGGTGTTTAGGTGTTTGGTGTTGGGTAATGAATACGATATTTTTATTTTTTACTTTTTACTAGTATCCAGTTAGATTTAGATAGTAATTCTAATTAAATTATACTAATTATTTCTCAATATTTTGATAGATTTCAATACTTTGTCGTTATTATTTCTCAAATTAAGAATAGTAAAATACGGTGTGAGTTATCTACTGAGATTTAATCAAATTAAGTTAAATTTTAATACCGAATCGATTTGATTCCTTTTAGTCGACTAAGGGTACCTAAACCTCCTACTTACCTTACTTACCTTAATTACCTTAATTACCTTAATTACCTTAGTTATCTTAGTAATCTCCGATAGAATCGAGGTGTACTGTTGATGAGTTCAATCGCTATGATTTTCGTAATGGATTGACGCAAAGGAGTATATTAAATAATCTACTAATTAAATGGTTCATTTTCAATTAAATAAGATTATATAAAGTTAAATAAAATATTAAAAAGGATGTAAAAGTTCGTGTCTCCTAATTAAAAACTTAAGAAATTTAAGTAAAATCAAACTTTCAAACTTAGAAAAGTGTAATGGTAAGGTGAATCTGCTAAGTAAATTAGGGGTAAATTTTATCTAATTTTAGATTAAGGACCTATTATGAAATTAATTAAGTATAATCTTCCTATAGATTATAATGGTTAGTTTAATATAGAATTATCTCCAACCCAAATTTTAAACTTATAAATAATTTATTAGGATGGAGTAAAGTGAAAAATAAAATGGAATATCGTGGTTATTTAAAGATAGGTCAAATACTATAATTAACGTAAAGATAATACTAACTATTTAATTTGAGAAAATATAAGACTATATTGACTATAAAGTAGTAATAATACAATATTTTATTCCACAAAATAAATGAATTATAATAAAAAGGTATACCCCCAATTAATACAAATAATTTAAATCAAAGGTAAGATAGTAATAATACGAACTTTTATTTCTTAAAGCAGTTTTAATCTTCCACCTACTGGAAGTTATTTATCTTATTTTTACTCCTATTCTTTAATTAAGAAAGTATAATATTACTATATATTCTAATGGTTAGAGTAGAAAGGACCTATTCTGAAATAATTTAAGTATAATCTTCCTATATAATAAAATAGATAGAAGGGTACTAAAGGACTCGTCTTGATGATGGATTGTGAGATGGTGTATCTTGATTAATAATCTTTAACAGATTCCATAGGAAATTTATAATAATTAATTTAATTAATTTAATTGATTCAATTTAATATCAAAATAAATATTTCCGATTTACCTAAATTTACCAGTTAATTATAATATTCTTTAAGGATTTAAAACGATATTAGATGATATAATCTACGTATAATTATCTAGCATATATATCCGATTTTCGTATAAACTACTAAATATACTTTGTGTAGGTAAATTACACTAGTGTGTTATTATTATTATTATTATTATTATTATTATTATTTAGTGTACCTGTTAAAGACAAGACGATATTCGCGTAACTTATCTTAAAATACTTAATTAAGTACAATTCAAGATCCAACAAAAATTTAATAATCACAATGATAATGGTAATAAAGTGAGTTAAATGGATACTAATACTACTACTACTACTACTAGACTATTATTATAATACTATGACTATTAAGTTTATTGATAGATACAGAATAAAAAGATTACTGATCATATTAATTATCTATAGTTAAAGAAACACTAATATCACTTCACTTATTAATTATTTATAATTTATTTATTATTATTTAATTATTTATTAATTATAAGCCTTTAATTATATCTGGTGAGTATTCATTATTTTATTAATTTAGGATTATTTCTATTATTAATTTTGGATTGAGGTGACGCTGACAGAAAAGCGTGTGTTTAATGAGAAAGTACTACTTAAAAAGAAAGATCCTTTTCATCTAATTAAATAAATTAAGTATAATATACCTATAGAATCGAATGGTTATATAAGTTGTATAATTATATAAATTAAGTATAATCTCCCTATATAATCTAAATTGTTTAATCTAGTAAAAATAATACCTTTGCTTTGCAACCAAAAAATTTAAAGAAATATAAAAGTCTTTATTATGATGGATCTTTTCCGTATAATTGAATAATTAAAGTATAATCTACCTATGTAATCGAATTAGTTTAGTTTGTTTAGAAGAGAAATTATAAATTCTACCTTTTAAAATTATAAATTCTACCCTTTAAAAATTAGAACTAAAAAAAATCAATATTTCTTAGCTGAACTACCTTATTTCGGAATGTGTTACTGTGATATAAATGAGAGTTATAATTCAATAATACTATAATACTAGAATACTATAATTCAATAATACCTTAAAATAGTTAGAAATATTAAGATAACAATACCACGCTTCTTTCGATAATTAACTTAAATGAAAGTAAATAAAAAGTGCCCAAATTTTTAATAAAAAATAGTAAGATTTCTTTACGCGTGATTGTTGTTAAAGATTTGAAAAATTAATCTAATTAATCGTGTGAACTGGCTAAGTGGGTAACACGCTTCGCTTGCTTTTAAAGAAAAAAAGTAGAAATATTTGATTGATTATCTTATTTTTATGCTTGCTTTTAGATTGGTAATTGTATCTAGTTCAAATTATATAAATGAACTATAATAGAATGGAATAAAGTGTAATGTAATATAATAGTGTGAAATGAAATGAAATAGTATAGAAATGAGATATATCTTTCTTCTCTCTAACCTTTTCACTTTTCAATAAAAGAAAATTAACTATAAGTTATTACCCTTTTCATTCAAAGTAAGTTAACTAATTTTACAAAATCTTCGATACTTTCTTACTTAACTTTTATCTATTTTAGTTTTACAAAAAATCATGTTATTTTTATTAGAAATTTATACCTTTTAAGGAAAATTAACGTGTAGAAAAAGGATAAACTATCAATTTGACTCTAATCTTTCATTATTCTGTTAATATCAAATAACTACTGAACAGTATAATCGATAATGTCTAATATTAGAATAACTATTCAATTAAGAGTGTAGATAATTCTAATCATAATAAGTATGCGATCAAATGTCAAATATTTTAATATATTTACTATTAAACCTGTAGATTTTTATACATTACTTTGTGTTATAGTATCCTATTTGATTCCAAATTTAGAAAAAATAAAAGAAATTTACTCTTATTAAAGAAATAAAGTAGCCTATATATTATAAAGGTGTATAGAAAAAATAAAAGAAATTTATGTGGCCTAAAGAATCACTTAAAATAAAACTTAGCTTGAAACATCTACAAGTCTGCTTTAAATATCTACAAGTCTTTTTACGAAATTATTTACCCCTTTACAACTTAAGTTCTAATAATAATACTTTGTAATAAACGAGCCACGTGAACTCTACCATCTCGCTTGAGTCGTGTTCCTCCTAAAGTTTAACTCGCGTTTCACTCGTGTTCGTGTGGCACCTAAATTTTCACTCGCTTTGATTGAATGTGGTGTGTTGTGATCAGTCGCTTTGATGGAAGGTATCGTGTTTGATTTGTCATCTCCACTTTCATTTCTTAATAAAAAAGATTTTAATCAAACGGTTTTTAACAAAATAATTAATTCATAAAATTCACAAAAGCTAATATCTTAATATAGATTTATATCTCAACAAATTAGTAATTTTAACTAAATTTGACTAAAAAGGGCTATCACAGTAAACCTCACCTACTGCTACCTTAAAAACTTATTAAATTTTACTTTTTGTTAATATCTTTATCTGCATTAACTTCATACAATTATTTGTTTAACCTTTTATGTTTTGTTGTTAATCTAATCTATTTTTTCTTTTTACTTCTAGGTTAATTATTTTTTATTAATATTTAATTTTATGTTGTATACTAATTTATGAATTAATGAAAAGTTGAGATATTCTCAAATAATTAATTAATCTTATTGCTATAACTTAAATAACATATTTATTGAATAATAGTTTTATATAGAATTGTTATCAACTTTAAATTCTAACTCTAAGTTTAATACCTAATATTGAAGTAATTAATTGTATTTTATTATTAGTAATATGAAACTTATTTTAATAAATGCAAATATTGTATTAATTTTAGTTTTACCTTCGCTTATTACTTCCATTATTATTTAATTTTATTTTTCTTTGGAATAGTAATTTAGGTATCCTCACGTTCTAATTATATTAATTTGGGTATAATACCATTCTTTCTAGTAACAATATTTTATTTTAAATTTAATTTAGTTTGGGTTGAATTCTCATCTAATTTATCTTATGCTATTTTACTTTAAATTAATTTTTATAATGATTCTTTCTCTTCTCTTCTTATTCTTCTATTAATTACTTAATTTCTTCCTTTATTAACTTGCTGTTCATCTCTGCTATTTTCTGTGCTATCTTCGCTGTTCGCTTAATTGCAATATTCGCTGTTCGCTTAATAAATACAGTAAATAAAAATAGTCAAAAAGCTTACTAAATTAAACACTTTCATAAAATATGAATAAAATTTATTACAACTAACTATAAATAAGTAAAAAAAAAATATTAAAAATAAGTAGTGTGCAAATCTTTTTATAAATTAATAGTAAAATTTTACTGATAAAAATTAGCTAATAAAGTATTTCACTATGTATATATAATTTATATTAATAATGATAGTAATAATTGTGGATTAACTCCACTTATTTGGATACTTACATATATAAACTCTTCTACATAAAATAACTAAGTAAAAAAAATACAGTTACTAATTAACTCCCATACTTTAAGTAAAGTATAGAAATACTAAGTTAATAATAAATAAATATTATAAAAAATTAAATAAGTATTAAATAATATCAAACTAAATACAATAAATAATTAAATTATAATAATAAATTATTAAACTAATAGTAACTAAATATTCATTATAACTATTTCAATAAGAAATATCTTTCATATTTATTAAAATTAATTTATGAATTAAAAATAATTATAAATAATATAAAATAAACTTAAAGAAACTAAATAATCAGAATAAATTACTAAATTCACATACGGGTTCCATATCTGCGACCCACTTGAGAACCCTATTCCATAACTAAATTTACTATCTACCTTATATTATTACTGTAACTAATTGTAATTCAATAGTACTTTACTACTTCTATTATTTATTAATTCTACATTATACTCCATTATAAAGACTTATATAACTATATATATTATATATATATATACATTATATTTCTACTATACCCATACATATGGCACTATACTGCTATTAATATACTTTATATATCATCAGGGTAGTAACTATACTCAGTATATTATATGTAATACAAGATAGTATGACTAGGAATGTAAGAGCATACTTAATCTACTTTGTGCCTAATAGAAATCTTTATCACTTACAGTAAGTACTTTGCAGATATTTCTAGTTTAGTACCATTCACACTTATCCGTACTCGCATTACATATCCTTATTACATTGCAGATACCATATTCTTATTACTACAGATTATACACCATTTATATAATTATCTTTAATGATGTACTGTTACTTACATTAGATACATTGTAGCATTCTAATTATATTATTATTTATTACAGCATAAACACAATATATTACACACTATATTAACACTTTCCTATCAGACCTCTACAATAAGAATATTATTTATCTACGTTAACATTACTATATAACTTTAATAGATAGAATATCATACCAAATTTAATAATTAAATATAACTATATAAGGACCTTACTAATGCTTATTGTATAATTATAAAGTATACCATATACTTCCATACTTTAATAAAATATACTTTAGTATACACATTATAATAGCTATATCTATAATAACTGGATATATCATTAATGGTAAGACTTCTAGTAGTAATTGTAGTAATTTTAATATTATTTGTAATTCATTATAATAGAATTAATAAAACAATTAAACTAATATACTATTGTTAATATCAAATACACTTATTATCACAGTAATTACATTACTAAAGAGATATATTCAATTGTATACTCACAATAAGCTATAATATAACAGTATTAGTAGAATTATACATAAATTTATTAAATTAGAACTTTATATATATTTTATATACTCTTTATTACAGTTATATTTTATAATACTACTTATTTTATAACCAAATACATCTGTTAAAATAACCTCTTCAAAAGAAAAGAAAAGAGATTTAAAAAGTAAATAGATTATCAAATAGATAACCAGATCTATAATAATAGAGTAAACAATTACAGTTTAAATAAACTTTGTTACTTAAATAAGTAAACCAGCATTGTTTAATGAAACATATTTTGTAACTTAATTAATCAGATCTAATTAAAACAAATTTAGTAAACTAATTTTAGTTAAATCAACATATGTAAAAAAAGTTAAAATAACTAGAGTAAAATATTTAAACCAGGTTTTAATTTACCATATATTTTATTGACTAAATCAATTTTAGAATAATTAAGCAGAGGTGTAAATACACATGTAGTATAGTATATAGATATGCATATGTTATTTTGATATAAATATTTTTATTATTTTCTAGATTAAATCTAAAGCAGTCTAATATTGCTCAACATGTCTTAGATAAAAAAAATAAAGTGATCAAAAAGATCAGCAGAGGTTAAAATTTAACAAATTAATAAAAAAAGTAACTTTAAACAAAAGATGAAAGTAAACATCAGATCTTTAAGAGATAATTTAAACATAATCAATGAAAGTAATCAAAGATTTTTCTTAAAAAGAGAGTAACTTAATATATTAAGATATATTTAAACAGTTATTGAATAAAATTATTTACAAGCTATCTAATTGAAAACATTTATAAAATAATAAAGTTATATAAAATAATAAAGTAATTAGCAGATCTTATAGATAAAATTAAATTAACAAATAAGTAATAAATACTCATTCAGCTGATGAAATAATCAAAGAAATAATCTTTATAGTTATCATTACAACATATCTTTATATGATACTATTTTTCTTTTTATTTTTGATATATTTATATCTTTCCTTTTTAATTTAGGTTCCCGATCCGATTATTATCCCCTCTACTTTAATTTTTCCCCATCTAGAAAGAAAACCTAAACATAAATCCAGTAAGCATATCTAAACATAAAAATTAAATCAATAATCAAATAAACTAATAAATCAGCATATCTTTATACACATATTTTTAAAATAATTAAACATTAAGCATATATTTATTATAAAGAAATAAAGTAAATCAATAAGCAGATCTTAAACATATAAACTTTTAAATAAACAAATAGATCACCAGAGGTTAAATAACCATATCATAAAGATACACATAAAGTAAATAAATAGATCAACAGAACTTATAGTTCCATATATAGTTAATAAAAATATTTATCTATCTAAAGTAAATCAACAGAGTTTTAATGAGAGCTTATCGAATACCTCCCTACTGTCCATATTTATTATAGTTTAAATAAACCCATTGAAAGAAATCAATAACCAGAGCTAAAAACAAAGAAAGTAAATAGATCATCATAATCAAATAAAGTAAACACCATAAATAAACACATAATTAATAGTTATTTAACCAACCACCAGTTCTTATTGAAACACATATTTTTTAAATTAAAGTAAACTAATCACCAGAGCTTAAATAAGCAGATCATTAATAATTTAAACATATAAACTAAACTAAACTAACTAAAGTAAACTAAATATAAAAATCTTAAATAAAAACTAAATAAACAATAAACATATAAATAAACAATTAAATAAACCAGTTCTTTCATAACTCCATTAACTTAAAGACCCATATAGAGTTTACTAATTACCATAATTATTTAAAGAGTTGACATCTATCTTTATCTTATCTATCTTTCTATCTTTCTATCTATTGTTACTATTCAAACTCTAGCTCTAGATTATATTTACTCTATTAATATGTCTTACACATATATTTTATTATTTATATACTATTTTAATAGTATTTTATAGGTTTACTAAGAATGTAGAATAAGTAATTATACTAGTTTATAGGTTTATCAATTTCTTTATTTATTAATAATATCTTAATAGCTTTACTAATTATTTAATACTATTTTATAGGTTTACCAATAATTTAATATAATTTTATATGAATTTAATAAATACTAGCTTTATGTATTTAATTAATATTAGCTTTATTTATATTTACTTTATAGGTTTACTAATAATTAAGATTATTTTATAGTTAATCAATTTTATTTAATACTAGCTTTTATTTATTTATTTATACTAGTTTATAGGTTTATTAATTTTACATTATTATTTTATAATAGTTTTATAAGTTTATCAATTTACCTTTATATAAAACTAGTTTTATAGGTTTACTAAGAATTTATAATAGTTGAGATATTCTATTTAATATCAATCTTATAGGTTTATTAATTATGAATAATAGTTGATATAGTATTATTTACTAGTAGTTTTATAAGTTTACTAATAATTAAGAATAGTAGATATAATTTAAAAGTTGTATCACACCCTTCATTCTGTTACTACCCTTTTTATAACCATAGTTTTATATATTTATAAGGTTTTGCTATAATAAGTACTAAAATATAAAGAAGTAATAATTATAAGTTTATTCCTTTATTTAATATTCTAATAAAAATAAACAAAGAATTTTGCCCTTAATTCTACAGTTAGAATGTGTTATCGATAATTACAATAAAGTGCTTCGTTTCCACTAGGACAAATTAATTCAAATTTTTTATTTTATATTATAACTTCATATTTATAGGTTTATCAGGATTACTCTTTAATAAATAAATAAATAAATAACGAATTCTTAATATTTGAAAAAAGTAAATTAAACATTAATAGTACTATTAGATAGATTACTATTTTGTACCTTTGTATAGATTTTTATATCTATATTTCTTAGTTTAAAACTAAGTTAGTAAAATTGCTTATATTTAGTAAAAATAAGTTACGATAAATTTTATTCTTTATAAAAACATGAGACTACTTAAAACACATCCAATTCTATCACTAATTAATAGTTATGTAATTGATTCAGCACAACCTGCTAATATTTCTTAAATTTGGAATTTTGGATCACTACTAGGAACATGTCTAATTATTAAAATTCTTACTGGAGTATTTCTACCAATACATTATACACCTCATGTGGATCTAGCTTTTTCCAGTGTTGAACATATTATGCGAGATGTTAATTACGGATGATTTATTAGATATCTTCATGCTAATACAGCTTCATTCTTCTTTATTTTTGGTGCGTATATCTTCTTATTGGTCGTGGACTATATTTTGCTTTTGCTTTGTTCATATAAATCTCCTCGTATTCTTATACGGTCAATTGGTGTTTTTATTCTAATTTTTATTATTATTATTGCTTACCTAGCTTTTAGCCTAAAATGAGTGTGTTTCTACAATGATATCGATTTTACTTCTATTTAGCATCTTTATGCTGCTACTATTACACTTATGATTCCAAATAAACGACTTCAAGAGTTTCTATATAAACATAATATTAAACCTGTTCTTCTATTCAAAGATTTTACCAATCATACTACTAAAATTTTGCTTTTCAATTTATAAAACCTCATTTGGTATTTATAGGGTAGTTAATCTAGTAACTAATCAGTTTTATGTAGTATGGGCTAGTACTGGTAATATTACTACCCGTCTTAATAGACAAATATTCTATCTAACAGTAAATAGACCAATTGCAAATGCTATTAATAAATACGGACTATCTCAATTTGCATTTCTACTACTAGAAATTATTCCTGAACAGGATAGTTTTAACAATACAATAATAATTGATCGTGAAAATTTTTATCTAGAAAGTCTTCTACCACAATATAATTATCAGCTTACAGTTAATAATAAAGTTCCACTTAAATATTAATAAGAATATAGGGCTAATTTGAAAGAGAATTATTATGATGAACGACGAGAATTTGCTCGATAACTTATAAAGCTAAACCCCAATCAGTTCATACAAGATAACTTATTCGTATTGCAGCTCTAAATCGTCCTCCCATATCTATTAAATCACGACTTAAATATATTGTAAACACTCGACCTATTACTATTACTCGTCTAGAGGATATTAATTTTAGGATAAATTATCCTACTCTTAAAGAGGCAATTATTGCTATTTCATGTAGTGTAAAAACAATTCAACGTGCTATAAATGGTATCATCAAAAAGAAATGTATTGTGAAAGACAGTGAGAAAAATAGTAAGTATATATCACACCTTTTATTAAATTAATTATAATTATAACCAAACCTTATAAAATTACATAAAGTAATAATAATAATATTTTTAGTAACTTACACCATTTTTTAATTAAATAGAATTATAACCAAACCTTATAAATAATATATAAAGAAACACATTTATAGTCCTATTATGTTCCCCTTGTAATCTTTATTGAAAATAGGTATTAAATTAATAGAATACCTCGACAGGGGTATTAGATATTCATTTTTATCTCTGGCAATATGACTTAAAACGGTTAACTAAAGTTATCACCTTTAAAGACCGTCGGTTGTATACTCATTCGCTACAGAATACGTCACTTGTAGATACCTGAAATGGTACTTAATGTATAGTCGGATATCTGAGATAATTACTATCTCTCAAGGCCTAAATTGATATAAATGATAGTAATATGATTATTTATTAATTAGGTACAACTAACTACTATTTACTGTGATATAAAAAGTAATTTAAATTAAATGAAAAAGAAAGAGATTTTTCGTATACCCTGCCATATGGTTAAATATCACTTTGAGGTGTTAAGTTTAAGTCTGCTTTTTTGCCTTATGTATTTTTAGTACCAGTATAATACTTAATATGATCCTATTTAATATATAGTTATCTACTAATAGCCCTATACTACCCTACTAATATATAATATGCTATATGCCATATATACTAATAATAATAATATAATACTCTTATATATATGTTCTATTATACTCCTTTTAATACTCTAACTAATATATGTAATAATATACTAATTATGCCTATTTTATAGGTTATTTTTTAATAATGAATAAAATTTTAAATGTTATAGTTAACTAACTATATTTAATTGCTGATTGTTACGAAACTTATAAAAAAAAAGAATAAAAATAGAAGTATCAAGTCCTGTATCTAACATTTTATAGGCTATTTTTGATTAAGTAATATATTGTAAATAACTAATTAAATCAAATATTCTTATATGGTCATTGTTACGAAACTTATCTAAACAAAAGAAATTAAATAAAGAGACTGGATATAACCATTTTATAGGCTATTTTTAATAAGAAATATATTATAAATGATAATTAAACAAACTATTCTTAAATGCTGATTGTTAGCAAACTTATATTAACAAAAGAAAGTAATAAATAAACTATCTAGTCCTGTATATTATATTTTAAGAGGCTATTTTTAATTAATGAATATAATGTAAATAAATAAATAAGCTAACTATTTCCAAATGCTCATTATTGATAAACTTATATAAAATAACAAATAATAAACTAAGAAACTATCTAGTATAATATAATTATGACCAAACCTTATAAAGTTTTATAAAATAATATAAAGCTACTACTACGTAATATTGATCTACTAATAATATGGCTGTTCTAATATAGTATATAATATACTGGAACTAATACTGGGTAGAACTACATATATCTAATATGAAATATATATATTGCTATATACTAATAATAGTAAGCCTACTAAGGAATATTGGTTAAATGTAGTATATTGGAAACTTTATATTAACGTATTATGATACTAATAGCTATTATGAATAAACCTATATTGAAAAATAAATAAAATAAAAATATTTAAAAAACAACTAAAATACTATTGTGAACTAATGATATTGGTTAAACTACAAATACTATTGTCAACTAATAATACTAATATAATAAATATAAATATTGTGAATAATACTAATATAATAATAACAAATACTATTACTACAAATACTAATATGGGAAATATTGAAAAGTAATGAATATAAGTATATATATGATAGTAAACTCTGATATAATTAGTATTATTTATGCTTATCTTCTAGGGAATAGTGAAATAGAATATAATATATATGGAACACTAATTAGTTTTACTATAGAAGGAGATAATAGTTAATATCTGATTATGCTGCATGATAAAATTGCAAAAATAGGTTATTGTCGATGTAAACTTCCAATGTTTAAAACAAGAGTAGGTATTAGAGATAAAATACGGTATATTATTATATATCATACTTACACTTCAGTAAGTTTCAACTGAATTCATAAAAATTGATATATAAATGGTATAAAAGAGATTCCAAACAATATAAATGATTATATAACGCCTATGACTGTAGCAATTTGAATCATAAATAATGGAACAAAAGTAAAAGATACAATACAATGGTCAACAAAGAATTTTAATTATAAAGATAATCTTCTGCTATCAAACGTACTGTTTAATAAATTTGGTCTACATACATCAATACAATCAACAGGAGTTGTAGATGAGTATAAAATCTATATTTTTTAAAATTTTATTGCCAATACTACGTGAGATAGTAAAACCATTTATATTCTCTTCTATGATATATAAAGTAAATTAAGTAAATAGCACTCATTTGAGTAGTAAAAAAAAAAAAAAAGCTGTACTAAATTGTATAGTCTTGAATTCTAAATAATAAATAATTTAGTAAAAGGCAACACTGATGTAAACGGTTAACAGTTATATCTCAGGCTTAGACCGCCGCTTA
>Ga0153966_100469_pt1 | contig 15109 bp, 11 predicted proteins | sample TSFL050MetaG_FD_104738 | JGI IMG/M metagenome (GOLD analysis project Ga0153966, IMG submission 104738) | Attine ant fungus gardens microbial communities from Florida, USA - TSFL050 MetaG | ecosystem: Host-associated > Fungi > Mycelium > Unclassified | place: USA: Florida, Paynes | collected... | reverse complement strand
AGTATTCTCAAGTATATAACTGGACTTTTAGTGGTTATGTCTGGGGAGCCAATTCTCTCTCAAGAGCTGTTTATTATGATTATTAGGTTCTGAATGTCACTTATAATGCCAAAATTAATTGTCCAGCATGACAGTGAGATGCCCAAACTTCCCACATTGTCTATACAGCCTCCCTTCTCTACCTTCTAATTCTGCTCTTAGTTTGGCGAGGGTGCACCTTTGGTTGAGCATATCACTCATGAGATTGTTGTATTAGTCTAGTAACATAGTGTTACATTCTGGACAGATGTTGTATATAGAAAAAAGAAGAATATATTTGTTGAGGGGCTCGTCTTCTTCTTCAAAGGGCTTACAGTATATCTGCTGGAGCACACAAATCTTCTCTCAGCCAGGTGCCTACTGTCTTACTGACTATTGCCCTAATAATACTTTGGCTATCACTCCATGGAGGAGACCCCTACACTAATTGCCTTTTTAAGGATACAGCAATATTCCTCTGTGTAGACTAATCACAATGGACCAGTAGCATGAAGTATATAGTATGAACAAAGTACAAGTAACTAAAGAACACCACTTAATTGTAAGGTCTGGTCTGAGCTAGTACCTGAGCTTGGTCCTAGCTGTCCACCTCTGGGGTCTAAACTTCTCAGTCAGTCCACTTAAGCCTGTGGCCCAGCTATAAGGAAGTTGGGATTGGTCTGAGATAACTGCACACTGAGAGAGCAATGAGTATTAGATTAACAAGGATTGAGGCGATCAGTGTCTGGATGTGTTAATGAGTTCTAGTATAAGGATCTTAGTTGTGGTTGAGTAACCTTAACCTTAATCCCACTCTAAGTTAGAGTTTGACAAAGAGAACTCATTAGAGTTCTTGCTAAATTGTGTATACTACTTATTCAAGTCCAATTATTTGTCCTTGTTTACTGATCCAACAATATTACATAATTAAAAGAAAAGAAAAGAAAAAGAAAAAGAAATATTAACTTAGAGGGAATAAGCAATTCATAACAAGCAGAGAAATATGAGCAGAGCCTGTTTTATAACTGGTTAAGTCTGTATGTTTGTGTTGAATTAAGGACAATTGACATAATTGTTATGAATCACCTAGATCCCTTTAAGTCAATATTTCTTTTTTATTCCATTTCATTTATTAGATATATAGAAACTTATTATCAAATCAAAAATAGTGACTCAAAAGAAATATGCAAGAGAAAGATAATATATACAAATAAGTATTTTGTATAAGTAGTATATATAAATTAGCAAGAACTCTAATGAGTTCTTTTTGTTAACTTTGACTTAGAATGGAGTTAAGCCTGAGATTGCTTAACCAAAGACTGAACTCTTATAACAATAGTTGGGGGAAACTCATTGTAAGTATACAACATACATTCATTTTTGGTACATTTATTTATCTCTAACTAAAATAATAAAATATAGAACAATAAAAACAGTCTAATACTAATTTAGTATAGCATTCAATATTCTAATAGGATCTTTCTTGTGAAGTAATAGTGTACCCTAGTATTAAGGTAGTAGCAAGTAGAATAGTAGACATTTGGCTAAAAGAAGATCTATGTACTTCAATAGACATAGTATGAGCCCTTTGAAGAAGATAATATATACTTAACAAATATAATCTTTTTTTTTATAAATCAGATTTTTACTATCCAAGAACATAATACTATGTCTTTGGAACAATTCAGCAATCTCATGAGTAGTATGCTCAATCAAAGGTGAGCCCTAGTCAAATTAAGAACAGAATTAAAAAGCAAAAATGAAAAACTCTGCAAAAGATATGGATAGTTTGGGTATAACTATAAAGGTATTATATCTAGGAATTTGTAGTTATTTTCTTTTTAACTCTTTTCTTTTTAATTTATTTTATTAAATAATAATAATAATAATAATTCTCTTTTTTCTAGTAGATCTCCTCATAGTCATAACCTCCTATAATTACATTGTAGTTTGTATTCTGTGTACATCTCCTTTCTTAGACTTGGTATATATACCACATAGTTACATTGTAGTTCTCCAGTTTGTAAATTAACATTACTTATGTCTATTCCTTCATTCTCTATATATCTTCTTTTCAACTCACACTCCAATGACTCTATTACTCTGAAGTTAGTGACTAATACAGTGACAGAAGATTGGGGTTATCACAAATGGTCACTTACTGAGTTTGTGATTGAAGAGTTCTTTGATTCTCAAGCAAGGTAGAATAAGCAACAAAAAATGTTGTTAAGTCTAAGGTCTAATCCTCAGACTATGAAGCCTTATATACAGGAAATGATGGTCTGTGCACCTGGACAGAACATCACATGTTCTACTGCCTATTGTTCTACATATGGCAGTCCTTTTGTGTCCAGAATAGTGATAACTTAACCATATAAGGGGCTGTCTTTAAACTTTGCCTGACAATGCTTTATGTTTTTGCATTTCTTTCTTTTTTTTTCTTTGGTGGTATACTTATCAGTAAGTTTTAGATATTATTCAGATTTCAGAGTGATTATTTTTTTTCTTTTATTTTAATTAACAAATCAATCTATTATCTCTAACACTACTCTGTGACAAAAGGAAAAGAAAGAGAAATGAAAAAAGAACAAGTTTCAAATGCTAACAAGTAAGATGATGAATTGTGGGGCTAAGGAAATAAGGAGATAGGTGGCAGAAGAAAGTAAGGTATAGTGCTTCAGGTGTTGGGGTATGGGACATTGAAAGTGGAAATATCCTAATACTAGAGTAGTAAAGGAAAAGACAATAGAGGTGAGACAGCAAGAAGAGGCACTATCACCAGAAGTATGGAAAAAGGTGCAAAAATACTATAGGGTAAGAGAATTACCCCCAAGAGGGGCAGTTATAATGGACAATATAGCAGAAGGTAGTTTTTTTTGTAGAATATAGAGAATGTAACTATAAAGGAATAGAAACTTAAAAGAACCAGGAGTAGGGTTTTCTGAGTAAGGTACAGTTGTGTAATATATGGTGTGGTAGTTGTAAAGAAGGGTAGAATTGGAGGTAGGCAGAAGTAAAAGCAGAGAGAGCAGAGAAGATAAAATGTAGTGTTTGTGGAGGAAAAAATGTAGTAATAGGAGCAGCAATGGAGTGGAATGATAAAGGAAAAGTTTTCTATTTACCATGCAGGACAGGAAAGAAAGTGTCTCATTCCTCAAAGGCAACCCAAGTGTGTTCTCCTTCTGAGACAACATAACATAAACTATCTCAATCCCTTACTTATCTGAACAACTATGGTAGTGGTATTCTACCCAGCATCTCCTGATTAAAGCTCATCTCCTTTTTTTAATTCTTTATCTAAGTAGTCACAGCATGTACTACCATGGCCTGCCAGCACACTCCATTAATGATTTTTTTTAGAAAAACAACAGGATCTTCTCTAGCACTTGTGCCATACATATCTGTTATCACATTACTTAGATTCCCCTCCTCCTTAGTGTTAAACTCAGGTGATTAGATCATCAGACCAAGTAGATTGACTCAAACTTTAATGTTCCTGAGTCTCTTGTTCTACTCATCCACTCAGAATATTCCAGTTGTATAACATTATTCAGGAATGTATAATTTTGAGGCAGTATAAACCTCGGAACCCTCGGTGTCCATGTCTGGTAAAAAAGAATTATTAGGGGATATAACCAGATGGTACGAAACCTGTCTTTATTATCACCTCCCAGAGTCTACATGCAGACCAGTGAACTGCGGCAAATTCGCGATCTTCTAGTCAAGGCGCTTGACGACTTGGAAAACACGGCTGCTCGTGATCTTCCGAAAGGACCATGGCCGTCACTACGCTCTCCGATCAGTGCCAACCAACAGCAACTACATAGGAAACCAGATGTCCAGAAACTCTGCAGTATCATTATTGCGGCAGCTTACCAGCTCATATGTCTTGTCAGGGAACCATTCTCCACCCTCATTGATGCTGCTGGAGGCGTGAGTCGCTTTCGCTCGCCACAGGCTTGGCTGATATCATTCAGTCCTTGTTGACAACTGCATTAAACACTGCAAATGAGCTCAATGTTGCAGAGATCCTTCGAGAGGGTGATGATGAGGGTGTTGATATTTCAGAAATAGCGGCACGCTGCCAGGCAAACCCGGACAAACTCGGCAAGTTATTCGACCTCCTTATGGCATCTACTTACCCTTTTTGTCAGGACGTTGCTTAAGGATTCTTGCCACGCATCATATTTTCCACGAAGTCCGTCCAAATGTCTTTGCAAACAACAGAGTGTCATCCTTATTGGACTCGGGTATCCCACACCGAAAAATACAACGAGAGTGCGTGTTCACCGACTCCCTTTTTTGGCACCCCATATATCATTCGTATGACAGTCAGTTAAAGAAGTTCACAACGTATACCTCATCATGCGAGATCTCTGGATATGTTGGTCACTTGTGAGTCTCAAGTTCCTCTCACTTGATACTTTCACCTGAGCCATCAGTGCCGACGACGTGAGGAGGGCAGCCATTTACCACCTCGACGACTGTAGAGCCGATCCATCTATTGTTACGCGCACCCCATTTCAAAGGGCCTACAGCACTGATGACAATCTTTTTTCCTGGATGTCTAATCCCTCTCATAAATATGAATTTGCTCGTCATAATGCTTGCATCAGGGCTACAATCGAATGGGACTCTCCTGAAAGTCTCTTGCAGGGTTTGTCGGACACCTTTACACAGTTGGTGATGTACTCATCTTTCAGGTTTTGACTGGGCTTCAATCCCTCGAGGAAGTGTTATCGTTGATGTCGGAGGGGGAACTGGAAGGCCCACAATGACTCTTGCAAGAGCATTTTCCCATTTGAAGATTGTCATCCAAGATAGAGAGTCGGTCATTCAGGAAGGTATTGAGGTATGAAAAACTGTCCATTTCAGAAGTGTCTGGCTGATTTGATCACCAAGTACTGGGAGAAGAACTACGATGAGGCTCTGAAGGAGGGTCGGGTGGTATTCACCGGTCTGTTGACCGTGTTAGAAATGGCGACCCAATACTGACATTTCTTCAGTGCATGATTTCTTTGAACCACAGCCTATCCAGGGTGCTAGAGTATATTTCGTTCGAGTCGTGCTCCATGACTGGGACGATGACCATGCCACTAAAATTCTCAAAAATCTGCGCCATGTAGCTGAGCTGGAAAGTCGTCTAGTGATAGTCGATCACATCACGTCTTTCGCCTCAGCGGCTGAATCACACCATGCCCGCAAGATCAGCATCGATCCTCCCATGCTTGATCCCCCCATTCCTCTGTTACCTAACCTAGGTAAAGCGAGTGCCAATACATATTTTATGGATATAGCTGTCAGTCCTTCTTGGCTTTGCTCCCTGTTTATGTTTAACGCCTCCTGATAGATGCAACTACTCCTCAACGGCAAAGAAAGGACACTTCCTCAACATATTCATGTGATTGAGGGAGCAGGATGGTGTGTCGTCGAAGTGCGATTCACAGGCGATGGAAACCTTGGTTTTATTATTGCTGAACCTGCCTGACGCTGTTCCCTGTTCCTTGCACTGCATCCGCAAAATGACATCCTGACTGCTGCCTTGTAACTTCTGAAAACCAGAAGTTTTAACTGATTCTTTCAGCTTAGCCGAGAATGGTGGACTCAAATGATTTCTCTGTCCAATTACAGAAATTGACTATCTTTCTATCTTGTGTTTTTGCCCCCTTACCAGGCTCAACTGTTGAGCATATGTATACTACATCAAGAAGTCCACAGGTTTGATGACCAGTCTCCCGATCCCTCTCATTGGATGAGTTTCTCGTTTCTATGTGTTGCAAATAATCTCACCTTGGTCCCTTCCCTCGCTGCCCCAGTCCGTGGTCTTCGATTTCTTGGCAAACACCGCAGATGGAGCTATAGCATGCATATTAATCATTCTTATTGCTTTTTGAGATTTCAGCCTCAAAGGTTTACTGGATATGGTGTTAAAATCCCTCTACTGGATTGTATTCTCGATTCAATCATGGGACTCGAAGGCACGTATGAATGTTTTTGATGCCCCCAGTTTGGTATTAATCCACAACAGTTGCCAATATCTGTCAAGCTCATCCTACATTTTCAGAATTAATATCGGTTGCGCTGTCTCCGCGGATCTCTATGCCTTTACTCTTAGAGACGTTTTCCTATCCCATAGGAGCTTGTGACTCCTTTCCAGGAGCTTTCCTCGGACATCCGCTGAGGATTTTGGTTTGCCAGTGAGGGATGTTCGATAACCTTTGACTTTTGATCTTACATGGAGATTGTCCTCGGTAACCGAACTTCAATTCTACCGATGTTGGGCTGTGTTAACAACGTCAATTGACAGTTACATATAAGCTTTCAGTGTTGTGAGACGTATACATTGTACATCATTGAGAAGGGTACTATTTTCACATCGCCAAAGCACGGCAACAACAAAAATGACTTGTGGGGCTACCTTGAAAACTCACTACTTCAACCCCAGTGTAAAGAAGTCCTTAGCGTCGTGCGAAGGGAGGGTGGAACACCGAGATTAGATCGTGGTTCTTTTTTTATTTTTAAATCATCAGTTTATCACACGGTGCTCGATCGCAGTCCGTATTAGATCGTGGTTCTGGAGCTACAAAGTGCTGTCAACGGAAGGACGGAAGTATAGAACCGGGGGTATAATTAGTTGATGAATTTTTTGATTCAAGAGTCTCAACCTTGTGCAGTACATGTTACCATCGAGCACTTCTAGTGTGTGAATCTCCTTGTCCAGTCCGACCATCAACCAAATTCTATCCGGCCGGACGCACTTCTATTTCGTTCATGCCTAAAATTCTCTACAGGTATCAAATTGAGGACCGTGTGCTCAAGGGCCACGAAAATGTCAGACAAGTCAGCAGTGGATGCGTCAAAAGGTCGGATCGCCGGTTCATAATCTTACCTGACAGGATGTTTGAGTATTTTCATGACGGATGACGGATAATGCAAAATGACAAGCTCATGACTTCTGTTTAGGGAGACCACATTGACATCAGCATTATGTCGAAGGAGTCCATGGTGGCTCTATCCCACATTCAAATCGTCTTCGTTACAGCGTCAAACGCTGCTATCTGTCTCTTGGACATGAAATCCCAAGATGTTGATAGGGGTAACACGAGGCACACAAAGGAGGTTCGATAATGAATGATAACACTTCATATTTCTCCTTGGCTTGAGCTCAAGACACACGGATGCCACATTGTCATTGATATACACGTCTAGTGAAAGGACCTTGGATGTGAAATGCAAACAGAATTTAATGTACTTCGACGAACAGCGCAGGAGCTACTGTCCCTGCTGTCAATGTCAATGTCACAAGACAAGGGAAGCAAACTAGGAGAGTCTCTGCTGGGTACACTTCTAACCGAGATACCGAACAGTAGGTAACTAAACAACTTGCCGTATATCCGACCCTGGGTGGAGCATAAATTCTACCAATCCCATCTCTGCAGTCACCCAATGTTTCACAAATGAGAGTCCTGCCATTTCTCCAAGCCAAATGAAGTCTATTAGGGTCCGCTCTCTACCGTTCATGAGTGTCATCATATTGATATCCATTGTATACTGGCGAATACGACCTTCCCCATAATTGGGTAATAGGGGTTCAGGAGCTTGAAGGCATGTGGCTTCACTTTCTAGCACACGATATGCAGGCTGGATGATGAACTCATCTGCCAAACGTCACTCAATAAGAAGTACATTGGCGAGGATCAAGACTCACAAATGAGTAGTCTACTCTCATTGGTCATAGCAGCTCTTACACTCTTCATGATGTTAACACAATCTTTGTCGTGCCAGTCATGCCTGACAAGGTAAAATGAGCAACCATTCTTTGAATTTTGTGCGAGAAGATGCTCACAGAACGTTTTTGAGCTAATTAATACTGGGTCAAGAATGAGTGAGGTACTTGGCACGAATTGCACTCACGAAGTAGATATCACAACCCTTTTTGGGAGATTCCTTGAAGAAATCTAACGGTATGAAAGAGATCCTTTTCTGCTGAATGGCATTCGGACAACGTTGAGGCCATACTTTATGCTTTGCAATGTCAAGCTGCCCAGGAAGGTCTTGCAGAATAAATTGAAGAGCAAGATAGCGTTCTGCTAACTGGATGGAGATACTACCGACTCCACCTCCAACATCACAGACCACCGAACCCTTCTTGAGTTCATTCCATGGGAAGTCTTAATCAAATGAGATTCGATCTAAAGCCATCAAGGAACCAGAATTATGTTTTACCATGAACAACAGCGTCTGCCTCAATTGCAGCCCCTAATCCTATCATGCTGGACCCAAACCGCTTTCTCCGTCTGATTTGTTCTGGGGATGACTGCGGAACACAATCATTGGTAATTGTGAAGATATGACGATAGTAATAAGAACGTACCCCAGCGAAATAATCGAAAATACTTCCATTAATGTGAAAAGAATTCGAGAAGGCAGAGTCTTGAGGTAGCGTGGAAGAACTTATCGCTGGACTATTAAGGTTGTCACTCAGGGTAGAAGCAGCTTTAAACGCTTCATCCGTTCTGCTATCATGAGTGAGCATTCCACAGTGCTGCACAAGGAAACGCACATGTGTAGACCAAAGTGAGTTAGAGGGTTTGTTGATAAGAGCCAGACACTCAAATGATTATTAGCATATGTATCAGCACTGACTAGACCCATCAGTGATCAGTGAATCGGTCAACAATCAGTTACATGCTTCTGACCTTCTCTAAAGACATGTTTGGTTGCAAGAAGGCGTAGGACCCGACCAAGCTTTTTGTGATCAATACCAGTTCGTCGTTCCAAATCTGAGATGTGCATTCCGGAAGGATGATCTACAAGTATATCCGGAATTCTGTTGGATAAGACAACTTGAAGACATGCCGATTCGTAAAACTAGAAGCGACAGATGTAGTTCAAATTATTGCTAAGAGAAGTCACGATGACCTACTGCCATGAATTTCTGTTTCCTGAGATGACAGCCTGAAGATATGGAAATCAATCGAAACTGACATTGACAAGAACATCACTAGGTCGGGCCACTTCACAGACGAGCTGTGAACAGGCAGCCTCAATGGTATAGATTGAGACACGAAGCTCTGGATCATTATGCCCATCTTGTGCTGGATATGAGGAGCTAGAAAGATGACGATCAACAACCTCGGTTGCGTTGTTTATCAGTGACAAAAGAGTTTGAAGCTGTCTGTTCTGGATAGCCATATTTTTGTGAGAGTAAGGAGTGCGACCTATTGTTAAGGCTAAGATGTTATATACCTCATCCACCTAGCTTGGCTGGAATATCGAATGGTACACTAAAAATAAATTAGGTTTCATCTCCTGATCAGATGTTCCATTTTATGATGGTAGAGATAGATAGCTGAAAATTTGATTAGTCGATCGACAAGAATTACTGCGGATGGGCATGGGATTCAGGATCGTGGTCTCACTTTGTCACCCATTTCAAACTAATTTCAAACCCCGCAACTGTTATTCCTGCGCCCGTAGAGAGAAAAAAACCAGTATCTGTTGAGGAAAGCACTATCAACCTTTCTCTCCAAAACTTGGGACATCCGGGATCCAAGATGTGGAACAGATATCACGTCTTTCAATGGTCTCCACTTTCAGTCAAATTGAACCTTCCTCTGGGGCCTAGGACGGACAGAGTACATGTGTCATGCCTCAACGAGATGACAGGAATGGAATACCACCAACTATCAAGGCAGCCTTCAGTGCAAGCTGACTTTGGCACTGTCATCTTGTCGCACAAGCTGGAAACTTGCTGCGGCGGATGCAGCCGAGCCACAAAATTGGCGTAATAATTCTGGCCGATGTCAAAACACGTCACATCACGTTCACGCACGCTAGTGACGACTGCAAGAAAAAGGCTGTAACGACTTGCTACTCGCAGAACGTGACGTAAAACTACTGTACTGGATGATCAAGGTACATAAAATTTAACCTAGCATGAGCATGATCGATTCTCTGGCTGGGTTGAGAGCGAGTGAAGTCTTGGCCAAGTGTAAGTCCGGTTGTGATGCAAGCCTAAATGTGTATCCAAAGATGGGTTGTTGATTGCTATTTATCTGCTACTTCATTTTATGAGATCGGTCCTCCGTTTTCCAGTTGCCGGAAGTCTCAGCCTGTTTCCCACCCCCCAATAGATGGGTCATTTCATTGTTGCAAACCATACATTCAGGAGGATGGTTTTTCTTATCAAAGACAGGATGATAAGGACAAAATAGACATTCTTTTTGGTACATTTACCTAATATAGGTGACTTGCTATAAGCAGCTCAAGAAAATCTGAAATCCCAGATATCCTCAGAGTGGCCTATGGCCACATGCCAGACACAAATTTCAGGGTATCCCAGATGTTCCCAACTATTATGATCTAGGAAAACTATTTTCCAGACTTTCTAGATCTAGGTACCTATTTTTGTATCAATGCCACAGAGTGTCAGAGTATGGATTAAATAGAAAAATAAAAGAATAATACTTTAAGAGTCTGAAGTATTGAGAAGCTTGGAGCTTAGTACAAGTCTGTTGAAGGGGGTAATGAATTATTATTGCATTACTTACTTAAACAGTTAGGCTATATTCTATTCTTAGCACCATTACTACCAGAAAGCATGTTTTTCAAAGAACATGTGGAGAGAGTTTGTATAAATGTGTGTGAGTTAGAAAAGATGGATATAATATTAGAGGTACCATGGTTGGCTACCTATAACCCAGAAATTGACTAGAAAAAGAGAGAGGTCAAGATGGTGAAATGCCTACTATTATGTGGAAAATCAGTGAAGGTAAAAGGAAAGAAAGAAATTCAAGGGGAAGAACAAAAAATAGTTAGATGGGCAGTAGATAAGAAAGAGGACTGGGAAAGAGAAAAAAAATGCAGATAGACCACAGAAAGATAGAGGAAATGGTTCCCAGAAAGTTCCATTAGTGGTTGAAAGTATTCAGAAAGGTGGAATCAAAAAGGATGCTAGTTAGGAAAGTCTGGGATCATGTAATTAATCCTAAAGACAACTTCAAAGCAAATAAAGTAAGAGTATACTTGTCATAAATCTTTCTTCTCTAAGTTAATATTTATTTCTTTCTCTTTTTCTTTCTTTTAATTATGTAATATAGTCATATCAGTAAATAAGAACAAATAATTGGACTTGTATAAGTAGTATACATGAATTAGTGAGGACTCTAATGAGTTCTCTTTATCAACTCTGATTTAGAGTAGAGTTAAGCCTGAGATCACTCAACCAAAGACTAAACTCTTATACTAGAACTTGTTTTCACTTCTAGGACACTGATCACCTTAATCCCTGTCCAACTCAACTCTCATTGCTCTCTCAGTATGTGGTTAGCTTAGACTAATCCCATACTCCTAATAGCTAGTATTACAAATGGTCACTTACTTGATTTGTGATTGATGAGTGGTAATTCTCAAAGGTTTGAGTGCAAGGTAGAGTAAGCAACAAAAGACGTTGTTAAGTCTGAGGTCTAATCCTCAGACTAGAGAGCCTTATATACATAAATAGAATAGTCTATACACCTAGACAGAGCATCATATGTCTACTGCCTATTGTTCTATATATGGCAGTTCTTTTGTGTCTAGAATAGAGATAACCTAATCATAAAAGGACAGTCCTTTGTTTGTGTTCAAGGATTGATGAGTATTTATAGATGATAGACCAGTGTTATATCAAACATTAAGGTTCTTGTATCTCCACAGGATCTTATTGCCTTGGGGTCTATTTATGGTTATTAGAAGTATATTGAAAAGAGCTTCCATATATATATAGAAGCAAATATCTGTGTTTAGTGGTTCCCAAGATATCAGCCAATCAGTGTCCAGTACTGATCACTTGATATCTTGATGAGTACTAATTGCTTTGGCATATTTTGGATATTGTTTGAAAGGTCTTCTTGAGGGCTTTCAGAAGCATCTAAGACCATCAAAATTGCGCAAATATTTGTAGAGTTATGGCCAAATGAACTTTGTAACAACTAAAAAGAGCAAGAACTTTTCTTCAATGGATTGAATAAGACATTCTAAAAATAGAACAAGAGGTAAGATTAGATAAGATAAGGATTACATGATCCAGTCATATAACAGATCATATAATAGTATTACAGTCATGCTATAGACTAGTAGTCATATACTGTATAGTTTACTATTCCACCAAAAAAGCAATGTTAGCAAGGCTACTTGCTAATAAGGGTCCAGCTATTTATGTAGTTCATTGAACAAGTATTTTGTTATACTTTCATAGTACTATTTAGTAGTCATTTTTTTATGATAAATAAAAACTTCTAAAAATATTATGGGAAATTGCTTAAGTATACACATAGACAAAGAGCATTTATGTATAAGTAGATAAAGCAATCTATAAAAAAACTCCATTAAGTTCTTTGTTATAAATCACTATTTTTTCTAAGTTAATATTTATTTTCTTTTTCTTTTATTTTATTTTATGGACATATGGATATATATTTCCCAATATGGAAATATAACTTAGAAGGGATATGTGGAATATTATAAACATATACAAATATATAGAAATATAAGTAGTAGAACCAAATAAACAAGAACTTTAATTATAAAGACCAATCACTCAGATAATCCAAGTTGTAATAAAATAGCAGACAAGCTGGAACATCCACAGTAGCGGAATATCTTATTTCTTTATCATTTTCTTTTATTATGTAATAGTTTGAAGTGTACAGAACATCATGACTTAAAAGGAGTCTGCAGGATAATTTGAGTAGACAAATACTAGTAAATACCAATTTGCATATAAGTAGCTAAACCAGTTAGTGAGGACTCTAACAAGTTCTCTTTGTCAACTCTGACTTAGAGTGTGAGCTGAGGTTATCTCTACCAACGATCACTATACAAGTAGGCAGATCCTAACTTGGTCTGTGTATTACTTTCCCATGGTGATCATGTGATATCAATGTGATATGTCATATAACCTCCTATGTAACTTTTCTGATTATGTAAGTCTGTTCTAAAAATGGAAAGTGTGTCACAAACTTCATTTGGCCATAACTTCACAGATACTTGCACGATTCCTATGGTCTAGGATGCTTCTGAAAGCCCTCAAGAAGACCTTTTGAACAATGCCCAAAATGTGTCAAAGCAATTGGTACTCATTGAGATATCAGTTAATTAGTGCTGGACACTGATTGGCAGATATCTCAGAAACCACCAAATGCAGATATTTGCTTCTATATACACATAGAAGCTCTCTTCAATATGCTTCCAATAACCATAAATAGTCCTTAGGGCAATAAGATCCTGTGGAGATACAAGGACCTCAAGGTTTGGTATAACACTAATCTATTACCCATAGATGTACATCAATCCTTGAACACAAACAAGAACAGCCCCTTTAATGGTTAAGTTATCACTATTCTGGACACAAAAGGACTGCCATATGTAGAACAATAGGCAGTAGAACATGTGATGCTCTGTCCAGGTATATAGACTATCTATTTATGTATATAAAGCTTTCTAGTCTGAGGATTAGACCTCAGACTTAACAACATCTTTTGTTGCTTATTCTAAGTTGCTTCAAACACTCTTGAGAACTTCTAAAACTCAAATCCAATCACAAATCAGTAAGTGACCTTTTGTGATAAAGTGAAAATAGAAAAGAAAAGAAAGAGTTCTCATGTCATGATTCATGACACTAATGAGTTCTCTTTGTTAACTCTAACTTAGAGTAGAGTTAAGTCTGAGATCACTTATTAAGAACTAAACTCTTACATTTTTTTGTTCTCTTATAATATTGAGTATGATAAGTTAGTTATCTTGACTAGGTTTATCATTATAGAAGAGTATATGCACTACTGTTGGAGTAAAGGTAGAACTAGTCAAGGCCTAGGTTAGCTATTTTAAGTAACCAGTCTAGCTAGAGTAGTGTTGATTGTATTCTCTAAGGTATTTTATTACTTAGCCAGTTCTTATAGATTATATTGTAAATAGTCTAGAACATCTACTATATCTTTGAAAGTATTTACAGACAGAGACATTTTGTAAGAACAATTCAGATAGAGGATTAGTATTGGCAGAGAGGATAACCTAGGGGTAGCTGTCTATTGTAACTATCCAAGGCTCCATTAGGAGATGCTATTCTGCTGTAAAAATAACTGAAGTACAAGCAACTTTCAAAAAATTAAACTTTATAGCTAGATTACAACTTATCTCCAAGAAAATAAGATGAGGCTTCTAAAGAGATGTTCTGCTTTATATATTCAGCTACTAGTTATAAAGAGCAAGCTAGTTGAGACAACTAACTTAGATTCCATTCAACATTATGAGAGAACAAAGAGAACTCAATAAAGTCCTCTATAGATTATTTTGTCATGAATCACTCAATCTCTCTAAGGCAATATTTAATTGTTTTTTCTTTTAATTTACAGACATGCAAGAACTTATTACCAAATTGGGAATGGTAACTCAATAGGGAAACATGAGAGAAATATAATGTGTACAAATAATTAAAGTAGTATAGAACAATTAGCAGGATATCATAAACCATCTACCTAAACCAAAAATAGTACAGCTAGAGAGATGGGAAGAATAGGAGTTATTCTTGGATGGACTAGATAAAGGATTCTAAATATAGAAAAGGGAGATAAGATAAGATAAGACGAGATCACCTAACTTGGTCATATGATAGATTATATAATAGAACCTTCTGGAAAGATTGGTAGTTACTTAAGCATATACATATACAAATACCAATTGTGTATAAGTAGGTAGCACAATCCACCAAGAGACTCCATTGAGTTCTCTTTGTTTATCTCTAACATTGAGTGTGATAAGATAGTTGTCGCAACTACCTTGTCATTACACAGGAACTCTAATGAGTTCTCTTTGTCAAACTCTGATAAAGAGTAGGATTGAGATTAAGGTTATCCAACTGCAACTGAAGTCCTTACATACTTTATCTGCTTATATACAAATACTATTTATCACAAACTTCATTTGACCATAACTCCATGGATACTTGCACAATTCCCACGGTCCAGAATGCATCTGAAAGATCTCATGAAGACCTTTTAAACGATGCCCAAAACATGTCAAAGCAATCAGTACTCATTGAGATATCAGT
>Ga0153966_100468_pt1 | contig 15153 bp, 16 predicted proteins | sample TSFL050MetaG_FD_104738 | JGI IMG/M metagenome (GOLD analysis project Ga0153966, IMG submission 104738) | Attine ant fungus gardens microbial communities from Florida, USA - TSFL050 MetaG | ecosystem: Host-associated > Fungi > Mycelium > Unclassified | place: USA: Florida, Paynes | collected... | reverse complement strand
TCATGGAAACATCATTCCTTGGAGCAGTTTCTAGGATACTTAGGTATATAAAATAGGGAATGTACATAGAATAATTGAAGGTCTTTCTTCCTTTCCCTCACTCCCTGCGTGCATATTTATTTTATGCTGCGTTACTGTAGGGCTCTCTAGAAAGACCCATTGCTTTCTCTGTGTGCTATACAATTCCATCTTTCTACGAGTCCACAGAATGTTCTAGTAGTATTCATCCTAGTATAAAAAGGGACATATCTACCATTAGATAGAATAATACAATCTACCTTTATATCTCTATCCTCAGCTTTGCCCCATAATCTCTACAAGTATGACACCCTCTGACCATCACTCCTTGGCTGTGAGGAGGATCAGGCCCTGCTCAAACATTGAGATATAAAGTACAATCATCAGTACATGTCAATTAACATCATTTGCCAGACAGAAAGTGAGGTTGTTGGAAGGGCCCTGGGCCTAGTAGTCTACTGCTACATCATCATAATTAGGGCTCTGATCTTCTCGTGCGTTAATGTGATGGGTGGGTTAGGATGCCGTTATCTATTATCCCATCCTCTCGCTTTAGATCTTCGCAGGTCCAAAGATGGGCCTTCTCAGTTTTATCCTCACCCTAATGGCAGGTGTCAAGTTTTCGAGAAGCACAGTGTGCTTACCTGGTAGTGCTTTTGCTGATCTGCCCCTTCTCTCTCGTCAACGTCGTTCCTCAGTCCCTTCCAGAAAATGAACTCTTCAATTTCCCCCTCGCTCACTCAATAATATGTTTGCTCACCGCCTATTCTGAATCGGTCTTTTCACTTCTCTTGACTCTTCGACGTCGACGGACTATCCGAACAGCCACAAGCTTATTCTGGTCATTGCTGATGGTATGGCTAGGAGCGTCCGAAATACATTGACGACTCTGTTTGTTCATGATGGCTTTGTTATTGCTCCTCAAGGCGTTCAACCTCACTCTGACGTCGCTATCGCCGTTGTCATAATTTATACCAAATTCTGCGACTATGATGACGCTACCGACAACAAAAGTTCATTGTGCCTGTCGCTAAATGTGGCAACTCTCTCGATGCCGATGACACAAAACAAGACAATTGTAACAAGCGCAATCGCTAAATTGTGTTGAGGGCACTCTTGCAGGAGGTGATGTCCGATGAGGAGCACGAAATTTTTCAACTGAATTTGGAGGGTAACTGACGTGTGTCCAGATCGATACAAGTTTTATGCCTATATGTGGATGCTGATACCAAGGTTTTCCCGATTCCTTATTGAGGATTGTCAGTTGTATGGTGCATAACGAACAGATTACGGGTCTGTGGCGAAACAAAGATTGTGAATAACGTAGAGACTCAAATTCATGTGCCACATGGCTAAAGCTTTTGGGTCCAAGTATGTATTGTATCGAAGCACCAAAAATACTTTTTATTGGGCTCCTATCCTTGCAAATCTCGACATTGTGGAGCACTAATCTGAGATTGTCGATACTCTTCTCCACTACCATGGCATCGTCCACCAAGACTTGAGGTGTGTTTTCCTCTCTCTCCTCTCTCCCTCTCTCCACCTACCTGAGAACATCCTCCACTGCTCCAACGACCCCGGCAGCGATATCGTCGACTTTGCCATGCAAGGCCCATCCATTTTTTACCCTTGATTACCCTTTGCTCATCCTTTGACAGAGTAAAAATTATTCATTCTTCGACAAGCAACTTCCATGTGCATACATAAACAAAACACGGGCTGACTGCTCTCTATCTGGACAGTTATCTTCAGGTTCTCCTCTGCGGCCACCTCCCTTTTCGTGCCGACAACACCATCACCTTTGCCCAGCAAAATGCCGACCCCAAAGATGAATTCCAGAGTTCAACCCTGTTTCTGATCAAGCCAAATCCTTTATCCGACATCTTGCCACCCTCGATCCACTCCATTGTTCCACCACTCAGGTGGCTCCACACGACCCTTGGCTTACCCCCACCACCAACAACAGGCCATCTCATGTCGATCTCTCCCCATACTCAGACAGAGTTGGAGTCCCAGAGTCGTAGTGCCTTGACTGGGATCAGGGTTGCTAACAGGTTCAGCTCTTTTTCTGCTGCTACGAGTCGGCAGGGCACGCAAGGTTGGCAGATGGCGCTATCAAGATCCGAATCCAGGCGTCGTCATACAAGGGCTGTCGGAGGAGGAGGAAGAGAAGAACAATCTTAGTCAAGGTGACACTACGTCTGGTTCTTTTGAACCTGCTCGTTGAGAACCGTTGGTTCCGTGGACAGAGGTAGTGGGAAAAAATCTAGATGATTTTCTAATGCTTCTTTGTGTAAAGTAGAAAAATTGCAATTTTTGTCACACTATCTCGCCAACAAACATAACAAGGGTTAGTGCACACTAGATACAACATTATCTACTAGGATGAACAACATCAAACATCCTATCCATCATCTTGCCTCTTCATGTATTTCTTCACCCAAGGAGATGATTCCTTTATCACCTCGCGAAATATCTGCTACAGTATCCCTATTGGACTCCGAATGACAGAACCTGAGGGATTCGATTTCCATGGAATCTATACTTTCATCCAAGGGACAATTTGCTTCGAGTAGATTGAGTATCAACCGTGACACCTGAGCAACACATGAATAAGGAGTGATGATATAGATATAGAGACGAGTGTCTTTACTTACAGTGAAGGGATAAAGGAAGAATGCAACGCTAATTATTCGGGTCAGTAAAGGGAAGACTAGCAACAATAACAACATACTAGTTAAGGGTAATCAAAATAGATTCAGAAAGATGTAGGGAAAAAGTAGCATCCAGGCATGAGAGGGCTTTGAAAAGGATGAGTTTTAGTCCATTAGTTTTATGCTCTAGGCTTACTCAAGATACTGGATAGATCGGTCATCAGTTAGATCAATAATATCTAGTTTTCGACTCACGGCATGAATAACAACGTTCCATCGCGGTAAAATACATACAATAAACGAGTCGACGTTTTCATGTGGGAAATACGGCCGGGTATTCCATCACTAAAAACCCTTTGTATCTTGTATGTCATGGTGAACCTGATAAATGTCAAGAGGACTTCGATTGCAGTTGTTGTGGACCTGAAAATTCTTTTTTGTGTGAGGATAAATGTGCAAGTCAGGAAAGCGAAATATGTTAGAACACATACTGCGAGGCAATATTAAGACTATTCCATATAACATCCAGGTGTGTTTCATTTACCCAGCAACCATAGAGAGGGACTGGCACTCCGGCAACTAATTGAATATATACGTCACATATGGACGCAGACATGTTAGACTGAAAAATACAATGAGTTGGTGGGTTCAGTATCGTACTGTTTTAAGGCGTACCAGGATCTCAGCTAATTTCAGTCCTCAGTGGTCTGTCAATCAGAAATCAAATTGTACAAAAACATACCTGCTGTCATGAAATACAGAATTAATGTGACTAGATTCCAAAAAAAACAATGAGTCCATTGTGACATTTTTCTAGCTCTCTCACCAATGACATTCTTGTTCCAAATTGCTCGAAGGCGCAGGACCAGCAAAATCTTCACTACTAATATATTCAACGTTGAGAGGAATCTATTGACATCAGCTACTCTAGTCTTTAAGAGTCATGATGAAACTCACTTGATAGCTGAAAAATATCCAAATGTGCACCTAGCAAAGTGGCAGGTCAGAGCAAGCAGCAAATACATTTGACCTATACCACTAAGACATGCTAGTCAATGACGATATCAAGACTGAATTAAGAATACTGTCTCACTGATTTTGATGCCCAGGCTTTATTGTGACCTGGTGAAGTATCAATATGAATTGAATTGATGTCGGATAATTTCCTCGTACTATATGAATACAATCTGAAAGTCAGGATCAGTTGTTTCATTGAAGAAAATAAGGGGGGTCGCACTTACATCATGCTTGCCCAGTTAATTACCAGGATAGAAAAATAAATGACATGCAGTTTTGACCACTTCCTCCTGAGATTTGAGACATCAGTGGCAATAGTCGGCCATCGAATGGGAAACATACTTATGGAGATACTGAACCTAGGAGAGAAGAGATGTGGAATGATTATTTACAAAAGGAAAGTCTTACCTGTTGAGGAATGTGATAGGTGAAATCATATAACATCAATGTAGCAGCAATGACTTGAAAGGGCTTCAGCTGTTGCATCGAGAGCGATGGAATAAGGAACAGCATACCTTGGCAGTAACGTTCATTTGACAGGAACCTCATGCCATAAACGTACTCTTCTGCTGTTAGTCCGTACTGATCTTCCATTCCAATGTGATATGCAGGAGGGAGGTATTTTGTACGAAACAGAGATGGATCGATTATATATCAACTGGTGTTGTTTGACAAATATTCTATTCGGTTGCGCGCAGACCAAAATAATCTGATCAAACATCTGATATCGTCAGTCCAATATCATGGATCACTGGATTGGAGCCATGATAAAATTTGATCTCAGTTGAAACTGATGAGCCGTTCTAGCATCTCAGCATTCACGATGGATAGTGTGAAATTATGATAACTGAAGGAATTCAGCTGTGACGCACATTATTCTCCAGGCTTTGCCGTTCAATTAACAGGCAAAGTTCTACAAAATTCCCCTAATCTGCACAAAAATGCTATTCGAGATATCAGTTCTTATGTCAATCTGTGGGTAACTCGGTGGTGTCATGTTCATCTCTATCGTCTTCGAGAAGCAAGATGTCTGATAAATATCCTTGGAGCATCTGCGCCTTTGATTCGCATGACACAGCCACATGATATGAGGGCACTTTTTTTTTTATCACATCTCTGGGTCTCGGACTTCGATCACGTTTCAACGGCCAGAGCACAGTCCTTGATCGGATGCTGATGATTGTTTTTGCCTTGTCAGCACAACGTCGTGCTTCCAGCCTTCAATTGAAGTCTAAGTCTGGTCAGGGATCAGTTTCGACCAATCCGACGTCGTCACCGCCATCCGCTCCGTTCTTGATGCCGTTGACTATCCTCCCCCATGACAGGATCATTGTGTCAAGTACACTCTCATCTCTTACAGACCTGAGAACACTCTAACATTGGCAAATCTGTAGTGTTGGGCTTTTTCCTTCCTGTGCTTGGTCAACAGCCTCGAAGCAGCGCAAGAACTCAAGTCTACACCATAATTAATTTTTAATTCTTGACATGCCTAAGACAATTGGTAGTATCTGTAGGACGTTCAAGTACAATAACTATAGTCTACTTTACACGAAGAAGCGTCAAAAAATCATCTAAATTCTTTCCGATCACCTCTGTCCAGGGGGAGCGATGGTCCTCAATGAACAGGTTCAAAAGAACCAGGTATAGTCTCGCCTTCCTTCACCTCCACCTCCTGCTTCGATGGCACTGAAGTGACGCCTAGACTCGAATCATGATCGCACCATCTGCCATTGCCTTGCGTGCTCGACCGACTCGCAGTAGCATAAAAAGAGCTGACCTGTTGGTAGCCCTGACGCCAGTCAAGGTACTATGCCACTTTGCTCTAGGACTCCAGTTTTGTCTTAGAGTGGGGGGAGAGATCGACGTGAAATGGCGCGTCAATCGTGGTGGTGGTGGTGGCGGTGGTAAGCGTAAAGCGTCGTCAAGGGTGCTGGGACGATCGAGAGCGACGAGATGTCGTTTGGCTTGATCAGAAACAGGGTCGGACTCTGAAATTCAATTCTGGGGTCGGCGTTCTGCTGGGTGAAGGTGGTGTTGTCGGCACGAAAAAGGGGTGGCCACAGAGGAGAATGTAGATGACGATACCTGTACAGAGAGAGCAATGAGCTTGTGTTTTGTTTGTGTGCGGAGAACCAATACCTGTGGACCAATGTCGATGGGTTTTCTGTGGCCGGTGTTTTTGACGACTTGGGGTGCGACGTAGCCGAAAGATCCGGAGAGAGAGAGAGGTAAGCTACTCGTCGGGAGAGTAAAGGGGTATTGCTCTGAGAAGATGAGCAAAAGGAGTGAGGAAACGGGTGCGGACGCACATGCCAAAGTCAGCGATGACAATGTCACTGTGCGGGTCCTTGGAGCGGTAGAGAATGTTCTCGGGTCTGAAGAGTGGGTAAAGAGAGACAGAGAGAAGAGCGTACTTGAAGTCTCGGTGGACGATGTCATGCTGATGGAGGCAGTCGACAGCATCGAGAACAGAGCGGATGACGGTGGCCGTGTCGTGCTCAGTAAACTTGCCCTTTGCGAGGACACGGTCAAAGAGCTCTCCGCCGGTAGCGAGTTCGAAAAGACACCCAGATGCTAGCACAGCAGCCCGTTCCGAGGCGTGCGAGTCGTTTGGAGGAACATGTGTGGTCGTGTTTGGTATAAGCTCGTCTCCATCCTGGCTCATGGCGTCAATGTTATCTGCCATCCCACCCTCTCGCTTTAGATCTTCGCAGTCCAGAGCACCAATGTGCAAGGTGAGAGAAGATGGACCTTTCTCAAAGGACAACCCACAACAGTATATAGCATGTTCAATCCCCATCTAATGCCAATCGGAAGGACTCAAACATGTATGCGTCTTCTCATCCCCGGACTTGCCCAGTTACAAGTTTTGAGAAGCAGTGTCCTTGCCTGTTACTGTTTGTGCTGATAATCCCTGCCCCTTCTCTCTTGTCAACGTCGTTCCTCAGTCTCCTCCAGCACGTGAGCCCTTTAATTTCCCCTCGCTCACTTGATATATTTGCTCGTGGCCTATTCTCGTTGAGGGTCTTTTGACTCTTCGATGGATTACCCGAACAGCCACAAGCTTATTCTGGTCATTGCTGATGGTATAGCTAAGGGCGCCTGAAATACATTGGCGACTCCTGAAATCTATTTGTCCATGATGACTGACTTTATTGTCGCTCCTCAAGGCGTTCAACCTCACTCTTACGTGGCCATTACCGCTGTCATAATGTTTACGCCGAATTCTGTGACTATGATGACGCTACCATCGAATGCTCAACATGAGCTCATTCTCTCTGTCGCTAAATGTGGCAATCCTCTCGAAGCCGATGACACGAAACAGAACCATTGTGGCAAGCGCGATTGCGAAATCATGTTGATGTCATTATTGCAAAAGGTGATGTTCGATAAGGAAGATGACGACCTTTGAGTACGGAACTCTTCGAGGGTATTTCGAGGGTAACTGCCATGAGTCCAGATCGATACGAACTGGATTTATGCTTATGTGTGGATGGATGCTGATATCCCGGATCCCTCATTGAGGATGGTGTATGGGGCATAACAAACAAATCATGGGTCTTTGCGGCGAAACAAAGATTGTGAATAATGCGGACACTCAAATTCATCTAGCCTGTGATGTTTCAGATGTGTTGTATCAAAGCACCAAAAAGCGATATTATTTATTGAGTTCCTATCCTCGCAAATCTCGACATTGTGGAGCATTAATCTGGGATTGTCGATACCCTTCTCCACCACCATGGCATCGTCCACCAAGACTTCAAGTGTGCTTTCCTCTCTTGCCCTTTCCCTCTCTTCCTCTACCTGAGAACATCCTCCACTGCTCCAACGACCCCGGTAGCGATATCGTCATCGTCGACTTTGGCATGCAACCCCCATCCATTTTTTATCCTTGGTTCCCCTTTGCTTATCCTTTCACAGAGTAAAACTTATCCATTCTTCGACAAGCAACTTCCATGTGCATACATAAACGAAACACCGGCTGACTGCTCTCTATCTGCACAGCTATCTTCAGGTTCTCCTCTGCAGCTAGTTCCCTTTTTGTGCCAACAACACCACAACCTTTTCCCAGCAAAACACTAACCCCAAAACTGAATTCCAGAGTTCGACCCTGTTTCTGATCAAGCCAAATCCTTTATCCAACGTCTTGCCACCCTCGATCCACTCTATTGTCCCACCGTTCAGATAGCTCTACGCGACCCTTGGCTTATCCCCACCACCAACATGCCATCTCATGTCGATCTCCCCCTATACTCAGACAAAATTGGAGTCCCGGAATCATAGTGCCTTGACTGGGATCAAGGCTGGTAACATGTTCAGCTATTTTTCTGCTGCTACGAGGTAGTGGGAAAAGATCTAGATGATTTTCTAATGCTTCTTCGTGTAAAGTAGAAAAAATGCAATTTTTGTCACGTTAACTCACTAACAAACATAACAATGGTTAGTACACACTAGATACAACATTATATACTGGGATGAACAACACTGAACGTTCTATCCATCATCTTGCCTCTTCTTCACCCAAGGAGATAGTTCCTCTATCACCTTGCGAAATATTTACTTCAGTATCCCTATTGGACTCTGAATGACAAAACATGAGGGATTCTATTGTCATGGAATCTATACTTTCATCCAAAGGACAATTTGCTTCGAGTAAATTGAGTATCAACCGTGACACCTGAACAACGCATGATCAGGAGTGATAATATAGGCATAAAGAAGAGTGCCTTTACTTACAATGAAGGGATTAAGGAAGTATGTAATGCTATAGTTAGGGTCAGTAAAGGGAAGATTGGCAACAATGACAACATACTAGTTAAGGATAATCAAAATAGAATTAGAAAAATGTAGGAAAAAAGTGGCGTCCAGGCATGAGAGGACTTTGAAAAGAATGAGTTCTAGTGCATTAGTTTTATGCTCTAGACTTACCCAAGAGACTGGATAAATAGGCCATCAGTTAGGTCGTTTTCGATTCACGGCATGAATAACAATGCTCCATCGCGGTAAAACACATACAATAAACGAGTTGACGTTTTCATGTGGGAAATCTGGCCTGGTATTCCATCACTAAAAATCCTTTGTGTTTTGTATGTCATAATGAACCTGATAAATGTCAAGAGGACTTCGATTGCAGTTGCTGTCGCCCTAATAATTCTTTTTTGTGTGAGGATAAATGTGCAAGTCAGGAAAGCTAAATATGTTAGAACACATACTCATAGGCAGTACCAAGACTATTCACTATAATATGCAGGGGTGTTTCATTCACCCAGCAACCATAGAGAGGGAATGGCACTCCGGCAACTGACTGGATATATACGTCAAATATACATGTTAGACTGAAAAATACAATGAGTTGGTGGGTTCAGCATTGTACTATTTTAAGGCGTACTAGGATCTCAGCTAATTTCGATCATCAGTGGTCTCTATCAAATGGTACAAAACATACCTGCTGTGATGAAATAGAGAATTACGGACGCTAAGCGCCGGGAGGATGGTGATGGTACGAGATCAAGGCGTGACCTGTGAGAGAGAGAAAGAGTTCTGTATTTATATACTGCAACAAGCAAATAGGTGCTAAGACGCGGTGGGTGCGTTACATAGTGGTACACTACTGACTACACCCGAGCTACAGAGGTGGTCTGCTGGGATCGTTCCGAGTGAGGTGTGGATGTTGGAGGTGTAATGTTTGGGTCTTCTGTGGGTTATAGTGGAGTTGAGTGTAATATGATTCGTGTTGGCTGGAGATTTGGGATTCCGACTCTATGAAGTCTGTAAGGGGTCTGTCCGCAATGTGGGGTAGTGTTGGGGTTGGAGGGGAGGCGTGACCTGTGAGCCTGAGTGAAGTAGGCACTTGACGGCATCACGGCATCCCCCCCTATTCAAGTTGAACGACATGGCTACAATAGGACCACTGATGATGGCCAGGGTTCCTCGTAGGCTGGTGCTGGAGACTGTAGGCTCTGTTGAAAAGAGTGTGGTCGTACAGCGTCACTGTTTAGTCAGATGGTAACCAACCATCACCCCTGATTTTGGCTCAGAGTCTATATTACGTTGGGGAGGAACCGAGTCGTTGGCATATAATAGATATAATAGCAAGCGTTTTGTTTTGCTGGAGAATACCGAGCCTGGTATTTTCGAATCAGTGAGAGTATTACTCGAGAAGAATAAACCATCTACAAGTATTCGTTTGGCTTTCCTGTCGTGTGCATTTGTATTTGCTGTGGAGATGCACTTCGCAAACGATGAGGACTCATCACATGGACAACTTGCTGAACAACTAGTTTGCAAGAAAACTCTTCAGTGACGAAGCCAAAGAACAGATCATTCCTGCACAGGAGCGAAATTGGAGTCTCAAAGTCTTTCGACAGTTGACATTTGGAACAGGTTTTCATATCTTGTTCGATCCTTATCACTGATTTTTCTACCCATGACTGTTGTTCCACAAAGACCCCGATGTACGAACCACAATATCCACGAATCGTCGATGGTGTAGATTTCCATTCTTGCTGTATTCTCAACTACGTGAATACAACTAGTCCATTGTCTCATTTTACTGTCAACTCGAGTAGATTCCCCATTGTCATCCAGGATTATGTTATGCACCTTGTATGATCTCTCCGTTTTGTTGTTATCATCCGTCTCGGTCCATGCATTACAACTCGCTAACGTGGTGGAAGATGAACAAATAAAATAATGGCTAGTACGCACTATATATCCAACATTATCTACTGGGATGAACACCGAACATTCCATCCATCATCTTGCCTCTTCATGTATTTCTTCACCCAGGGAGATAGCTCCTCTATCCCCTTGCGAAATACCTGCTGCTGTGTCCCTATTGGACTGTGAATGATGGAACATGAGGGATTCTATTGTCATGGAATCTATACTTTCATCCAAAGGACAATTTGCTTCGAGTAAATTGAGTATCAACCGTGACACCTGAGCAACACGAATCAGGAGCGATGATATAGATATAACGAAGAGCGCCTTTACTTACGATGAAGGGATTAAGGAAGTATGTAATGCTAGTAATTAGTGTCAGTAAAGGGAAGATTGGCAATAATGACAACATACTAGGGAAGAATAGCCAAAATAGAATCAGAAAAATGTAGGAAAAAAGTAGCATCCAGGCATGAGAGGACTTTGAAAAGGATGAGTTGTAGCCCATTAGTTTTATAGTCTATGCTTACCCAAGATACTGGATAAATAGGCCATCAGTTAGGTCGATAATATCTAATTTTTGACTCACGGTATGAATAACAACGTTCCATCGCGGTAAAACACATACAATAAACGAGTTGACGTTTTCATGTGAGAAATCCGGCCGGGTATTCCATCACTGAAAACTCTTTGTGTTTTGTATGTGATGGTAAACCTGATAAATGTCAAGAGGACTTCGATTGCAGTTGTTGTCGCCTTGATAATTCTTTTTTGTGTGAGGATAAATGTGTAAGTCAGAAAAGCAAAATATGTTGAAACACGTACTCAAATGCAGTATTAAGACTATTCCATATAACATCCAGGTGCGTTTCATTCGTCCAGCAACCATGGAGAGGGACTGGCACTCCGGCAACTGACTCAACATATGTGTCAAATATGGTCACAGACATCCTGGACTGAAAAATACAATCAGTTGGTGGGTTCAGTATCATACTGTTTTAAGTGTACCAGGATCTCAGCTAATTTCAATCATCAGTGGTTTCTGTCAATCAGAAATCAAATTCTACAAAACATACCTGCTGTCATGAAATATAAAATTAATGTGACTACATTCCAAAAAAAATAATGAGTCCATTGTGACATGTTTCTAGCTCTCTCACCAATGAAATTCTTGTTCCAAATTGCTCGAAGGCGCAGGACCAGCAGAATCTTCACTACCAACGTATTGAACATTGAGAGGAAACTATTGACATCAGCTACCCTAGTCTTTAAGAGTCATGATGAAACTCACTCGATAGCTAGTGAATATCCAAATGTGCACCTAGCAAAGGGGTAAGTCAGAGCAAGCAGCAAGTACATTTAACCTATACCACTAAGACATACTAGTCAATGAAAATATCAAAACTGGATTACGAGTACTGTCTCACTGATTTTGATGCCCAGGCTTTATTGTCAGCTGGTGGTATATCAATATGAATTTTATTGATGTCGGATAATTTCCTCGTACTATATGAATATATTCTGAAAATCAGGATCAGTTGTTTCATTGACTAAGTACTGGAGTCGCACTTACATGATGATTGCCCAGTTAATTACCAGGATAGAAAAATAAATAGTATGCAGTTTTGACCACTTCCTCCTGGAATTTTAGACATCAGCGGCAATAGTTGGTCATCGAATGGAGAACATGCTTGTGGAGATACTGAACCTAGAAATGAAGAGATGTGGAATGGTTATTTACAAATGGGCAGTCTTACCTGTTGAGGAATGTGATAAATGAAATCATATAGCATCAAAGTAATGGCAATGGCTTGAAAATGCTTCAGCCGTTGCTTCAAGAACAATAGAATAAGAAACAGCATACCATCTATCCGACAGGATCTTTAGGTCATAAACGTAATCTTCTGGTGTTTGTCCGTACTGATCTTCCATTCCAATGCGATATGCAAGAGGGAGGTATTGTGTACGGAACAAAGACGGATGGATTATGTATCAACTGGTGTTAGAGAAATATTCTATTCGGTTGCGCGCAGACCAGAACATCTGATCAAGGTCAAACATCTGATATCGTCAGTCCAGTTCCATGGATCACTACATTGGAGCCATGATGAACCTTGATCTCAGTTGAAACTGACGAGCTGTTCTAGTATATTAACTTTTCACGATGGGTGGTGGAACATTATGATAACTGGAGGAACTCAGCTGTGGCGCACATTATTCTCCAGGCTTTGCCGTTCAATTAACAGACAAAGTTCTTCCAATCTGCACAAAAATGCTATTCAAGATCTCTGTTCTTATGTCAATCCCCGGGTAACTTGGCGGCATCATGTTCATCACTATTGTCTTCGAGAAGCAAGATGTCTGATAAATCACATTTTTTTGATATCCATTGAAGCTTCCATTTCTTTTTCCTTCCCGATGACTCATTGTCCAGGGCTTCTCCTTGAAGCGTCTGCCTACGCCTTCGCATGACACAGCCACACGACATGATCACTGAACCTCAGACCTCAATCATGTTTCAGCAGCCAGAGAACTGTTGATCGGACGCTGATGGTTTTTTTCCCTGTCAACACAAAGTCGTGCTTCCAGCCTTCAATTGAAGTCTATGTCTGGCCAGGGATCAATAGCCTCACCTGTCTCGACAACTACGACGTTGTCACCGCCATCCGCTGCGTTCTTGATGTCATTGACTACCCTCCCCCACCACAGGATCGTTGTCAAGTACACTTTCCCCCCTTCACTTTGCAGGCCTTGAGAACATTCTGAAAGTGACATTGTCATCGTCGACTTTGGCAAATTTGTAGTGTTAGGCTTCTATTCCTTCCTGTGTTTGGTCAGCAGCCTCCAAGCGGCGCAAGAACTCAAGTCTATATCATAGTTATTTATTAGCTCTTGACATGCCCAGGACAATTGATAGTGTCTGTAGAACGTCCAAGTGCGATATAACAATAACTATATAGTCTACTTTACACGAAGAAGCATCTAAATTCTTTCCGACTATGTCCAGTTTCAAAAGAACCAGGCATAGTCTCGCCTTCCTCCTTCTCCTTCGATGGCACTGAAGTGACGCCTGGACTCGAATCCTGATCATGTCATCCACCACTACTCTGCGTGCTCATCCGACTCCCACCAAAGTAGCTAAACCTGTTTGCAGCCCTGATGCCAGTCAAAGCACTCTGCCACTCTAGGATTCCAATTCTGTCGGAGTGTGGGAGAGAGATCGACGTGGAAGGCGGTGGCGGTGATGGGAGAGGTAAGCCCAAGGATCGCGCAAAGCCTCCTGAGAAGTGGGACGATGGAGTGGATTGACAGCGGTAAATCGTTGGATGAAGGATTTAGCTTGATCGGAAATCGGGTTCCAGTACGGACTCTGGAATTCGATTCTGAAGTCAGCGATTTGCTGGGCGAGGGCAGTGGCGTTGTCGGCACGAAAAGGGGGTAGCCGCAGAGGAGAACATAGGTGATGGTGGCTGTGCAGAGAGATGAGCTTGTATTTTGTTTGTGTGTGGAGAACCAATATCTGTCGAGGGGTTTTCCGTGGCCGGTGTTTTTGACGACTTCGGGTGCGACGTAGCCGAAAGACCCGGCGAGAGAGGAGAGCTACTCGCCGGGGGAGTAAAGGGGTATTGCTCTGTGAAAAGATGAGCAAAAAGAGTGAGGAAATGGATGCGGACGTACATGCCAAAGTCATCACTGATAATGTCATTGTCGGGGTCCTTGGAGCGGTAGAGAATGTTCTCGGGTCTGTACAGTGGGTAAAGGGAGAGGAATAAGAGAGAGAAGAAAGCGTACTTGAGATCTCGGTGGACGATGTCGTGCTGGTGGAGGCAGTTGACAGCATCGTTGGCAGCATCGAGAACAGAGCAGATGACATTAACGGCGTCGTGCCCAGTAAACTTTCCCTTTGCGAAGACACGGTCGAAGAGCTCTCCGCCGGTGGCGAGTTGGAAAGAAAGGGATTATTTTGTGCACAACTCAAAGCCTCGTAAAACGGTTACGATGAGCTGGGTGAGGAGAGAGACAGATGATGTTGAGGTGGTCAAGGCCAGTGAGGAGGTCGATCTCTGTCTAGCCGCTAGCTTCGTGTCTTTTCTTGATGACCTTGAGGGCGACGTGGTGGATGGACGAGCCAGAGGGCATCCTAGCAGGGAGTCAGAGAGACTAGAGGAGCGTCTGCAGAAGGTTTCACTCAAGCTCACGTGGTTGATTTTTCTATGCAACAGGAAACTTACAACAGTCACGTCTTGGCCGTGAGGAGGATGGATGTACGTGAATCAGGCCTCACACTCAAACGTAGGACATTGAGATGTAAAGTACAATCATCGGTACACGTTAGTCAGCATCCTTTGCCAGACGGAAAGCGAGGTCCTGGGCCCAGTAGCCTGTGGATGCCTTCTTGGTCTTATCTCGGTCTTATCTGAGGCTGTGTGTGTGGGACATCCACAACAAGCTTTCATGCCTTTTTTGGTAATTGAGTTTTTCAAAAGTGCAAGTATGATGTGACAAAAAATTGCATTTTTTCTTTACACGAGGAAGCATCAAAAAATCATTTACATTTTTCCAACTGGCTCTGTCCAAGGAAGCAACAATTCTCAATGAACAGGTTCAAAACAACCAGGCATAGTCTCGCCTTGCTTCACCTCCACCTCCTGCTTCGATGGCGCTGAAGTGACGCCTAGACTCGGATCATGATCGCGCCATCTGCCATTGCCTTGCGTGCTCGACCGACTCGCAGTAGCATAAAAAGAACTGACCTGTTGGCAGCCCTGACGCCAGTCAAGGTACTATGCCACTTTGCCCT
>Ga0153966_100466_pt1 | contig 15189 bp, 23 predicted proteins | sample TSFL050MetaG_FD_104738 | JGI IMG/M metagenome (GOLD analysis project Ga0153966, IMG submission 104738) | Attine ant fungus gardens microbial communities from Florida, USA - TSFL050 MetaG | ecosystem: Host-associated > Fungi > Mycelium > Unclassified | place: USA: Florida, Paynes | collected... | reverse complement strand
CAGAGTTCCCTCTATGAATTGCCTAGCTATTTATATAATTACAAGTGGCTATGCTAAGGCTATTCTAAGAGAGATCATGGTATCTATTAGCTACCATCTGTCAAGTCCTGAGTAATTCCCCATATCAGATAGCTTCTGCCCACATGTTCTCCCACACATGGCGGCTGCCTGATAGTTGTGTGATCAACCTCAGGTCATCATTCGATCTTCCCATACTTGTTCCTTTTATGATTCATGATGTTCCCACATTATGTTTGTTAAGTTGTACTGTCATTAATTAATTAAAATTAATAAAGAAAAAGATAAGTGTCAGAGTGAATCATAACATATAGAGTAATACTAGAAGATTATGCTTATGACCTGAAGCTCCTATCACTTAAACATTATGGTCAAGGTACACTGTTCCTTATTCTACTTGAAGCCATGGCTGAAGCCTTTCCAAGTTATTGTTGGTATATTGATACTATATGATTTAATCTATCACATTCCTCAACAGGTAAGACTTTCCATTTGTAAATAATAATTCCACATCTCTTCTCCTGTAGGTTTAGTATCTCCACAAGCATGTTTCTCATTTTATGGCTAACTATTTCCACTGACATCTGAAATCTCAGAAGGAAGTGGTCAAAACTGCATGCCATTTATTTTTCTAGTCTAGTAGTTAACTGGGCAGGCATCATGTAAGTATGACACCTTTACTTTATTCAATGAAACAACTGATCCTGATTTTCAGAATATGTTCATATAGTACAAGGAAATTATCTGACACCAGTAAAATTTATATTGGTATTTCACCAGGTGACAATAGAGCCTGGGCATCAAAATCAGTGAGACAGTTCTCTTAATCCAATTTTGACATCATCATTAACATGTATTAGTGGTATGGGCCAAATATATCTGCTGCTTGCTCTGACCTACCCCTTTGCTAGGTACACATTTGGATTTTTACTAGCCATCAAGTGAGTTTGATCATAACTCTTAAAGACTAGAGTATCTGATGTCAATAGCTTCCTCTCAACATTGAATACATTAGCGGTGAAGATTATGCTGGTGCTATGCCTTTGAGCAATTTGGAACAAGAATTTCATTAGTGAGAGAGCTAGAAACATGTCACAATGGACTCATTATTTTGGATTCTAGTCACACTAATTCTATGTTTCATGCCAGCAGGTATGTTTTGTAGAATTTGATTTCTCATTGACAGAGACCACTGATAACTGAAATTAGCTAAGATCCTGGTAGGCTTTAATGACACTACAATACTGAACCCACAAACTGATTGTATTTTTCAGTCCAAGATGTCTGTATTCATATTTGATATATATACTGCATCAGTTGTCGGAGTGTCACTCCCTCTCCATGGTTGCTGGCGGAATAAAACACACCTAGATGTTATATATAACAGTGTTAATACTGCCTCTGAGTATGTATTTTAACATATTTCAGTTTTCTGACTTGTACATTTATCCTCACACAAAAAAGAATTATCAGGGCAACAACAACTGCAATTGAAGTCCTCTTGACATTTATCAGGTTCACCATGACATACAAGACACAAAGAGCTTTCAGTGGTGGAATACGTGGCTGGATTTCCCATATGAAAACATCAACTCATTTATTGTATGTGTTTTATCATGATGGAATGTTGCTATTCATACTGTGAGTCAAAAACCAGTTATTATTAATCTAACTGTTGACCTATCTATCTAGTCTCTTGGGTAAGTATAGACTATAAAACTAATGGACTAAAACTCATCCTTTTCAAAGCCCTTTCATGCCTGCAAGCCACTTTTCTACCTATATTTTAATGATTCTTTTGTGATTATCATTAACTAGTATGTTGTTATTGTTGCTAGTCTTTCCTCAACTGACCTTCATTATTAGCATTACATTCTTCCTTTATCCCTTCACTGTAAGTAAAGGCACTCTTTTTTATCACTGCTGATTCATGTATTGCTCAGGTGTCATGTTTGATACTCAATTTACTTGAAGTAGATTGTCTTTTGGATGAAAGTATAGATTCCATAATAATAGAATCCCTCATGTTCTGGCATACAGAGTCCAATAGGGACACTGAAGCAGATATGCCATGAGGTGATAGAGGAGTTATCTCCTTGGATAAAGAAATATATGAAGAGGCAAGGTGATGAATAGAACGTTCGGTTTTGTTCATCCTAGTAGATATTGTTGTATATAGTGTGTACTAACCATTATTTTGTTGTTAGCAAGCTATGATGTAACAAAAATTGCATTTTTTCTACTTTGCATGAAAAAGCATTATAAAGATTTTCCAACTATCTCTGTCCAAGGAACCAATGATCTCAATGAGTAGATTCAAAAGAACCAGGGATAGTGTCACCTTGACTAAGATTGTCCTTCTCTTCCTCCTCCTCTAACAGTCCTTGTGTGATGATGCCAGGTTCGGATCTTGATTGCGCTATCTGCCAACCTTGTGTGCTCAACTGATTTGTACCAGCAGAAAATAAGCTGAACCTGTTAGCTGCTCTGATGCTAGTCAAGGCACTATGACTCTGGGACTCCAATTTTGTCTGAGTATAGAAAGAGATTGACACGAAATGGCATGCTGGTGGTAGTAATGGGGATAAGTCAAGGGTTGTGTAGATCTACCTGAGCAGTGGAACAACAGAGTAGGTTAAGAGTAGTAAGACATTAGATAAAGAATTTGGCTTGATCATGATCAGAAACAGAGTCAAACTCTGAAATTCAGTTTTGGGGTCGGCGTTTTGAAAAGATAGTGGTATTGTCGGCACAAAAAGGGAGGTGGCTGCAAAGAACAACCTGAAGATAGCTATACAGATAGAGAGCAGTTAGCCAGTATTTTGTTTATATATGCATGTGGAAGTTGCTTGTCAGAGTTATAAATGATTTTTACTCTATGGAAAGGATGAGAAAAGGGCAATCAAGGATGGAAAATGGATGGGGATTGCATGCCAAAGTCAACAATATTGTTGCTGGGGTTGTTGGAGCAGTGGAGGATGTTCTCAGGTAGGTGAAGAGGTGTAGATGCTGATACCAAGGTTTTCCCAGATCCTTCATTGAGGGTGATCAATTGTATAGTGCATAACAAATAAACCATGGGTCTTTGTGGTGAAACAAAGATTGTGAATAACATGAAGACTCAAATTGATCTAGCCTGTGAGTGCTACATTTCTACTATGTGGCTTAAACTTTTAAGTCCATATTCAGTTGTGTTACTTGTTTACCTGGTTGTTTCAGTATGTATTATATCAAAGCACCAAAAAGTGATACTTTTTATTGGGTTTTTATCAGAGATAGCTGTGCCTAGGGCATTTGCTTGTGCCCATTTATTCCTTAACATTGCTATGAATATTGGAAAGTCATCGTTATTGGAGTATGTGGTAGCATATAGGTCCTGTTCTGCATTCTGCCATGCCATGTTAGATGCAACTTCGTAATTGTCTCTATATGATTTCCATGCTTCTGCAGCTGATCTGTCCATATAGATACCTAGTCCAATTGGGTTTTTTGTGCTGTATATCAATAGTGCCATCATCTATGCATTTCTGGTCCTCCATTCATTTTCTGTGGGGGTAAGTAATTCTCAGTTGATCTCGACAGCTGTAATAGGTATTGTTGTTGTGGCTATTGGTGTTGTAGGTAATGACTGTGATTTTGGTATAGGCTTGTTGGGCTGTACTATTGAGCCATCAAGGTATCCTATTACTCCTTTAAGTTGAGCTGCTATATTAATGTGTCTGTTCCAGGTGACCCAGTTGGTGCCATTGAATTTATCATCATCTGTGAATATGGGTGGTGCTCCTTGGTGTATTGGCAAAGTGGACTTCTTCTCTGGTACAGGGTTAGAGCATGGGGCCTATAACCTATTAGACAATGGCTACTCAGATGTCACAGTAAAGTGTAGATGGCTATATTTACTCAGACAATGGCTACTAGAGTATAATATGAGTTAACTGCTAAGGACTATATTGAGAAGATCATACTTCAGACATCGTAGTAAAGTGTAGATGGCTGAGGTGTGATGAAAAGACAATCACTATATATATAGACATCCTCTCCATGCTTCGGGTAATTGTTCAGGTGCTTTTGGAGTATCTGGAATAATGATAGTGATGATGATGGATAGAGTGGAGCTGTAAGAATGTATGGTTGCATCAGTCAATATCAATAATCAGCTACCCTAGTCTTTAAGAGTCATGATGAAACTTACTTGGTTAACAAATGTGCAAATGTGCACCTAGCAAAGGGGTAGGTCAGAACAAACAGCAAGCACATTTGACCTGTACCACTAAGACATTCTAGTCAATGACAATATCAAAACGGGGTTAAGAATACTGCCTTACTGATTTTGATGCCCAGGCCTTATTGTCAACTGGTGAGATATCAATATAAATTTTATTGATGTCAGCCAATTTCCTTGTACTATATACAGCCATTCTGAGAATCAGGATCAGTGATTTCATTGACTAAAGTATGGGAGTTGCACTCACATGATGATTTCCCAGTTAATTGCCAGGACAGAAAAATAGATTACATGTAGTTTTGACCACTTCTTTCTGAGATTTCAAACATCAGTGGCAATAGTCAGTCATTAAATGGGGAACATACTTGTGAAGATACTGAACCTAGGAGAGAGAGATGTGGAATAATTATGTACAAAAGGAAAGTCTTACCTGTTGAGGGATATGATAGATAAAATCATAAAGCATCAACGTAGCAGCAATGGCTTGAAAAGGCCTCAGCCGATGCTTCAAGAACAATAGAATAAGAAACACCATACCTTGGCTATAACGTTTATCGGACCGAAGATTCAGGTCATAAACGTAATCCTCTGCTGTTAGTCCGTACTGATCTTCCATTCCAATATGATATGCAGGAGAGAGGTATTTTGTACGAAACAAAAACGGATCAATTATATATCGACTGGTGTTGTTTGACAAATATTCTGTTCCGCACAGACCAAAATATCTTATCAAGGTCAAACATCTGATAATGGATCACTGGATTGGAACCATGATGAACCTTGATCTCAGTTGCAACTGACTAGCCGTTCTAGCATCTCAGCGTTCACGATAGATAGTGGGAAATTATGGTAACTGAAGGAATCCAGCTGCGGCGCACATTATTCTCCAGGCTTTGCCATTCAATTAACAGACAAAGTCCTGTAAAGTCCTCATCTGCACAAAAATGCTATTCGAGACATCAGTTCTTATGTCAATTTGTGGGTAACTTGGCGGTGTCATGTCCATCGCAATTGTCTTCGAGAAGCAAGATCTCTGATAAATCTCCTTGAAACGTCTGTGCCCTTGATTCACATGAGTCAGCCACGCGATATAAGGGCAATTTTTTCTCACCACATCTCTGGGCCTCAGATGCGACCTCAATCACGTATCAGCAGCCAGAGCACTGTCCTTGATCGGACGCTGATGGTTTTTTGCCTTGTCAGCACAAATTTGTACTTCCAGCCTTCAACTGAAGTCTATGGCTAGTCAGGGATCAATGGTCTCACCAGTCTCGACCAACACGATATCGTCGTCACCGTGTTGGGCTTCTTTTCCTTCCTGTGCTTGGTCAGCAGCCTCCAAGCAGCACAAGAACTCAAGTGTATACATCATAGTTAATTATTAGTTCTTGACATGCCTAGGAAAACTGAGTAGAATGTCCAAGTGCGATATACCAATAACAATAAAGTCTACTTTACACTAAGAAGCGTCAGAAAATCATCTAAATTATTTCCGAGTACCTCTGTCCAAGGCAATGACAGTTCTCGATGAACGGGTTCAAAACAACCAAGCATAGTCTCGCCTTCCTCCACCTCCACCTCCTTCGATGGCGCTAAAGTGATGCCTGGACTCAAATCCTGATCATGCCATCCACCACTATGCGTGCTTATCCAACTCGTCGCAGCAGCAGCAGCAAAGTAGCTAAACCTGTTTGCAGCCCTGATACTAGTCAAAGCACTATGCTACTTTGCCCTAGGAATCCAATTTTGTTTGAGTGTGGGAGAGAGATCGACGTGGGTGGTGGTGGCAGTGGTGGGAAGGGTAAGCCATCCTTGGCGTAAAGCCTTCTGAGCGGTGAGACGATGGAGTGGATCGAGGGCAGCGAGACGTCAGATAAAGGATTTGGCTTGTCGGAAAGCGGGTTCCAGTACGGACTCTGGAATTCGAATTTGGGGTCAGCGTTGTGCGGGGCAAGGGTGGTGGTGTCGTTGGCACGAAAAGGGGGTGATCGCAGAGGAGAATGTAGGTGACGATAGCTGTGCAGATAGAGAGCAACGAGCCGGTATTTCGTTTATGTATGCGTGTGGAAGTGGCTTGTCGGAGGAATGAATGAGTTTTACTCTGTAAAAACACGAGGAAAGGGGAATGAAGGGATGCGGCTTGCATGCCAAAGTCAACGATGACGATATCACTGCCGGGGTCGTTGGAGCAGTGGAGGGTTCTTGAATAGGTGAAGAGAGGGAGAGAGGAGAGAGAGGAAAGCATACTTCAAGTCTTAGTGGACGATGCCATAGTGGTGAAGGTAGTCATCGAGGACAGAGCGGATGACGATGACGGTGACCGTATCGTGCTCGGTAAAGTTGCCCTTTGTGAGGACGTGGTCAATGAGAGACTCGAAGTCCTCGTGAAACTCAGCCTGAAAGGACGAAGGAGGAGACGAGGAGAGCACAGGGAGAGATTTATTGGTATTTGGTCATCAGGAACATTTTTGCTTGTGATGCAAGTCATGTGCAGTTCCCACACTTTGTATGATCATCACTCGTGTATCAATACAAAAAGCACAGCTTTCGGGCCCATGATTATCTTTACATTCTTATACTTCAAGGATTGATTCCTGATAAGATGTGCCTGTTATAGGACCAAAAGAGCAAACAAACTAGGTTGAATCTCAGAGAAGTAGAGGTCTGTCTGTTGCTCTGAACCAACAAATGAACACCACAGACATGCGAAAAGACCATGTTATCAACCAGAGACTCTTAATTTCTTATATCCCACTCACTCTCTAGTAACTATTCTCTTTAATTTTTGGTAGTTGAGTTTTTTCAAAAGTGCAAGGATGTGACGAAAATTGTATTTTTTCTACTTTACACGCCAAAAAATCGTCTGAATTGTTTCCAACTGCCTTTGTTCAAGGAAGCGACGGTTCTGGAACCAGGAAAAGCATCGCCTTGACCAAGGTCGTCCTTCTCCTTCTCCTTCGGCGGCGCTTGAGTGACCACGCGTGGATTCGGATCTTGATCAATCAACACCCTACTTTGAGTGCTCGAAAGACTTCTAGCAGCAGTAAAGCAGCTAAACACGTTAGTGGCCCTGACAGCAGTCGAGGCAATGTGCTGTGGGACTCCCGGCTTGTCTGAGTGTGGGGGAGAGATCGACGTGGGGTTGCATGTTGGTGGTGGTGATGGTGGTAAGAAAAGGGTCGTGTAAAGCATTCTGGGTGGTGGAACGATGGAGTGGATCGAGGGCGGCGAGACGTTGGATAAAGAGTTTGACCTCGCCAGAAATAGGGTTCCAGTACGGACCCTGAAATTCAACTTTGGTGTCAACATTTTGCTGGGCAATGGCAGTGGTATTTTTGACACAAAAAGGATATAGCCGCAGAGGAGAGGAGGGGTAGTGATGGATGTGCAGAGAGAGAGAATGAGCTTGTGTTTTGTTTGTGTGTGCATGTGGAAGCAATCATACCTGGGATTTCTGGGCCAACGTTTTTGATGACTTCAGGGGAGACGTAGCCGAAAGAGCCGGTGAAAGAGGTGAGTTGCTTGTCGGGAGAATTAAGGAGTTTTCTCTGTAAAATATGAGCAAGGGAGTCAAGGGTGGAAAATGAAAATAGAGACTTGCATGCCAAAGTTGATGATGGAAATGTCACTGTCGGGATCGTTGGAGCAGTAGAAGATGTTCTTAGGTCTGTCAAGTAGGTGAATGGAGGAGAGGAGAGTGTGTTGGTAGAAGCAGTTGACGGCATCAAGAACAGAGCGGATGACAGTGACCGGATCGTGCTCAGTAAACTTGCCCTTTGCGAGGACGTGGCAAAAGAGCTCTCTACCGGTAACAAGTTCGAAAGAAAGGTAATATTTCGTGCGTGACTCGGAGCCCTCGTAAAATTTGACCTAGGCTGGGCGAGGATGAGCTGGGTGGCACAGAGAGACAGACAGACAGAAAATATTGGGGTGGTCAAGGCTGGTGATGAGGTCGATCTCTCAGACGCTGGCTTCCTTTCCCTTTAATGTTTTTTCTTGATGGCGACGTGGCAGGGTGCATGGACGAGCCAGAGGGCATCCCAACAGAGTGTGAGAGATACCAGAGGGATTGGAAAAGACACCCGGGTGGTAGCATAGGAGCCCGCTCCCAGGTGTGTGAGTCGTTTATAGTTTTTCTTGTTCTGGAGGAACATGTATTACAAGTGAGCATGACAGGAAATGGAAGGTTCATCCTCTTCAAGTAATACTCTGACTTATTTGAAAATACCAGGCTCAGTACTCTTCAGCAAAATCAAATGTTCGCTATTATATCCCAACGACTCGGTTCCTCCCCAGCATAATATAAGCTCTGAGCCAAGAGTGTAAAAATATACTGTCTTCAGTAGAGTCCACAGCCTTCAGCCCCAACCCATGACGAACCCTGGTCATCGTCAACTTGAACAGGAGGGGAATGCCCACTCGGGCATGATGCTGTCAAGAGAAGGTTTCATTCAGACTCACGTGGTTAATTTTTTTCGCATACAGCAACGGGAAACCTACTACCGTATGAAACTGACAGTCACCCCTTGGCCGTGAGGATAAATCAGGTCTCGCACTCCTCAAATGTAGGACATTGAGATGCCGTTATCTATAATCCCATCCTCTCGCTTTAGATCTTTGCAGTCCAAAGTAGCACGTGCAAGGTGAGAGAAGATGGGCCTTCTCGGTCTTATCCTCACTCTAATGGCAGCGTCAGTTTCTTGACTTCCTGAGGCTGTGTGGGACATCCTTAGAGACTTTTTTCAAATGACGAACCACAACAGCATATAGAATGTTCAATCCTCATCTAATGCCAATTGGAAGGACTCAAACGTGTGTGTCTTCTCACCTCCGGACTCGCCCTGCACCAAGTTTCGAGAAGTACAGTGTGCTTACCTGGTAGTGATTTTTCTGATCTGCCCCTTCTCTCTCATCAACGTCATTCTTGCTCACAGTTCTATCTGCACAGCTACATTCAGGTTCTCCTCTACGGCCAGCCGACATTACCACCATCTTTGCCCAGCAAAATGCCGACCCCAAAACTGAATTCCAGAGTTCGACCCTGTTTCTGATCAAGCCAAATCCTTTATCCACCCTCGATCCACTCCATGTCCCACCGCTCAGATAGCTCTACGCGACCCTTGGCTTATCCCCACCACCAACACCAGGCCATCTCATGTCAAAATTGGAGTCGCAGAGTCATAGTGCCTTGACTGGCATTAGTTAGGGCCGGTAACAGGTTCAGCTCTTTTTCTGCTGCTGCGAGTCGGTCGAGCACGCAAGGCAGTGGCAGATAGCGCGATCAAGATCCGAGTTCAAGAGTCGTCATACCAGGGCTGGAGGAGGAGGAAGAGAAGGATAATCTCAGTACCTATGCCTCGTTCTTTTGAACCTGCTCGTCGAGAACCGTCGGTTCCTTGGACAGAGATAGTTGGAAAAAAATCTAGATGATTTTCTAATGCTTCTTCGTGTAAAGTAAAATGCAATTTTTGTCACATCATAACTCGCTAACAAACAAAACAATGGTTAGTAGACACTATATCTACTGGGATGACCAACACCAAACGTTCTATCCATCATCTTGCCTCCTCATGTATCGCTTCACCCAGGGAGATAGTTCCTCTATCATGTCACGAAATATCTGCTACCCTATCGGACTCTGTATGACAGAACACGAGGGGTTCTATTGTCATAGAATCTATACTTTCATCCAAAGGACAATCTACTTCGAGTAAATTGAGTATCAACCGTGACACCTGAGCAACACACGAATCAGTAGTGATGATGTAGATATAACGAAGAGACCTTTGCTTACAATGAAGGGATAAAGGAAGTATGAAATGCTAATAATTAGTGTCAGTAAAGGGAAGACTAGCAATAATAACAACATACTAGTTAAGGGTAATCAAAATAAAATCAGACAAATGTAGGTAAAAAGCGGCTTGCAGGCACGAGAGGGCTTTGAAAAGGATAAGTTTTAGTCCATTAGTTTTATAGTTTATGCTTACCCAAGATACTGGATAGAATACTGGATAGATAGGTAATCATTTAGATCAATAATATCTAATTTTCTACTCACGGTATGAATAACAACGTTCCATCGCGGTAAAGCACATATGATAAACGAAGTGAGGTTTTCATGTGAGAAATATAGCCGGGTATTCCATCACTGACAACCCTTTGTGTTTTGTATTTCATGGTAAACCAGATAAATGTCAAGAGGACTTCAATTGTGGTTGTTGTCGCCCTGATAATTCTTTTTTGTGTGAGAATAAATGTGCAAGTCAGAAAAGCGAAATATGTTGAACACATACTCAAAGGTAGTGCCAATAGTATTCCATATAGCATCCAGGTGTGTTTGATTTGCCCAACAACCATGGAGAGGGACTGGCACTCCAGCGACTGATTGGGCATATGTGTTGAATATGGTCACAGACATCCTGGACTGAAAATACAATCAGTTGGTGAATTCAGTATCGTACTGTTTTTAAAGCCTACCAGGATCTCAACTGATTTCAATCATCACTCGTCTCTGTCAATCAAAAATCAAATTCGTTCTACAAAACATACCTGCTGTAATGAAATATAGAATTAGTGTCACTAGAATCCAGAAAAAATAATGAGTCCATTGTCACATATTTCTAGTTCTCTCACCAATTAAATTCTTGTTCCAACTCGCTCGAAGGCGCCGGACGAGCAGAATCTTCACTACTAATGTATTCAATGTTGAGAGGAATCTATTGACATCAGCTACCCTAGTCTCTATGAGTCATGATGAAACTCACTCAATAGCTAGTGAAGATCCAAATGTGCACCTAGCAAAGGGGAAGGTCAGAACAAGCAGCAAGTACATTTGGCCTGTACCACTAAGACATACTAGTCAATGACGATATCAAGACTAAATCAAGAGTAATGTCTCACTGATTTTGATGCCCAGGCTTTATTGTGACCTGATGAGATATCAATATGAATTTTATTGATGTCAGATAATTTCCTCGTACTGTATGAATATATTCTGAAAATCGGGATCAGTTGTTTCATTGAATAAAATAAGGGGAGTCGCACTTACATGATGCCTACCCAGTTAATTACCAGGATAGAAAAATAGATGCCATGTAGTTTTGACCGCTCCCTCCTGAGATTTCAGACGTCAGTGGCAATAGTCGGCCATTCAATAGGAAACATGCTTATGCAGGTGGTGAACCTAGGAGAGAAGATATGTGTGAAATCATTGTTTACAAATGGAAAGTCTTACCTGTTGAGGAATGTGATAGATAAAATCATATAGCATCAATGTAGCAACAATGACTCGAAAGGGCTTCAGGTGTCGCCTCGAGAGCAACAGAATAAGGAACAGCATACCTTGGCAGTAACGTGCATTTAACAGGAACTTCATGTCGTCAACGTAATTTTCTGGTGCTAGTCCGTACTGATCTTCCATTTCAATGCGATATGGAGGGCGGTATTTTGCACGAAACAAAAACGGATGGATTATATATCGACTGGTTTCGTTAGACAAATATTCTGTTCGGTTGCGCGCAAACTAAATAATCTGATCAAGGTCAAACATCTGATATTATCAGTCCAGTTCCATGGATCACTAAATTGGAGCCACGACCTCAGTTGAAACTGACGAGCCGTTCTAGCATCTCAGCATTCACGACGGGTAGTGGAACATTATGATAACTGAAGCAACTCAGTTGTGGCGGATATTATTCTCCAGGTTTTGCTGTTCAATTAACAGACAAAGTCCTCATCTGCACAAAAATGCTATTCAAGATATCAGTTTTTATGTCAATCTGTGGGTAACTCGGCGGTGTTATGTTCATCACTATCGTCTTCGAGAAGCAGGATGTCTGATAAATCTCCTTGAAACGTCTGTGCCTTTGATTCGCATGACACAGCCACGCGATATGAGGGCGCTGTTTTCGGTGATTTTTTTGATCACATCTCTGGGTCTCGGACTTCGATCACGTTTCAGAGGACAGAGGACAGTCCTTGATCGGATGCTGATGGTTGTTTTTGCCTTGTCAACACAACATTGTGCTTCCAGCCTTCAATTGAAGTCTATGTCTGCCAGGGATCAATGGCCTCACCTTTTCGACCAATCCGACGTCGTCACCGCCATCCGCTCTGTTCTTGATGCCGTTGACTACCTTCCCCCACCACAGGATCATTGTGTCAAGTACACTCTCATCTCTTATAGACCTGAGAACACTCTGACATTGGCAATTCTGTAGTGTTGGGCTTTTTCCTTCCTGTGCTTGGTCAACAGCCTCGAAGCAGCACAAGAACCGAAGTCTACATCATACTTAATTATTAGCTCTTGACATGCCTAGGACAATTGATAGTGTCTGTAGAATGTCCAAGTGCGATATAACAATAACTATAGTCTACTTTACACGAGGAAGCGTCAAAAATCTTTCCGACTACCTCTGTCCAGGGGAGCGACGGTTCTCGATGAACAAGTTCAAAAGAACATAGTCTCGCCTTCCTTCACCTCCACCTCCTGCTTCGATGGCGCTGAAGTGACGCCTGGACTCGAATCATGATCGCACCATCTGCCATTGCCTTGCGTGCTCGACCGACTCGCAGTAGCAGAAAAAGGGCTGAACATGTTGGCAGCCCTGATGCCAGTCAAGGTACTATGCCAATTTGCTCTAGGACTCCAGTTTTGTCTCAGAGTGGGGGAGAGATCGGCATGAAATGGCGCGTCGATCGTGGTGGTGGTGGCGGTGGTAAGCCAAGGGTAGCGTAAAGCGTCATCAAGGGTGCTGGGATGATCGAGAGCGACGAGATGTCGGATAAAGGATCTGGCTTGATCAGAAACAGGATCGGACTCTGAAATTCAATTTTGGGGTCGGCGTTCTGCTGGGCGAAGGTGGTAATACTACCGACACGGAAAAGGGGTGGCCGCAGAGAAGAATGTAGGTGAGGATAGCTGTACAGAGAGAGAGCAATGAGCTTGTGTTTTGTTTGTGTGTGGAGAAGCAATACCTGCGGACCAGATATCGACGGGTTTTCCGTGGCCAGTGCTTTTGACGACTTCGGGTGCGACGTAGCCGAAAGAGCCAGCGAGAGAGATGAGCTACTCGTCGGGGGAGTGGGGTATTGCTCTGTGAAAAGATGAGCAAAAGGAGTGAGGAAATGGATGCGGACGCACATGTCAGCGATGACAATGTCACTGTCGGGGTCCTTGGAGCGGTAGAGGATGTTCTCGGGTCTGAAGAGTGGGTAAAGGGAGAGGAATAAGAAAGTGTACTTGAGATCTCGGTGGACGATGTTGTGCTGGTGGAGGCAGTCGGCAGCATCAAAAACAGAGCGGATGACAGTAAGGACGCGGTCAAAGAGCTCTCCGCCGGTGGCGAGTTCGAACGTAATATTTTGTGCGCAACCCAAAGCCCTCGTAAAACTTGGGCTGAGCTAGGATAAGCTGGGTGGGCAGAGAGGGAGAGACAGACGATGTTGGGGTGGTCAAGGTCGATCTCTGTCCAGGCGCTGGCTTCGTTTCCCTTTCATTTTTTCTTCATGACCTTGAGGACGACGTGACGGGGTGGATGGACGAGCCAGGGGACGTCGTAGCAGGGAGTGAGAGAGACTACAGGGATTGGAAAAGACACCTGGATGATGGTATAGTAGCTTGCTGGACTGTTCCCAGGCGTGCGAGTCGTTTGGAGGAACATGTGTGGTCGTGTTTGGCATGAGCTCGTCTCCATGGCTCATTGTGATGGATTATGATGCGGTTATTATCTGCCATCCCACCCTCTCGCTTTAGATCTTCGCAGTCCAGAGTAGCAATGTGCAAGGTGAGAGAAGATGGGCCTTCTCAGTCTTACCCTTGTTAAATTAAATTAGTGTATTATTGTATCTCAATACTCGAGTCGTGCTTACCGAAGCGCGCTCGCTTCTTTGTCTCAACTGCCACGTCGCTGAGGCTTCTCTGCTTCTCCCGAGATCGCTCCTTCCCCCAGGTTCTCTATTATTATCTGCTGGATAATCCGGTGAGTAGGCCATCATTTGTCCCCACTGCAATTGCTGCTCTCCATCTCTCCAACAACTGAGGCCGTGTGTGGGACACTCTCAGACACTTTTCTCAAAGGACGAACCACAGTTCAATCTCTAATGCCAATTGGAATCACTCCGACATGTATCCATCTTCTCACCTCCGGACTCGCCCGGCATCAAGTTTTACCTGAGAACATCCTCCACTGCTCCAACGATCCCGGCAGTGTTATCGTCATCGCCGACTTTGGCATACAAGCCCCATCCATTTTTTGCCTTGATTACCCTCTGCTCATCCTTTGACAGAGTAAAACTTATTCATTCTTCGACAAGCAACTTCCACGTGCTGACTGCTCTCTATCTGTATAGCTATCTTCACGTTCTCCTCTGTGGCCACCTTCCTTTTCGTACTGACAACACCACCACCTTTTCCCAACAAAATGCCGACCCCAAAACTGAATTCCAGGGTTCGACCCTGTTTCTGATCATGGTCAAGCCAAATCCTTTATCCGACATCTTGCCACCCTCGATCCACTCCATTGTTCCACCGCTCATGTAGCTCTATGCGACCCTTGGCTTATCCCCACCACCACCACCACCATCAGGCCATCTCATGTCGATCTCTCCCCACACTCAGGCAAAATTGGAGTCCCAGTGTCATAGTGCCTTAACTGGGATCAGGGTTGCTAACAGGTTCAGCTCTTTTTCTAGTGGTGCGAGTCAATCGAGCACGCAAGGTTGGCATATGGCGCAATCAAGATCCGAATCCAGGTGTCGTCATACAAGGGCTGTCGGGGGAGGAGGAGGAAGAGAAGGATAACCTCAGTCAAGGTGACACTATTCCTGGTTCTTTTGAACCTGCTCGTCGAGACCCATCGGTTCCTTGGACAGACATAGTTGGAAAAAATCTAGATGATTTTCTAATGCTTCTTCGTGAAAAATGCAATTTTTGTCACATAATAAGT
>Ga0153966_100465_pt1 | contig 15191 bp, 19 predicted proteins | sample TSFL050MetaG_FD_104738 | JGI IMG/M metagenome (GOLD analysis project Ga0153966, IMG submission 104738) | Attine ant fungus gardens microbial communities from Florida, USA - TSFL050 MetaG | ecosystem: Host-associated > Fungi > Mycelium > Unclassified | place: USA: Florida, Paynes | collected... | reverse complement strand
TCTCCTTCCTTTATGCATACGTTATTGTAGCCCCATCGTAAATCCATCTTAGTGAACAGTTTCTTGTTTCCCATTGAGTCTACTAAGTCGGTAATCAATGGCAACGGGTAGTTATTTTTCACTGTTTGCTTATTGAGTCTATGATAGTTCATGACTATACACTTTCTACTATTCTTCTTTCCCACAAAGAAAACTGGAGAAGTTTGTGGTGATTTCAAAGGCCTTATGTACCCTTTTCATAGATGGTCCTGAATGAACTGTTGAACCTCTTCTCTCTCATTCCTAGAGAGTAGATACACTCATGCTTTGCTGGCCTTGAACTCCTCCTTGAGATCTATAGCATGATCCCATATCTTTCTTGTTGGCATTCTCTCTGACTCCACTTTTCCAAACACCTTCAACCACTTGTGGAACTTTTGAGGAACCATTGCCTCCACCTTTTTGTGGTCTAACTCCATTTTTTTCTCTCTTCCCCAATCTTCCTTTTCATCTGCTGTCCACCTGATCCTCTCCATTTCATCTCCCTGTGTCTTTCTCTTCCCTTGCCTCCTTTTTCTTATTTCTGGGCCTATTTCTTTCTTGCCTGTGTATTGTCTACAAATAGGTGGATATCTCATCATCCTGACCTCTCCCTTTTCCTAGTCTATTTCTAGGTTGTGCGCCTGCAGCCAAGGCATGCCCAATATTACTTCTGTCTTTCCTAGATTATACACGTCTATCCTCACTCTTTTCATATGTCCTTTAAAGTACAGATTTACTTCTACTTCATGTGTGATTGATCCTCCACTATTTCCTGTGCCATCCACATTTCATACGATTATTGGTTTTCCAAGTTTTATTAACTTGAAACCTTCTCTTTCTGCGTACTTCTTGCTTATAAAGAGCCCCATGGCTCCACTGTCCAGCAATGCTTTCACTGATACCCCTTTATGAGTATCAATTTTTTCTACTCCTATTTGCATCCACACTTCCCACAGACCCTTCAAGGTCTTTCTGACTTCCCTTTGTCTCTTTTCTGGGTCAGTGATTCCAGCCCCTTCCACTTGGGCCCTAGGCACCAACCGTTTTAACTTTCTACCCTAGTTTCACCATGGCGTCTTTTTTTCTGTCCTGCAGGGTAGACAGAATACTTCTCCTTTCTCATTTCTTTTCACCTCTCCTCCTACTATTGCATCTTTGCCTTTACATGCACCACACTTCACTCTTTCTGCTCTACCACCTTTTGCCTCCTCTTCTCTCCAATTCCAGGCCTCTTTACAGCTTCCACACCACATATTACACAACTGCTCCTTGCTCAGGAACCCTTGCTCCTGATTCTCCTGAGTTTTTGTTCCCTTGTAATCACATCCCCTGCACTCTACCAAAGTCACCACTTCTCTGGGTGTTGTCCACCCCTCCATATATATTGCCGCTTCCCGTGAGGGCAGCCCCTTCGCTCTACTGTGCTCTTTCACTTTCTTCCATACTTCCTGTGGTGGTGCCGCCTCCTTCTTCTTTTTCTTCTTTATGTTTGGACATTCCCACTTCCTGTGTCCCTTTTCACTGCATCCACAGCATTTCACCTCTTTTCTCATCACCTCTTGTCTCCTTACTTCCCTTACTTCACACTGCATTACCCTGCTTGTCAGGGTTTCAAATCTGTTCGTTGACTTCTTCTTCTCCTCTATTCTTCTTTCCTTGCTCCTATAGTTCTTGGCCAGGTGGCCAAACTACTTGCATTCCCAACACTTCCTGCCCTCTCTTCTTTCTAATTCTGATCTCATTTTGGCAAGTGTTTGCTGGATGTTGAGTATCTTGCTCAGGACGTTGTTGTACACTTTTAAGGACATTGTGTGTTGTACTTAGAAGGGCAAATTGTTGTTATGAAAAGAAGATGTATTTGTGTTTTGCCAGTTGACTGATTCTTTTTCTTTGGCTTTGACTACTGACTACTTATGTCTGCTGGGGTGCAAATCTTCATCCAGCCAGGTGCCTACTGCCTTACTGACTACTGCCTTAATACTAGGGTTACACTATCACTTCTCAGGGAAGATCCCTACTCTAATCGTCTTCTTAAGGGCACAACAATGTTCCTCTGCATATACTAGTCATAATGAACTAACAGCACAAGGCTGATAAAATGAAAAGTTTACAAGTAATCTACTAAGCACCCCTGTCATCAGGTCTGGTCTATGTGTGTACTCAGGTATAGTGTCCACAGTCCACCTCCAGGGTCTAAACTTCCTGGTCAGTCCACTTAAACCTGTGGCCTGGCTATAGGGAGGTTAGAAGTGATCTAAGTTGATCACACACCAAGAGAGTAATGAGAGTAAAGATGAACAAGGATCAAGGTGATCAGTGTTCCAGAAGTGAAAACGAGTTCTAGTGTAGTGAACTCAAGCTAGGGTTAACTTAAGCGTACATTCTTTATCAGAGTTGACAAAGAGAACTCGTTAGAGTCCTCGCTACTTAATTTAGCTACTTATACGTGAATCAGTATTTACTAGTATTTGAGTAGACAAATACTAGTAAATACTGATTTGTGTATAAATAGCTAGACTAATTAACAAGAACTTTAACGAGTTCTCTTTGTCAACTCTGACTTAGAGTGTGAGCTTAAATTATCTCAATCAACATTTACTATACTAGAACTTGTTTCCCTTCTAGAGCATCAATTGCCCCAATCCCTGCTCAACTTACTCTTATACATATAATCCTCAACCAGTGATCAACTCTAATCACTAGTCATCTCCTCATAGCTGGGCCACAGGCTTAAGTAGACTGACTGGAAAGTTTAGACTCTGAAGGTGGATGACTGGGACCATACCTGGGCCCCAGTATAGATCAGACCTTACAACCAGGTGGGCTTGTTAATTACTTGTACTTCTTTCACTTTATCAGCTTTATACTGCTAGTCCATTATAATTAGTACATATAGAAGAACATCATTGTACTTTTAAGAAGACAATTAGCATAGGGATCTTCCCCATGAAGTGATAGTGTAACCCTAGTATTAAGGTAGTAGTTAGTAGGGTAGTAGGAACCTGGCTGGATAAAAACTCGCGCTCCAGCAAACATAAGTAGTCAGTAAATAGTCAGCCAAAGAACATTGGTTAGTAAACCTGCAAGGACACACATTCCTCATATACAATAACCTCGCCCCTCTAAGTACGTTATGCAATGTTCTTAGAGGTGTACAATGACATCCTGAGCAAAATGCTTAATACTTGGTGAGCACTTGCCAAAATGAGATTAGAGCTGGAAAAAAGAGAGAGGAGAAAATGCTGGGGATGCAAACAGTTTGGCCATCTGGTCAAAGACTGCAGAAATAAGAGAGAAAGAGAGGAAGAAAAGAAAAAGAAGTCAATGAATAGATTTAAGGCCCTGGCAAGCAGGGTAATGTAGTGTGGCATAAAAGAAGTGAGAAGGCAAGAAACAGTAGCAGAGGGATTTAGGTGTTTTAGGTGTGGTGAACAAGACCATAAAAAATAGGAATGTTCAGGAAGGAAGGAAAGGAAGAGAGAAGAGATGGTACCATCACCAAATATGTGGAAGAAAGTTTGAGAATATTGTGGTGCAAAAGGTCTGCTCCCAAAAGGAGCAAGGATGACCATGGAAGGGTGGACTACAAAATGGGAGGTAGTAACATTGATGGAGTGCAGGGGATGTGATTATAAGGGGACAAAAACTCAAGAGAACCAAGGGCAAGGGTTTCTGAGCAAGGAGCAGCTGAGTAATATGTGGTATGGAAAATGCAAAGAAGCGTGGGATTGGAGAGACAGAGAAGTGGCATGTGGAAGAGGAAAGAGAGTAAAGTGTGGCATATGTAGTGGTAAAGATGTAGTGACAGGAGGAAAGGTAGAAAGGAACAAAAAGGGAGAAGTGTTCTGTCTGCCCTATAGGGCAGGAAAGAAAGTGCCATGGTGGAACTGGAGAGGGAGAGTAGAATGGTCAGTGCCTAGGGCCCAGAAGGGAAGAGCTAGAATTACTGATCTGGAGAAAAAATAAAGAGAAGTCAGAAAAACCTTAAGAGGTTTATGAGAAGTATAGATACAAATAGGAGTGGAAAAAATTGATATGCATGAAGGGATATCAGTGAAAGCATTGCTAGATAGTGGAGCTACAGGACTTTTCATGAGCAAGAAGTACATGAAAAAAGGAGGTTTCAAATTAATGAAGCTTGAGAAACCAATATTAGTAAGAAATGTGGATGGTACTGGAAATAGTGGAGGAGCAATCCAGCATGATGTCCACCAATATGTAAACAATATATGGACAAGAAGGAAATGGGTCCAAAAATTAAGAGAAGAAGGAAAGGAAAGAAAGAAATCCAAGAGAATGAAATTAAAAGGATTAGGTGGGCTGCAGATAAGAAAGAGGACTGGGAAAGAGAGGAGGAAATGAAGTTGGACTATTGAAAGGTAGAAGTAATAGTGCCACAGAAATTTCACAAGTGGCTGAAGGTGTTCAGAAAGGTGGAGTCAGAGAGGATACCAATAAGGAAGATATGGGATCACATCATAGATCTCAAGGAGGAGTTCAAGGCCAGCAAAGCACGAGTATATCCACTCTCTAGGAATGAGAGGGAAGAGGTTCAACAATTTATCCAGGACCACTTATGAAAAGGATACATAAGGTCTTTGAAGTCATTACAGACTTCTCCAGTTTTCTTTGTGGGAAAGAAGAATAGTGAAAAGCATATGGTCATAGACTATTATAGACTCAATAAGCAAATGGTGAAAAATAACTATCTGTTACCATTAATTACTGACTTAGTAGACTCAATGGAAAACAAGAAACTGTTTACTAAGATGGATCTATAATGGGGCTACAACAATGTACACATTAAGAAGAGTAATGAGTGAAAGGCGGCCTTCACTACATATGTGGGGTTATTTAAACCAGTGGTAATGTTCTTTGGAATAACAAACTCGCCAACAACATTTCAGGAGATGATGAATGAGATCATGAGAGATCTTATTAATAAAGGAAAAGTAGTAGTCTTTGTAGATGATGTGCTGGTAGGCACAGATGGTGAAAAAAGGCATGATGAAATTATGGCGGAAGTGCTGAAGAGATTAGAAGAGAATAATTTGTATATGAAACCAAAAAAGTATTTATGGAAGACAAACAAAGTGAGCTTTCTAGGAGTAATAATGGGTCAAGGGAAAATTGAGATGGAGGAGGATAAAGTGGCAGGAGTGTTGAACTGGCCAATACCAAGAACAGTTAGAGATGTCAGAAAATTTTTGGGACTTGCCAATTATTATAGGTGGTTTATTAAGAACTTTGCAGCACTTACAAAACCCTTGAACATATTGACAAGGAAAGATGAGAAGTGAAAATGGGAAGAAGCCCAGCAGAAGGCATTTGAGCAATTAAAAGGGATCTTCACAACTAGACCATTATTGGTAGTACTAGACTTAGACAAAGAATTCAAATTCGAGGCAGACATTTCCAATTTTGCAACAAGAGGTATATTATTTATTAAATGTGAAAACAACAAGTGGAGACTAGTGTTCTATATTTTAAAATTGCTAAATAAGACCAAACAAAATTATGAGATTCATGATAAAGAGATATTGGCAGTGATTCAATGTCTAAAAGCCTAGAGGCACTTTTTAGAAGGTGCAAAGGGGAAATTTGAAATTTGGTTGGACCATAAAAATCTAGAATACTTTATGAGTAATCAGAAGTTAAATAAACAACAAGCTAGATAGACACTCTATTTATCTAGATTCAACTTTGTTTTAAAGTATGTACCCAGAAGAAGAATGGAAAAGGTAGATGAATTAAGTAGAAGATCGGATTAGAAAATAGGAGTAGAAAGAGATAATAAAGAACAAACATTGGTAAAAAGAAAATAGTTAAAAGCACAAACAGTAGAAGTGTCTGAAATAGTAATAGACAGAGTAGATATCCTAAACAAAATAAGGAAGAGTAAAACAAAAGATAATGAAGTTGTCAAAGCAGTAGAAGAGATGAAATGAGCAGGGGTGAAAGTCTTAAGAAATGAGAAGTAGCAAGAATATGAGGGGTTAATGCTAAAGAAAGGCAAGATATATGTACCTAAGGATGAAAAATTAAGAGTAGAAGTGATCAGGCTACATTATGATATGCCTATAGGAGGACATAGAGGACAATGGAAGATGACAGAGTTGGTGACAAGGAATTTTTGGTGGCCAGGAGTGAATAGAGAAATAAAGCAATATATAGAAGGATGTGATGCATACCAAAGGAATAAAAATTGTACGTAAGCACCTGCTAGCAAGTTAATACCAAACTCAATACCAGAGAAACTGTGGAGTCATATATCAGCCAATTTCATTACAAAATTATCATTGGCACAAGGATATAATTCAATTCTGGTAGTAGTAGATAGATTAACTAAAATGGCTTACTTTATACCTACTACAGAAAAGACAACAGTAGGGGGATTAGCAAGGTTGTTTAGGAATAATGTTTGGAAGCTGTATGGCTTACCAGAAAGTATTATTTCAGATAGAGGACTGCAATTCATAGCAGGAGTGATAAGGGAGTTGAATACAATATTAGGGATTAGTAGTAAATTGTCAACAGCATTTCACCTACAAACAGATGGACAAACTGAAAGGATGAATCAAGAATTAGAGCAATATTTACAAATGTTCATTGATTACCGTCAGGAACAGTAGCTGGAATAGTTGGGAACTGCAGAGTTTGCCTACAATAATAAGGTACAGACAAGTACAAAAGTGTTGCCCTTCATGGCAAATAGTAGATGTGATCCTTGCATAGGATTTAAACTGAGAAAAAAAGAGAAGTTTGAGGAGACAAACAAGTTTGTGGAAAGGATGCAGAAAATACAAAAGGAAGCAAAAGTAGCACTGGGAAAGACGTAGGAGGACATAAAGAAATATGTGAACAGACATAGAGGAGAGACAGAAGAATATTGAGTAGAAGACCTTGTACTACTCAGTACAAAGGATCTCAAGTATCAAATGACAGGGAGGAGAATGGAAAAGCTTACGGAGAGGTTTGTTGGGCCTTACAAGATTAAATCAATAGTGTCAACAAACGCAATAGAGTTAGAACTACCAAGTACAGTAAAGATACACCTAGTAGTCAACATAAGTAGAGTATGTAGATATATAGGACAAGTAGAAGGGCAAAAGAAGGAAAAACCACAACTGGTAATAATTAAAGGAAAGGAAAAGTAGAAAGTAGAAAAGATAATAAATAAAAGATGAGTACGAGGAAGAGACAATTATCTGATATGGTGGAAAGGGTGTATGGCAGAGAAAGATACTTGGGAAAGTAAGGAAAATCTCAAGAATGCAAGCAATTTAGTAGAAGAGTTTGAGAAGGAATACAGAAGGGAAGAAGAAAAAGAAATATGGCAGCAGAAAAGGGAGGAAGAGAAAAATGTGTTCAATAGAGAATTGCTGGGGAAATATATGGCAAAATTATTGTATGGGTGGGAGGAGAAGAAATATGAGCAGAAGTATTGGAAGAGGTTAGAAAAAAATTAGCAGCAATAGAAGAGAAATCCATTTGCTAAAATAAGCTGTAATCTATTCTTACAAATAAAACAGCAAGAAGAAGATGAGATGGGGAACATTAGGGATTGGGACAACGAGTTGTAAAATCCTCGGGGACAAAGAAGCTTGAGAGGAGGGTAGTGTAATGAAATAACAGACTGTAAGGAACGGTCACCCAAGTAACTCAGGTAGGCGGATCCCAACTCTAAGTCAGAGTAGATAAAGAGAACTTGTTAGAGTCTCTGCTGGATTTGAGTACACTACTTATATCTATTCTACTTGGTTTGTGCACTACTTTCCCATGGTGATCATGTGACATCAATGTGACATGTCATGTAACTGATCATGTGATCTCTCATGTGACTTCCCTGATTATGTAAGTCCATTCTAAAAATAGAAAAGAAAAGTTCTTGTATCACAATTCATGACATAGATGAACTGGGACATCCACAGTAGCAGATTATTTTATTTCTTTTTTATTTTATTTTATTATATAATAGTTTGAAGTGTGCAGGACACTATAACTCAAAAGGAGTCCATGGGATAATTTGAGTAGACAAATACTAGTAAATACCAATTTGCATATAAATAGCTAGACCAATTAGTGAGAACTCTAATAAGTTCTCTTTGTCAACTCTGACTTAGAGTGTGAGCTTAGATTATCTCAATCAATGTTCACTACAATATTAGTATTATAAAGCCCAGAATGCAGCAAACAAGATAAAAAAGAAATCCTTCTGATTACTTGAAAAGGCAAGTAGAATAAATTAAGTCCATATCCAATCATGCAACAGCTACTCTCCATATTCCCTATCTATTTCCTACTAACTTTCTTTATCTCATTAACTAACCTTAAACCTGTTCTAAGTGTTCTAGAGTGCTCAAGAGGTACTTTGGACATTGGTCCAACCATTCTCAAGCATGTCTTCATTATTGATGTCACTCCTCTCTACTTCCAACTTTCTTAATTTCTTTCCTAAACCTTCTTTTACTCTCTCCTATTTCCTGCTTACATCTCTCAGGTCCTTCTTCTTTCTATCCCTTCCCAATGATATTTGGTGTATCCTTGTTTTGTTCTTCTATATTTGGACTACCAATCAGGACTGATACACGGCCTTTGATGGCATTCCTATTATAAATCAGGAGTTAGTTATCAGGTAACATCATTATCAAGGGAAATGCTTCTAAGATTGAGTTTGCTCTCGAGAGCACTTTTAGGGGGGAGTCCATCTTATAGATATAATATGAGACCATCTGGAAAGTATTATGAGGTACTGATAGTGGTGATTGTGGCTACTACTCTGCTACTTGAGAACTATTACAAATAGTCACTTACTAGTTTGTGATTGTTGAAGGTGTTTTTCAAAAGGCTCAAAAATGTGAAGTAAATAAGCAACAAAAGATGTTGTTAAGTCTGAGGTCTAATCCTCAGACTATGAAACCTTATATACAGGAAATGATGGTCTGTGTACCTGGACAGAGCATCATATGTTCTACTACCTATTGTTCTATATATGGCAGTCCTTTTGTGTCCAGAATAGTGATAACTTAACCATATAAGGGACTGTCCTTGTTTATGTTCAAGGATTGATGTGCATCTATGGGTAATAGATTAATGTCATGCCAAATCTTGAGGTCCTTGTATCTCCACAGGATCTTATTGCCTTTAGGTCTATTTATGATTGTTAGAAGCATATTGAAGAGAGCTTCCATATGTATGTGGAAGCAAACGTCTGTATTTAGTGGTTTCTGAGATATCTGCTGATCAGTATTCGGCACTGATTAACTGATATCTCAGTAAGTACTGATCACTTTGACACATTTTGGGCATCATTCAAAAGGTTTTCTTAAGGACTTTCAGATGTATTTTAGACTGTGGGAATCGTACAAGTATTTGTGGAGTTATTGGCCGAATAAAGTTTGTGACAAGAATACTATTTGAGTAGCGGAGTAGTGACTGCAATCACCACTATCAGTACCTCATAATGCTTTCTGGATGGTCTCATATCATATCTATAAAACGGACTCCCCCCTAGAAGTGCTCTCAAGAGCAAACTTGACCTTAGAAGCATTTCCCCTGATAATGACGTTACCTGGTAACTGACACCTAGTTTATAATAGGAATACTATCAGAGGCTGCACATCAGTCCTGATCGGCAGTCCAAATATAGAAAAATAAGACAAGAATATGCTGAATGTCATTGGGAAGGGATAGAAAGAAAAAGGACCTAAGTGTAACAATTAAAGTTATGGTTGAATAACCCTAATCTCACTCGCACTCTAAGTCAGAGTTTGACAAAGAGAACTCGTTAGAGTTCCCGCTAATTGGCTCAGCTACTTATACACAAATATGTGTTTACAAGTATTTGCCTAAACTATTTTATCCTGCGCATCTCTTTTGAGTCATGATGTCCCGCACACATTTATTATTACATAATTATAAGAAAAGAAAAAGAAATAAAATAATCTGCCATGGCGGATCATCTAGCTTACCTGCCGTTTTATAACACTAAGAGATGTAAACAGGAAATAGAAAAGAGAGTAGAGGAAGGTTTAGAGAAGTTGGAAGTAGAAAGGAGTGATATCAATGACAAAAACACACTCAAGAGTGGTCAGACTAATGTCCAAAGAACCTCTTGAGCATCCTAGAATACTTAGAACAGGCTCAAGGTCAACCAATGAGATAAAGAAAGTTGGTAGGAAATAGATAAGAAGTACAGAGAGTGGCTGTTGCATGATTGGATATGAACTCAACTCATTCTACCTGCCTTTTTAAGTAATCTGGAGGATTTCTTTCTTATCTTGTTTGTTGCATTCTGGGCTTTGTAATACTAATATAATACTCTAGTAGTATGGAGAGGAGAAGAAGAAGAACCCCTATTTTTGTCCTTTGTTGCTCTAAAGCTAAAACTCGACTTGAGTAACTAAGAGCTCTTTTTCTGTCTTTCTCTTTTATAAAAACTTTATCAAACTTCCCTCAAGGGATACCCACTCTAAAGGAGGACTTAGACATTTGCTTGGACTAGGAGCTGAACCGCTTGCTATATATTTTCAGAGCAAGTTGCTAACTGTACAGTCAGTTGAGAGTGTGCTTGCACAAGGGCAACATGAGATCTAGATAGGACTGCTATATCGACGGTGAGCCAGCCTACTAGACTAGTACCTTGGACAGTAGTACTATGGTGTGAGAGGAATGCACACCTTTGAGATCCAACCAGTGAGAGTGCTCTCAAGCAGAAACTAAAAACATTTTTTTATTCTAGTGTCTAAATAACAAGCTTTTACTATCTCATGAGCCCCTCCCTTTTATATTTGATTACCTCTCCAGTATCTACTCAATTACACACAATTGTGGAACGACTTGGAGATTTTGATTCTCTGACTCAGTAGTACCTATTTTTGTAAGGACAGTAAAGCACATTTATATTTCTATCCAAAATCTTATTCCCCCCTACAAACCAAATCTTATACACATTCCAATCCATTCTTTTACATATCTCTATCAGTGTGACATCAGTCCTAAGCAAACTTACTCTCATCACTCTCTCGGTATGCAGTCAACTCAGACTAATCGCTCTATCCACATAGCTGGGCTCCAGGCTTAAGGAAACTGACCAAGAAGTTTAGACCCTGAAGGTGGACCTCTGACACTAAACCTGAGTATTAGGACAGACTAGACCTTATGATCAGGTGATGCTCAGTAGATTACTTGTATCCTTTTCACTCTTAGCAACCTTATGCTGCAGGTGCATTGTCACTTGGTACATGCAGAGGAATAGTACTCAGTCCTTAAAAAAGCACTCTAGAATAGGGATTCTCTCCTTAAAGGTGATCATTTAACTATATCATTAGGACAGTAGTTAGTAGAACAGTAGACATCTGGCTAGGTAAAGATTTTGTGCCCCAGTATAATGAGCTCAAGTTAGGGTTAACTTAAGTATACACTCTTTATCAGAGTTGACAAAGAGAATTTGTTAGAGTTTCCGCTATTTGTTCTATACTACTTATATAATTTAATTATTTGTACATGTTATATTTCTTTTACATTTCCCTATTGAGTCACCATTCCCATTTTGGTAATAAGTTCTTGCATGTCCAATAATTAAAATAAAAATAAATATTGTCTTAGAGAAATTAAGCAGTTTATGATATCACCCCTCTCTTAAGGGTCCTCGTCCTGAGAATTTCTTCATAATTTGTTGTATGGGTCTCTTAGGTTGCCCATATTCTGATCTTTGTCTCCCAACTCTTTCAAAAATTTCCTATCCTCCTCTATTCTCCATTGGTCTTCTTTATCCTCTTCTTTATTCTACTCTTCTATTATTTCTCCCTTATACTCATGTTTTTCTTCTTTCATTCATTTCAAGAACGGATTCCTACTATATCTGGAGAATGGATTTTTCTTCTATTGTTTCCAATTTTCTTTCATCTATTTCCAATATTCCCAATCATACTTCTTATTTCTCTATCCATAGAGTAACTTAGTGGTATATCTTCCCAGTAATTCTCTGCTAAACATGTTCCTGTCTTCTTTGGCCTCTTATTGTCTTACTTCTTCTTCTTCTTCCTTGTAGTATTCTCTTTCAAACTCTTCAACCAATTCTATTACATTCTTCAAATTCTTTGCTTTTCCAAGTGTTCTCTTCTGCCATACATCCCTTCCATTGTACTAAGTACTTGTCCTTTCCTTACACCTTCCTCTTATTCATGATCTTTTCTACCTCCTATTCTTCTTCTCCCTCAATTACCACTGGTTGTGGTGCCTCTTTCTTCTGCCCTTCTACTTGCAACTTATACTTCCATACTCTACTAACATTGACTACTAGGTGTACTTGGCAGTTCCAATTCTATCGCATTGCTAGAAATGATTGCTTTTACTTTGTAAGGTCCTATAAAGCATTTGGTAAACTTTTCTGTACGTCTCCCAATTATTTGGTACTTTAGATCTTTAGTGCTGAATCATATTAAGTTGCCAACTCTATACTCTTCTTTCTCCCTTCTTTCCCTGTCTGCATACCACTTCATATCTTCTTGCACTTTCTGTAGCATTGCCTTGGCTTCCTCCTACACATTCTTCATTCTTTCTGCAAATTTCTCTGCTCCTTTATATCTTCCCTTCTTTCTTAACTCAAATCCCATCCTGGGGTTCTGTCTATAATTTGCTTGGAAAGAGAATACCTTAGTTTCTGTTTGTACCTTGTCATTATATGTAAATTCTGCCATTCCCAACCATTCAGACCATTGTTCTTATCAGTGGTCTATAAACATTCAAAGGTACTATTCTAACTTCTGATTCATTCTTTCTGTTTGGCTGTCTATCTATGGATAGAATGCTGTGGACAGCTTTGTTTTGATTCCCAATATGCGACTCAACTCCTTCATAATTTCTGCCACAAATTGTAGTCCTCTATCCAAAATTATACTATCTGGTAATCCATGTAACTTCTAGATGTTATCTCTGAATAGCCGTGCTAGCCCTTCTGCACTTGTTTTTTCTGTAGTAAATACAAAATGAGCCATTTTTGTAAATCTATCTACTACTACTAAGATTAAATCATATCCTTGAGCTAAGGGTAACTTTGTAATGAAGTCTGCACTGATATGGGTCCATGCCTTTTTTGGAATTGAATTTGGCATTAACTTTTCTACCAGTAGTTGTGTTTGATTCTTATTGTGCTAACAGGCATCATACCTCTCCATATATTGCTTTATCTCCCTAGTGACCCCTAGCTACCAGAAATTTCTTGTTACTGACTCTGCCATTTTTCACTGTCCTCTATGTCCTTCTACAGACATATCATGATGTAGCCTGATTACTTTTACTCTCAACTTCTTGTCTTTGGGAACATATACGTTCTCCTCTTTTAACATTAGGCTGTCTTCTTGATGTCATTCCTTATCTTTTAACATTTTCACATCCATCTACTTCATTTCCTCTACTGCTTTAATAATCTTGTCATCTTTTGCTCTACATTTTCTTACTTTATCTAACAGATTCACTCCTTCTATGATTACTTCCACTACTCTTATTCTCTTTGCTTCCAGCCATTCTTTCTTTACCAACATTTGCTCCTTATTATCCCTCTCTACTCCTATCTCCCAATCTGGCCTCCTACTCAATCTATCTACTTTTCCCATTTTACTTCCTGAAATATGTTTTAATACAAAGTCAAACCTTGATAAGTATAAAGCCCATCTTGTTTGTCTTCGATTAAGCTTTTGGTTACTCATAAAATACTCTAGGTTCTTATAATCTGTCTAGACCTCAAATTTACTTTTACTTCCTTCCAAAAAGTGCCTCCATGCTTCCAAGCAGCATATCACAGCTAATATTTCTTTATCATGTATTTCATAATTTCTTTCGGTCTTGTTTAATGACTTTGAGATGTATGCCACTAGTCTCTATTTATTATCTTTATATTTAATTGATAATACTCCTCCTGTTACAAAGTTAGAAGCATTTGCTTCCACTCTGAACTTCTTGTCTATATCTGGTGCAACTAATAGAGGTCTGCTCATAAAAACCTGCTTAAGCTGTTTGAATGCTCTTTGCTGTTTGTCTTCCCACTTCCACTTTTCTTCCTTCCTCGTCAGATTATTCAGAGGTTGGGCTATCTTGGCAAAGTCTTTTACAAATTGCCTATAGTAATTGGTGAGACCCAAGAATTTTCTAATGTCCCTGACTATTCTAGGTGCCGACTAGTTCAACACCCCTGACACTTTATCTTCCTCCATCTCTATCTTTCCCTGATCCATTACTACTTCCAGGAAATTTACTTTCTGTACTTTCCAAGTACATTTCTCTGGTTTCACATATAAGTTATTTTCTTCTAGTCTCCTTAGCACTTCTTTCACAATATTGTCATTCTATTCCTACTAAAACATTATTTACAAATGCCACCACCTTCCCTTCATTAATCATGTCCCTTAAGATTTCATTCATCATGCCTTGGAATATAGCAGGTGAATTTGTTATCCAAAAGAATATTACTATGGGCTTGTATGACCCTACATGTATAGTAAAGGCCACCTTTTACTCATCCCCTTCCTTAATCCTCACATTGTTATAGCCCCATCATAAACCCTTGCTTTACTTGCTTTAAAGTTGTCGTTGAGATCTATTGCGTGATCCCATACCTTTCTAACTGGCATTCTTTCAGACTTCACCTTCCCAAATACTTTCAACCACCTATGGAACCATTTAGGTACCATTTCCTCCATTTTTCTATGATCCACCTCTATTTCTTCCTCTCTTTCCCAATCTTCTTTCTTATCCACTGCCCATTGAATAATTGTTCTCTTCATTATCACCAAATACAATCTCTAGACATTACTTGACAAAACTCCAGATCTTGTATTCTATTTCATTTCTTTGGTAACATACTTGTAAGTGAGTTCTGAATATCATTTAGACCTCAGAGTAATTATTTTATCATTATTATTATTATTATTTCTTTATTAACATCACTCCACTACCTCCAACACTACTTCATGACATCTACTATGATAATGAGGCTCCCCAATCTGAGGATTAGGCCTCCGACTTAACAACATTTTTTGTTACTTACTCTACTTTGTATTCTAGGCCCTTTTGAGGATCTACTTTACCAATTACCAATCAATAAGTGACCATTTGTAATATTAGTACTATATAGTTTTAATGAACATAGTATGGAAATCCAGCTGGAAAAT
>Ga0153966_100463_pt1 | contig 15213 bp, 16 predicted proteins | sample TSFL050MetaG_FD_104738 | JGI IMG/M metagenome (GOLD analysis project Ga0153966, IMG submission 104738) | Attine ant fungus gardens microbial communities from Florida, USA - TSFL050 MetaG | ecosystem: Host-associated > Fungi > Mycelium > Unclassified | place: USA: Florida, Paynes | collected... | reverse complement strand
TCTGGTTTGTCATGAAGTATTCCAAGTTCTTGTGATCTGTTCAGATTTCGAACTTGGTTCTTGCTCCTTCCAGGAAGTGCCTCCAGGCCTCTAGACACCTGATTACTGCTAGCATTTCCTTATCGTGAATTTCGTAGTTCCTTTCTGTGTTGTTCAACGATTTGAAAATAAATGCTACCGGTCTCCACCTTCCATCCTCTCCTTTGACTGACAACACCCCTTCTGTTGCGTAGTCCGATGTATCTGCCTCGACTCTCATTTCCTTATCCAGATCTGGTGCTGCCAATACTGGTTCAGTTGTGAAAATCTCTTTAAGTTGGGTGAACGCTTCTTCCTGTTCGCTTCCCTAGTTCCACTTCTGGTCCCTTCTGACCAACTGGTGTAACGGCTTGGCAATTTTGGCAAAGTCCTTGACAAATTGTCAGTAATAGTTTGCTAGTTCTAGGAACTTTTGTACATCCCTGACATACTGTGGTGTTGGCCAGTTTGTGACCCCTTCTATCTTCTCTTTCTCCATTCGGAACCTTTCTGGTCCCATTATTACTCCCAAAAATTCTATTTCCCTGACCTTTCACACACACTTCTCTGGTTTTACATAAAGGTCATTTTCCTCTAGTTGTCTCAGTACTTCTTCGACTATTTCATCGTGTTCTTCTTCTGTTTCTATTGCTACTAACACGTCATCGATGAAGGTAGCTACGTCTCCTTTGTTGATCATATCCCTAAAGAGATTGTTTATCATAGCTTGAAAGGTGGCTGGTGAGTTCGTAAGTCCGAAGTACATGACTGTTGGTTCAAAAGATCCTAGGTGTGTTGTGAACGCCGCCTTCTATTCATCCCCTTCTTTGATTTGGACATTGTTATAGCCCCACCTCAGGTCCATCTTAGTAAATACTTTCTTGGTCCCCATACTGTCTATTAGCTCCGATATTAGGGACAAGGGATAACTGTTCTTGATCGTCCCTTTATTTACATAGCGATAGTCCTGTACCATCCTCCTCTTTCCATCTTTTTTAGGCATGAATAGTACTAGTAAGGTTTGTGGGGACTTTGAAGGTCTAATATAGCCCTTTTTTTAGTTGGCTCTCCACAAATGCCTGTACTTCCTCCTTTTCTGTCCTAGATAGAGGATAGATTCATCCTTTTTTTGACACAAAGTCTTCTCTGAGGTCAATGGCATGGTCCTATGGTTTTCGGGTTGGCATTCGCTCAAACTCGACCTTTCCAAACACCTTTTTCCACTTGTGGAAGCGTCTGGGCACCAGCTCCTCTACCTTTCTATGATCCTCCTTGATTTCCTCCCTTTTCTCTCTCTCCTCTATGGTCCACCTCAGGTCTTTCTTGTCTTCCTCCATTGCCTGCCTTTTCTTTATTACTTTCTTCTCAGGCGTTTGGCCGCACAGGGGTGGGCATCTGGTCATTTTTACTTCTCCTGTTTCTCAATTTATCTCTGGGTTATATGCTGCAAGCCATGGCATCCCCAGGATTACGCCCGTTTTTCCCAGTTTACACACATCCATCCTTACTCTTTCTATGTGTCCCCTGTAGTACAGGTTGACTTCCACTTCATGGGTTATTGATCCCCCTTGATTGTTGCTCCCGTCTACATTCCTCACTTTTATTGGCTTTGCCAATCTTTCTAGTTTGAAGCCTTGTCTTTCTGCTAGCTTCTTACTCATGAACAGGCCCGTTGCTCTGCTATCTAGTAGGGCTTTTACTGATACTCCCTTGTAAGTATCCACTCTTTTTAGCCCGATGTCGAGCCAGACTTCTCTTAATGGTTTAAGTGTCCGTCTCACTTCCCTCTCAGTATGATGGTCAAAGTTCATTTTATTTTGTTCATTTAGTACACTGTATTTATTATGGGAGGCTGGCTGAGGGCTCACTGGTCTCTCTGATCTTTTGACACCTCCTATGTCCCTTCTCTGACCTCCTTTTGATTTCTGTAATGTCGGGCCATATGCCTGAACATCCCACAGTTAAAACATCTTCGATCTCCTCCCCATCCTCTGTCTACCTCCATTGCATTGGGGTTCCAGACCCCTTGTCCTCCTTCTCTCCTCCTCAAATCTCCACCAAGTCCTCCTCTTTGTTCTCCATGGAAACCCCCTTGGTTCCTGTTGTTCCAGAAGGGTCTAAACCCTCTGGACAGCTATGCTTCTAGTGGTCTCACCACCCACGCCACTCCCTTGCTCCCAACACCCTCTCCTCTGCTCTGCTCTGTCTTAAGTTCCTATCCAGCCTTACTGACCTCTCCCACCATTCTTCAATTGTTACAGGAGGCAATTCTGCCTCCGCCAACCTCCTCCTAATGTTCCTATTCAGTCTCCTCTTGAACTCTTCTATGAGGGGTTGTCCCTCATAGCTGCTTCCTCTTGATGTCTTTTTGAAAATTTGGACATACTCGTCGCATGTCCATCCTCCCTGCTCTAGCAGCCTCAACTCATCTATCTTTCTTGATTCTTTGTCAAACTCCTCAAACTCCTCCCTCATTTTTGTGAATAACTCCTCCACTGTTTCTACTGCAGATATCCCCTGCCTCCTTTCCTCCAACACGTTCTTCTTCCACACCTCTGCTACTCCTCCTTGCACATAAGTTAGTACCTAGGATATTTTTTCTTCCTCCCCAGTCCCCTTTATCCTCATACTGATATATAAACGACAGGCGTTGATGAACCCTACCACCTTTTCTTTTTCTCCGTCAAACAATGGAGGCTTGGCTGCCTCCCCTTGGGTTTGCCCCCTCGATAGGAGCTGTTTAATGGCCATTGTATGTTGGGCCAGATACTGAAGGATTTGGTCTATGGTCAGGACTGCCTCCCCTTGTGATTGTGGTTGTTGCTGTTGCTGTTGTTGTTGTTGTTGGGGTTGTTGGCCCTGGGATGATGATTGATGGTGGAACATGTTGTCGTCCCAAGCGTCTTCTTCCTTAGTTGTTGTTTTCTCATATGAGGAGCAATCGTCTTCTTCCAAACTAATGTTTACACCTACTGGGGAGCGCGTCTTCTCCCAGCTAGGTTCCTACTTCCCTACTGACTACTGCCCTAGTAATAGGGTTAGACTACTGCCACAAAGATGTGAACCCCTAAACTAGACAGCTTCCTAAGGATGACTGTCACTCCTCTGTGTGTAGGAACTACAATAAGCTCCCAGCACAAGGTTTATAGTGTGAATGTGAACAAGTATGCTAACAAGCCCACTCAATTCAGAGGTCAGGTCTCGAGCGCAACACCTGAGCTTGGTGTTGTGTCTCTACCGTTAGTTTCTAACTGACTAACAAGTCCCCTGTAAGCCTAGGGCCTGGCTGTGGTAGTGGTTGCTGGTCGCAATGACCAGTGTACCAAGGGTGATGAGAGAGTAAGAGTGTGCAAAGTTCGTGATGAACAGTGCAGGAAATAGGATATTGAGTTCTAATGTAATGACAAGGTGAGACGACTGTCTTATCACACTCAACGTTATGAGAGAACAAAGAGAACTCGATAGAGTCCCTTGGTGAATTGTGCTACCTACTTATACACAAATCTTATTTGTCTATGTGTACGCTTAGTAACTACCAAACTTTCTAGAAGGTTCCATTATGTGACTAGTTATGTGACTAGGTCATGTGATCTCATCTCATCTTATCTTATCTCTCCTTTTTTTATTCTTAGAATCCTTCATCTAGTCCATCTAAAAATAACTCTTGTTCTTCCTATCCCTCTAGCCATACTATTTTTGGTTCAGGTGGGCGATTTATGACAGGTTCAGGCATCTTGCCCAGAAGTGTAGGAGTGGAGAGGAACAAAAGAAGATAATGGTAGGAGGCAATAGGTTCAAAGTGTTGAAAAGTTGAGTAATGTAATGTGAAGTGGAGGAGTTGAGGAGACAAGAAGTTATCAAAGAAGAGCCAAGGTGTTTTAGATATGGGGGAAAAGAGCACAAGAAGTGGGAATGCCCGCAAATGAGAAAAGAGAGGAGAGAAAAGGAAGTGGCACTGCCACAAAATGTGTGGAGGAAGGTAAAGAAACATAGCAGGGCAAAGGGACTTCCCCCAAAAGGAGCAAAAATGAGCATGGAAGAATGGATGATGAAGTATGAGATAATAACCATAAGAGAACAAAAATGCAGGAGAATCAAGGACAAGGGTTTCTAGAAAAGGAACAGCTGCATAATATATGGTGTGGGGAATGTAAGAAGGCATGGAATTGGAGAAACAAAGAGGTAGAAGAGGGAAGAGTAAAGAGAGTAAAGTGTAGTACATGTGGAGGAAAAGACACGGTTATTTGGAAGATGGAGTGGAACAAGAAAGAGGAAATTCTCTGTCCACCCTGTAGGACAGGAAAAAAAATACTGTGGTGGAATTGGGGCAGAGAAGTGGAATGGACAGTGTCTAGGGTCTAGAAGAGAAGGGCTGGAATCACTGATCCAATGAGGTTGGCAGAAACTGTCAATCAAAAAGCAGTACAGAAAGTAGAAGCGAGAGAAGTAAGGCAAACATTTAAGCCTCTAAGAGAAGTATAGATGAGCATAGGAATAGAAAGAATAAACACTCATGAAGGAAGAATAGTGAAAGCATTGCTTAATAGTGGAGCAACAGGCATGTTTATGAGCAAGACTTTGACTTAGAAAAGAGGATATAGGCTGATCAAGTTAGATCAACCTTTACAAGTAAGAAATGTGGATGGCACTGGTAATAGTGGAAGTGCAATCACATATAAAGTAGAAGTGAACATGTTCTACAAGAAACATATAGAGAGAGTGCAAATAGACATTTGTAAATTAGGAAAGACAGATGTAATTTTGGGTATGCCATGATTGGCAGCTCATAACCCAGAGATAAATTGGGAGAAAGGAGAAGTGAGAATGATGAGGTATCCACCACTGTGTGGAAAGGCAGTAAGAATGAAGAGGAAAAAGGAGATAAGAGAAGACAAGAAGAAAATTGTTAAATGGGCAATGGATAAAAAAAAGGACTGGGGAAGAGAGGAAGAAATAAAGGTGGATCATAAGAAGGTGGAAGAGATGGTATCTAAAAAATTCCACAAGTAGCTGAAAGTGTTTGGAAAAGTGGAGTCAGAAAGAATGCTGGTTAGGAAGGTATAAGATCATGTAATAGATCTCAATGGTGACTTCAAAGCTAGCAAAGCAAGAGTATACCCTCTTTCCAGAAATAAAAAGGAAGAGGTATAAAAGTTCATTAACAAGCATCTGAAGAAGGGATACATCAGACCTTCAAAATTGTCTCAAACTTCGCCAGTATTCTTTGTAGGCAAGAAAGATGGGGGAAAGCACATGGTTATGGACTACAAAAGACTTAATAAGCAGACAGTTAAGAACAATTACCCTCTGCCATTAATTATAGATCTGATAGACTCTATGGAAAATAAGAAAGTATTTACTAAGATAGATCTCCAGTAGGGCTACAATAATGTGTAAATTAAGGAGAAAGATGAATGGAAAGTGGTCTTCACTACACATGTGGGGTCATATAAGCCATATAGTAAGCGTCGATTGAGATAATCTTAACTCATACTCTAAGTTAGAGTTGACAAAGAGAACTCATTAGAGTCCTTACTAATTGTTCTAGCTATTTATATATGAATTGGTGTTTGCTAGTATTTGTCTACTTGAATTATCTCACAGACTCCTTTTGAGTCATAATGTCCTACACACTATTACATAATAAATGAAAATAAAAATAAAATAAAATAATCCATTGCTATGGATGCTTCAGCTCGTCTGCTGTTTTATTACAAGCCAGTGGTAATGTTCTTTGAGATGACAAATTCACCTGCCATGTTCCAAGGTATGATGAATGAAATCCTAAAAGACATGATCAATAAAGAGAAGATGGCGGCATTTGTGGATGATGTGTTAATAGGAACAGAGATAGAGAAGGGACATGACAAACTTGTGAAGGAAGTACTAAGGTGGTTAGAAGAGAATGACCTCTACGTGAAACCAGAGAAATATGCTTGGAAGGTGTAAAAAGTGAATTTCCTAGAAGTAGTAATGGGTCAGAGGAAGATTGAGATGGAAGAAGATAAAGTGGTGGGGGTATTGAACTGACCAGTACCCAAGACAGTCAGAGATGTTAGAAAGTTCTTAGGGCTCGCAAACTACTATAGACAATTTGTAAAAGATTTTGCAAAAATTGCTAAATCTCTGAATAACCTAACAAGAAAAGAAGAAAAGTGAAAGTGGGCAAAAGAGCAGCAGAACACACTTGAGCAGTTAAAGATGGTCTTTATGAGTCAACCTCTACTAGTTGCACCTGATTATAAAAAACTCAGGGTAAAAGCTAATGCTTCTAATTTCACAACAGGAGAAGTATTATTAATCAAATATGAAAATGGAAAATGAAGACTAGTTGCCTATATTTCTAAGTCATTAAATGAGACAGAGCAAAACTACAAAATACATGACAAAGAAATATTAGTAGTAATACACTGTTTGAAGGCATGGAGGCATTTCTTGGAAGGGTCTAGATGTAAATTTGAAGTCTAGATGAATTATAAAAACCTAGAGTACTTTATAAGCAATCAAAAGCTTAATTGTAGACAAGCAAGATAGACTTTGTACTTATCAAGGTTTGACTTTGTATTGAAGCATATTTTGGAAAGCAAGATGGGGAAGACGGACGGATTAAGTAGGAGGCTAGACTGGGAAGTTGGAGTAGAAAAGGATAATGAGGAGCAGATACTGGTAAAGAAAGAGTGGTTAGAAGTAAAAAAGATTAGAGTGATGGAAGTAGTTATAGAAGGAGTGGACTTACTGAATAAAATAAGGAAATGTGAAGCAAAAGATAATGAGGTGGTCAAAGTGGTGGAAGAGATGAAACAAGCAGAAGTGAAAATGTTAAGAGATAAGGAATAGTGTCAGGAAAACGGCCTAATGTTAAAAGAGGGAAAAGTATATGTCCCAAAAGATGAAAAGTTGAGAGCAGAGGTAATTAGGCTATATCATGACATGCCTGTAGGAGGACATGAAAGACAGTAGAAAACAGCAGAGCTGGTGACGAGGAATTTCTGGTGGTCAGGGATTACTAAAGAAGTGAAGTGGTATGTAGAGGGGTGTGATACCTGCCAATGCAACAAGAATTGAACACAATCACTGGCAGGAAAATTAATGCCAAATTCAATTCCAGAAAAAGTATGGACCTATATTAGTGCAAACTTCATTATGAAGTTGCCTTTGGCTCAGAAATATGACTCAATCCTAGTAGTAGTAGATAGATTTACAAAGATGGTACATTTTGTACCTACTACAGAGAGAACGAGCACAGAAGGACTAGCACAACTATTTAGAGATAACATCTAGAAGTTATATAGACTACTAGATAGTATTATTTCTAATAAAGGACCACAATTTATGGTGGGTATTATGAGGGAACTGAATCACATGCTAGGGATCAAAACAAAGTTGTCTACAGCGTTTCACCCACAAACAGATGGCCAAAAAAAGAGAATGAATCAGGAGTTGAAACAGTATCTCCGAATGTTTATAGATCACCGACAAAAACAATGACTAGAATGGTTGGGTACAGCTGAATTCGCTTACAACAATAAAGTGCACACTGGAACTAAGGTGTTACTATTTAAAGCAAATCAGGAACAAGATCCAAGGATAGAATTTGAGATGAGAAAGAAGAGAAAGTATGAAGGGGTGGAAAAGTTTGCAGAAAGGATGAGAAATATGCAGGAAGAAGCCAAGGCAATGCTACAAAAGGTGTAGGAAAATATGAAGTGGTATGCAGACAGGGAAAGAGGGAAAGTGAAGGAGTATAGAGTGGGCGACTTAGTGCTACTTAGCACTAGGAACTTGAAGTACTAAATGATTGGGAAATGTACAAAAAAATTTACTGAACACTTTGTAGGCCCTTACAAAGTGAAAGCAATTATTTTTAGTAATGCAATAGAATTAGAATTGCCAAGTATGGTTAGAATACACCCGGTAGTCAACATCAGTAGAGTATGAAGGTATAAATCACAAGTAGAAGAACAAAGAAAGAAAATGCCACAACTAGTGGTGATTGAAGAGGAGGAAGAATGGGAGGTCAAAAAGATCATAAACAAAAGAAAAGTATAAGGAAAGGATAAGTACTTGATATAATAAAAAGGATGCACAGTAGAGGGAGACACTTGGGAGAACAAAGAGAACCTGAAGAACGCCATGGAATTGGTAGAAGACTTTGAGAAGAGTTATTGCATAGAAAAAGAAGAAGAAGTCAGATGATAAGAGACCAAAGAAAATAGAAAGACATTTAGTAGAGAGATACCTAGAAGGTATATGGCTAAATTGCTCTATGGATAGGGCAACAAGAAATACAATAGAGAGTACTGGAAACAAATGGAGGAAAATTGGAGACAATAAAAGAAAAATCCATTCTCCAGATATAACAAGAATCTGTTTTTAAAGAAAATGGAAAAAGAAAAGGATGAATACAAGAGAGGAAAAATAGAGAAATATAATGAGAAAGAGGACGAGAAAGACCAATGAAGGATTGAAGAGGACAGAAAGTATTTGGAAGAATTAGGGGATGAAAATCTCAATATGGGTGACCTAAGGGACCCATATGATAAATTATGAGAAAGTCCTTGGGACAAAGACCCTTGAGAGAGGGGTAATATTATGAACCGCCAAATTCCTCTAAGTTAATATTTCTTTTTCTTTTTCTTTAATTATGTAATATCATCAGATCAGTAAACAATAATAAATAGTTAAATATGTATAAGTAGTGTATAACAAACTAGTAAGGACACTAACAAGTTCTCTTTGTCAAACTCTGACTTAGAGTACAAGTGAGGTTAGGGTTACTCAACTGCAATCTCAATCATTCCACAAGGACCCTAACAAGTTCTCTTTGTCAACTCTGACTTAGAGTAGAGTTAAGCTTTTACACTCTTTTACTTTGGGGTCATCTTTTCTGTTTTTGTATTTCTCATACTTCATCTATCAAAATTTGTAAAATTTGTATGGAACTCCATCTATCCCAGATGCTGTTTCTTTCTTACTGTCTTTTATTGCTTTGTTGACTTTTGCTTTATTTGTGTCTTTTTCTAGTATTTGAACATCATCATCTCCTATTGATTGGGTCACTACTTTTAGGAAGTTATCAATCTTTTATGCATCATCTTTTTCTCTTTTAGATGGGCTTTGTAGTTCACTGTGGTATTTGAATGCTATCTTACATATTGTTATTGTATTTGTTATTAGTTTCTCTCTCTTATTAAGCAGTCTGGTTATTACTAGTGGTTTGTATTTGTTTTTGTTTTTGTGTTCTTTTGACCTTTCTTTAGATATCTTGTTTTTGCTGTTCTTTGAGATCTAGTTATTCTCATCTCTCCATTATTGTTGAACTCTTTCATTAGTCTCATAATTTTCTGTCTATTGTTCTTTGTATTCTTGAATGTCTTTATCTTCTTACTTAATTTGTTACTCAATGTTCTCTGTCTTTTGTATCTGGCATCTCCTATTGTTTGTCTCTTTTATGTCTATCTTTTTTATGAGGGTCCCAAATCTCCTTTTTTTAACTAACATCATCACCCCACATTTCAAAAGCTCCCTTGTTTTCTTTGCTTCTTTAACATCTATGACAATTCAGGAACTTGCCTTATTTAGCATTTCAATGTCATTGTCTTTCACCTTATACCCCACTACAAACTTGATAGCCTTTTTAATACAACTAGTCTTAGTCTTGGCCACAGTATGCAGCTAAGACTTTTCTTTTACTATTGAGGTTAGTGTACTACTTTTTCAAGTTCTCACTCAACACCTTCTCCATTCTCCAAAACTTGGGATATATGTTCTTAATAATAATATGGCAGGGCTTCATTTCTTGGAGGACGGCATTTCAGAAAGGGACTTTATCTGGTGTATCTTTAACAAAGAAAAAGAACTTATTTTCTGATGAGGATTTCTTAATCACCTCATTTTCACTGTTGGCTACTATGATTGCATAGGCTAGGATAGACTTTGGTAGTGGTAACACCACTGTTTTGATCATTGTTATTATTATTATTAATCTGTAGAGCTTATGGACGATAGAGAGATATTTTTATAGAGTTTGCTTTACGATTATGCATTTTAGGTTTATTCAAAGAGATGGTAATCATAATAGAAGAGGAAGACTATTAACTCATTGCAATGAGTTGCTATATTTTCACTATTGACTTAAATATTTTTGAATAGTATAACCTTTGGTCTTATTTGTTTGTTAATCTAGGGTCATCTATCTTTAGATGGGCTATATTTAGCCCTTAATTCTATTGCCAACACCTTAACCTTGCATGTTGATTATCCAAGTTCAAGTTTTTCTTTGTAATCTATCTGTTCTAATAGTGTCTTATTCACTTGGTATCATATTGATACCAGGTAGGTCATTATGACTCTTTGATAAAGCAAGATAATCCCAGTATCATACCATAGAAGACTGATCTCTATTTGGTCTGCATTATTAATTATGTTATCTTATAGGTTCTGACAAGTGAACTTAGACATGTTTGATAGAGAAGAGTACCACTTTTACTTCCTTAAGCCCTAAGCCTATGACAAGAGAGTACCCTGGGCAGAGCTGTATATTTCTTTGTCTGTCTTGACAGTAAGAACATTTATGTAGGCACTCTGTTACTCTTCCCTGTAGAACTTTCCTCCTATTTCATCTCACCTCATTTTACTTGTTTGATATATCTTTTTGATGTAGTTTAATAGTACTATAGACTGCTTTCTGCTCTCATGAGTAAGATCTATTTCTGTAGCTATTTATCAATGATTAATAGATGTATCTGATAGATGATCTATGATGTTATGGTTCTTGATAAAAGTTCCTATATGCTATAGCTTGTTTGATATGTAGTACTCCACACTCTCAAGTCTATTCTGAGTCATTTCTCAGTTCAAAAACTAGAATACCAACTATCTGAAAAAGTTGGATATTGGTTTTATGGATTTGAGGTATTTAATAGTGGTATTTATGGTCACTACTCTGTCTCTTGAGTGTATTTACACTGAAAAGTACAATTTAAGTGCATTATAGAAAAGTAAAGGAGCTGTTATTCTCATTCTGAAGACAGATTAGCCTTGTTAGAGTACTAAAATATTATTATTTTGCTATAAATTATTGATCTGGCTTAACAGCACTATATAAGGTATAAAAAAATATGAAGAGATATACTAATAAGAGTAAAGGAGAGACAAAAGAATATAGACTAGATAACTTAGTGTCACTTTAGCACTAAGGATCTGCAATACCAAATAGCTAAACGATAAACAGAAAAACTTACTAAATACTTTGTAGAACCTTATAGAGTAAAGGTAATAATTTCTAGTAATGCAATAGAATTAGAACTGTCTACTACAGTTAAAATACACTCAATAATGAATATTAGTTAGATACAAAAATATGAATTGCAAGTAAAAAGACAGAAAAAAAAGCCACAACTAGTAGTAATTAAAGAAGAGTGAGAGGTAGAAAGGATAATAAATAAAAAAAAGATTTAAGAAAAGAATAAATGCTTAGTACAATAGAAAAAGTATACTATAAAAGAAAACACTTGGAAGAATAAAGAAAATTTAAAGAATGTGATAGATCTGGTAAAAGAGTTTGAGGGAGTATATGAACAAGAGGAAAAAAAGTACAAAGCAAAAAGCTAAAGAAGATAGTAAGATATTCAACAGAGAGTTACCAGAAAGGTATACAGTAAAGTTAATGTATAAATGGAGAAATAAGAGTGTATTAAAAATAAATGAAGAAAAATTAAAGATAATGGAAAAGAAATTTATTTCTAAAAAAGACAGAAAAAAAAAGTGGAATATAAGAGTAGAACAAAAATAAAAGATGATAAAGATCAACAGAGAATAGAAAAAAATAAGAAATATCTAGAAGAATTAAGAGATATAGAAAAAGAAATGGGTGATTCAAATGATCTATATGGAGAACTATGAAGAAAAGTTCTTAGAACAAGAACTTTTGAAAAAAGAATAGTATTATGATTTTTTAAGTTATTATTTATTTTTATTTTTATTTAATTTAATTTTAGGTTTGTAAACAAATACAAACAAATGTGTATAAGTAATATAAACCAAACTAGCAATGACTTTAACGAGTTCTTTTTATCAAACTCTGACTTAAAGTAGAATTGACTCTTGAATAACTTAACTTAGATTCTTAATTCTTACCTAGAAATAGATTATCAAAAAAGCCTTACTAAGAAACAATATGTAGCCTAAGAGTTCCAATCAATGTTGAGATAAAGTATTTATTATAGTATCACAAACTTCATTTGGTTATATCTCTATAAATACTTGTACAATTCCCACAGTCTTAGATAAATTTGAAAGCCCTCAAGAAGACCTTTCAAATAATGTGCAAAACATTCCAAGGCAATCAGTACTCATTAAGATATCAGGTTATCAGTCCTAGACACTGATCTATAGATATCTCAGAAATCACCAAACATGAATATTTACTTCCATATGTACATGAAAGCTCTCTTTGATACACTTTTAACAACTATAAATAGATCCCAAGGCAATAAGATTCTGTAGAGATACAAAGCTCTCAATATTTAACATGACATTAATCTATTACTCATAAATGTTCATTAGTCCTTGAATAAAATAAAGAACTACTTTTCTATAGTTAGATTATTTCTATTTCAATTACAAAAGAACTGTCATATATAGAATAATAGGCAGTAGACATGTGATATTCTGGCCAAGTACATAAACTATCTTATTTATATATATAAGGCTTTTTAGTCTGAGGATTAGACCTCAGACTTAACAACATTTTTCATTACTTACTCTAGTTGTATCTTCAAGTCTTTGAGAACTACTACTCATCAATCACCAATCAGTAAGTAATCATTTATGATACAATAACTGTGTTAATATTGATATTGTTATCTATGTATCTAGTTGGGACCTGTTATAATATATTAAGGGGATGATGTCATTCTAATTCAACTTGTTATTGTTACATTATTTCATTCCTCTTCTCCACTATTATTCATTACTTGTCATATTGCTATAGCTACATCTAAGTTCATTTACAATCCTATTGGTATATAATTGTAGCTATATTGTTCACTAGGACCCAGTCTTTGACACTCGGTACTAGGTATGTTATCTCATACTCTGACCTATTCATGTACTGACCTAGTCTTCAACATTCAGTCCTAGTTGACTCAAGTATAATATTACCTCATTTCATCCTGATGTAAGCCACTGCTATGCTGTAAGGTTATGGTCCCTAGTGGTGCATACATTCAGGAATTGTCCTCCAAGACCCTCTAATTTCCAAAGCTTAATGGTACCAATTACTATGTTTGGTCTGACAATATAAAGACAGCTCTGCAAGCTCGCCTTCTATGGCTCTTTGTAGAAGGATTAGAAGACTGTCCTCCTATACCCTCTATGACTCACCCCCTTGACCCTGAAGGCAAGCCCTTCATCACTACCTCTGCTCAATATAAGAACTGGATCACCTCTAAAAGGGAATATCTTGACTGGCTGTGATCTAACTCTGTAGCTATGGGTTTGATATGAAGTGCTATTGAATTTGGTCAACGAAAATACATTCAGGATACTACTACCTCAAAGGCTATATGGGATCATCTTTAGACTATTTTTTTTTGTTCAGAAATTTATAACGTGGTGCTTGATCGCAGTCTGCAGTAGACTATCTACAACAAGTAGCCTACTGGCGCCTCAGGGACCATGACTGTCCCCTCACTGGCAAGAGACACTATCAGTATTAAGAGAGAGATCTGTTCTAAGAGAGAAGAGAAAACTAGATATAGGTTGTCTGTAACCAACCTTCAAATAGCATGTTTAAGTCTAAAGATCTATCATGCCTAGAGTACAGAGTCAAAAGGAACTAAGAGAGATGAGACTAAGAAAGGGAAACTATCTACAAAACATAGAGAAGAGACCAAGAGAGCACTCATGGAGGCTTAGGGGGTGGGCAATCCTGAGGAGTGAAGGCGAATGCACTAGGGTGCTCCTTCAGGAATTTGACAAAGTCCTTGATAAATGGCAATGGGTCAGTCAAGGGAGCATGAGCAAACCGACTATAGTCTGCTAAGATGTGTCGACGTATTTCCACTTAGCAATGGCCACACGGACACTGAATGCACTCTGCAGAGAAAAAGCACTGTCTGAACTCTCCAATGGGAGCATGGTTGAGAATGGTTCAAGTCACCCTGGCACACAATGTGACTGACTCAGCAATAAAAGGAAGTCAGCTGCCACCTTTGGTATAGGAGGGCTGGAGAGGTTTGCGGTTACCACCTTTGAGGGATAGGAAGTGGCGACCTTGGGATGAGGGATGACTGAAGGAGGACCTCCAGGCATTGAGGCAGGAAGTAGTGCTCTTGGAACGAAGAATGTCGAGTGAAATAGCTAGGTGATGTTTCTAGATGATATCCCTTTTCTGGCCACTCAGTCATAGGTTCCCTTCTCCTTACTAGAGTTGCATAAGGCCCTTAAGGCCTGTTCTAACATCTCTGCTCCAGGTCCTGATCATATCACCTGGCACTACCTCAAGTATATTCTAGCCAACGATATCTGTGCAGCTGGCATCCTCTCTCTAGCCAACTCCTGTATCACCTTGCGACACTGGCCCCAGCACTTCAAGGAGTCAGTCTCTGTCATTATTCCCAAGCCAGGTAAACTGGCTTACGACACTCCCAAGGCCTTTCGTCCCATAGTCCTACTCAACACACTTGGCAAGCTTATTAAGAAAATGATTGCTAGGCGACTCCAGTTTGATGCTGTCAAGTATGGTGTTCTTTATCCCAACCAACTTGGTGGTGTCTTTCAGTAATCTACTGAGGACGCTGGTCTCTTCCTTACTCACTTGGTCTGCTCTGGCTGGGCCAAGGGCCTCAAGACTAGCGTAGTGGCATTTGACATCGCTCAGTTCTTTTCCTCACTGAATCACAGTATGCTCACTGTGACTCTGCGACACTCTGGCTTTGCAGACTGCTTGACTGGCTTTTTCTCTGACTATCTAGTAGGTAGATTGACCCAATACTCCTGGAATTCCTTTCTCTCCAATGCCTGTGATGCGGATGTTGGCATGGGGCAAGGCTCTACTCTCTTTCCTATCCTCTCAGCACTCTATATTGCGCCTCTTCTTCACCTCTTTGAACAATGGGCTCAGGCTCTCAACTTAGACACTTCCATTCTCTTTTATGTAGATGATGGTCTCTTGGTCTCCCAGGGAAGAAC
>Ga0153966_100461_pt1 | contig 15285 bp, 16 predicted proteins | sample TSFL050MetaG_FD_104738 | JGI IMG/M metagenome (GOLD analysis project Ga0153966, IMG submission 104738) | Attine ant fungus gardens microbial communities from Florida, USA - TSFL050 MetaG | ecosystem: Host-associated > Fungi > Mycelium > Unclassified | place: USA: Florida, Paynes | collected... | reverse complement strand
ATGTAGAACAATAGGCAGTAGAACATGTGATGCTCTGTTCAGGTGCACAGACCATCATTTCCTGTATATAAGGCTTCATAGTCTGAGGATTAGACCTCAGACTTAACAACATCTTTTGTTGCTAAACTACTTCTCATTTTTGAGCCTTTTGAAGACCACTCTTGCAAATCACAAACTAGTAAGTAACCATTTGTGATAGAAAGAGAAAAAGTAGAATTAAGGAGTTGAGCAGTAGAAGGTATTTGAGCAGTTAAAAACGGTCTTTACAAGCCAACCTCTATTAGTTGCGCCTGATCTGGATAAGGAATTTAGGGTGGAGGCTAATGCCTCTAACTTTGCAACAGGAGGAGTGCTGTCTATTAAGTGCAAAGATAGCAGATGGAGACCAGTTGCCTACATTTCTAAGTCGTTGAATGAAACAGAGCAAAACTACGAAATATATGACAAGGAAATGTTGGCAGTAATACAATGCTTGGAAGCCTGGAGGCACTTTCTGGAAGGGACTAAAAGTAAATTTGAAGTATGGACTGACCATAAGAATCTGGAGTATTTTATGAGCAATCAAAAGTTGAATTGCCAGCAAGCGCAATGGGCTCTATACTTATCTAGGTTTGACTTTATGTTAAAGCATGTTTCAGAGAGTAAAATGGGGAAGACAGACGGGTTGAGTAAGAGACCAGACTAGGAGGTTGGAGTGGAAAGAGACAACAAGGAGCAAACACTAGTAAAGAAAGAGTGGCTAGAGACAAAAAAAATCAGGATAGTGGAAGTGATAATAGAAGGAGTAGACTTACTAGACAAAGTAAGAAAATGCAAAGTAAGAGATGATGAAATGATAAAGGCAGTGGAAGAAATGAAGTGAGTAGGGATAAAGATGTTGAGAAACAAAGAGTGATAACAAGAGGATGGCTTAATATTAAAAGAAGAAAAAGTATATATCCCAAAAGATGAGAAGTTAAGAGCAGAGGTAATTAGGCTACATTGTGATATGTCTATGGGAAGACATGGAGGGCAATAGAAGATGGCAGAGTGAGTAACAAGGAATTTCTGGTGGCTAGGAGTCACTAGAGAAGTAAAGAGATATGTGGAGGGATGCGATGTCTGCCAATGCAACAAGAATCAAACACAACTACCAGCAGGGAAATTAATGCCAAATTTGATTCCAGAGAAGGCATAGACCCATATTAGTGCAGACTTCATTACAAAGTTACCTTTAGTACAAGAATATGACTCAATCTTAGTAATAGTAGACAGATTCACAAAAATGGCACACTTTGTACCTACTACAGAGAGAACAAGTGCAGAAGGACTAGCACAATTATTTAGAGATAACATTTGGATGCTGCACAGACTACCAGATAGTATTATCTCTAATAGGAGACCATAATTTGTGGTAGGTATCATGAAGGAATTGAATTGTATGCTAGGGATCTGTAATGATAAGTTAGTCAAGACGACCAGCTTATCACACTCAATGTTTGAGAGAATGAAGAGAACTTGATGAAGTTTCTCTGTGGATTGCTCTACCTACTTATACACAATTTCTATTTGTTTATATGTACTCTTAAGTAACTTCCTGCAATCCTTTCAGAATGTTCTATCATGTAACCTGTCATGTGATCCCATCTTATCTTATCTTATCTCTTGTTCTATTTTTAGCATGCTTTGTCTAGTCCATCCGAGAATAGTTCTCGTTCTTCCCATTCCTCTAAGCATACTATTTTTGGTTCGGGCGGGTTCATGACAGGATTGAGACAAAGTTGTCTATAGCATTTCATCCATAAACAAATGGTCAAATGGAAAGGATGAGCCAGGAGTTAGAACAATACCTCTGTATATTCATCAATCATTGACAAGAGCAATGGTCTGAGTGGTTAGGAATGGCAGAGTTTGCATATAACAATAAGGTACACATAGAAACTAAAGTGTCACCTTTCTAGGTGAACCAGGGACAAAATCCTAGGATGGAGTTTGAATTGAGAAAGAAGGAGAAGTACAAAGAAGCTGAAAGATTCACAGAAAGGATAAGGAGTATACAGGAGAAAGCCAAGACAGCACTGCAGAAGGTACAAGAAGATATGAAGTGATATGTAGATAGAGAGAAAGAAGAAGTAGAAGAATACAGAGTGGGGAACTTAGTGCTACTCAGCACTAAAGACTTAAAGGACTAGATGGCCAGAAGACATACAGAGAAGTTTACGGAATGTTTTGTAGGATCTTACAAAGTAAAGATGATTATTTCTAATGATACAATAGAATTAGAATTGCCTAGTACAATTAAGATACATCCAGTAGTTAATGTTAGTCGAGTATGAAGGTACAAGTTGCAAGTGGAGGGGCAAAGAAAGGAAATGCCACAACTAGTGGTAATCAAAGAGGAAGAAGAATAAGAGGTAGAGAAAATTATGATCAAAAGAAAAGTACAAGGAAGGAACAAGTATTTGGTGCAATAGAAGGGATGTATAGCAGAAGAAGACACTTGGTGTAAGACTTTGAATTGTAATTGAGTAACTTTAACCCTTAACCCACTCTAAGTCAGAGTTTGACAAAAAGAACTCGTTAGAGTTCTTATTACTTGTTCTATACTACTTATACATTTTATTTATTTGTACACATTATCTTTCTCTTGCATTTCTCTATTGAGTCACCATTCCTGATTTGGTAATAAGTTCCTGCATGTCTGATAATTAAAAGAAAAAGAAAAGAAAAATAAATATTGTCTTAGAGGGATTGAGCAATTCATGACATTACCCCCTTCTCAAGGGTCCTTGTCTTGAGAACTTCTTTATAATTCATTGTATGGGTTCCTTAAGTCACCCATATCCTGATTTTTGTCTTCTAACTCTTCCAAATACTTTATGTCCTCTTTTATTCTCCATTGATCTTCCTCATCTTTTTCATTTTACTCTTCGATCTTTGCTCCCTTGTACTTGTATTTTTCTTCCTCTATCCTTTTCAACTTTTCAAGAATGTATTTCTATTGTACCTTGAAAACAGATTCTTCTTCTATTGTTTCCAATTCTCCTCTATTCACTTCCAGTATTCCCAATCATATTTCTTGTTTCTTCAGCCATATAGCAATTTTGCCATATATATTCCTGGTAATTCTTTGCTAAATGTTCTCCTATCTTCTTTTGCCTCTTGCTGTCTCACTTCTTCTTCTTCTCTATAGTATTCTTTCTCAAACTCCTCAACCAACTCCATTGCATTCTTTAGGTTTTCTTTGCTTTCCTAGGTATCCTCCTCAGCTATGCATCCTTTCCATCGTACCAAGTATTTATCCCTTCCCTGTACTTTCCTCTTGTTCATAATCTTCTCTATCTTCTATTCTTCTTCTCTTTTGATTACCACTGGTTGTGGCACCTCTTTTTTTTGCCCTTCCACTTGCAACTTATACCTTTGTACTCTACTAACATTGACTACTGGGTATATTTTGACCATACTTGGCAATTCTAATTCTATTGCATTACTAGAAATGATTGCTTTTACTTTGTAAGGTTCTACAAAGTGTTTGATGAACTTTTCTGTACATCTCCTAGTCATTTAGTACTTCAGGTCCTTAGTGCTGAGTAGCACTAAGCCACCTACTCTATATTCCTCCACTTCCCCTCTTTCTCTATCTGCATACCACTTCATATCCTCCTGTACCTTCTTCAATGTTGCTTTAGCCTCCTCCTATACACTCCTCATTCTTTCCACAAACTTCTCTGCTCCCTCATGTTTCCCCTTCTTCCTTATCTCAAATCCCATCCTTGGATCTTGTTCTTGGTTCACCTTAAAGGGTGACACTTTAGTTCCAGTGTGTACTTTATTATTATAGGTGAATTCAGCTATTCCCAACTATTCTGGCCATTGTTCTTGTCAGTGATCTATGAACATTTGGACATAGTGCTCTAACTCCTGGTTCATTCTCTCTATTTGGCTGTCCATTTATGGGTGAAACACTGTAGACAACTTTGTCTCGATCCCTAGCATGCGATTTAACTCCCTTATAATACCTGCCACAAACTGTGGTCCTCTGTCCAAAATAATACTATTTGGTAGTCCATGTAGCTTCTAGATATTATCTCTAAACAATTGTACTAGGCCCTCTACACTCATTCTTTCTGTAATAGGTACAAAATATACTATTTTAGTGAATCTATCTACTACTACTAGGATTGAGTTGTATTCTTGAGCCAAAGGCAACTTTGTAATGAAATCTATACTGATATGAGTCCACACCTTCTCTGAAATTGAATTTAGCATTAACTTTCCTGCCGGTGATGGGGATGGGTAAAGGGGATTTTGAATGTGTAGATTTGATCTGTAGGGGGGGATAGGATTTTGGATAAGAATATAAACGTGCTTTACTATCCTTATAAAAGTGGGTACTACTGAGTCAGAAAATCAAAATCTCCAAGTCATTCTACAATTATGTACAATCAAGTAGGCACTGGGGAGGTAATCAAATATAAAAGGGAGGGGCTCATGAGATAGCAAAAGCTTGTTATTAGATACTAGAATAAAAGAAATGTTTTTAGTTTCCACTTGAGAGTACTCTTACCAGTCGGATCTCAAAGGTATGCATTCCTCTCATACCATAGCACTACTGTCCAAGGTACTAGTCTAGTAGGCTGGCTTGCTGTTGATACAGCAGTCCTACCTAGATCTTACATTGCCCTTATGCAAGCTCACTCTCAACTGACTATACAGTTGGCAACTTACTCCAAAAACACACAGCAAGTGGTTTAGCTCCTAGTCCAAGCAAATGCCTAAGTCCTCCTTTAGAGTGGGTATCCCTTGAGGAAAGTTTTATAAAGTTTTTATAAAAAAAAAGAGAGAAAAAGAGCTCTTAATCACTTAAGTTGAGTTTCAGCTCTAGAGCAATAAAGGGCAAAGATGGGGGTTCTTCTTCTTGCACCTCTCTGTACTACTAGAGTATTATATTAGTATTACAAAGCCCAGAATGCAACAAACAAGATAAGAAAGAAATCCTCCAGATTACTCAAAAAGGCAGGTAGAATGAGTTGAGCTCACATTCAATCATGCAACAACTGCTCTCCGTACTCCTTGTCTATTTCCTACCAACTTTCTTTATCTCATCAGCTGACCTTGAGCCTGTTCTAAGGGTTCTAGGGTGCTCAAGAGGTCCTTTGGACATTGGTTCAACTGCTCTTCAGCATGTCTTTGTCGTCAATATCACTCCTCTCTGCTTCCAACTCTCCTGATTCTTCTTCTAAACCTTCCTCTACTCTCTCTACTATTTTCTGTTCACATCCCTCAGGTCCTTCTTCTTTCTATTCCTTTCCGATGATATTCAGCATATCCTTGTCTTGTTCTTCTATATTTGGACTGCCAATCAGGACTAATGCACAACCTCTGATGGAGTTCCTATTACAAACTATGGGTCAGCTATTGGGTGACATCATCATCAAGGGAAATGCTTCTAAGGTCGAGTTTGCTCTTGAGAGCACTTCTAGAGAGGAGTTCATCTTATAGATATGATATGAGACTATCTGGAAAGCATTATGAGATACTAATAGTGGTGATCACAGCTACTGCTCTGCTACTCAGATAGCATTCTCGAGTACACAACCGGACTTCTAGTGGTTATGTCTGGGGAGCCAATTCTCTCTCGAGAGCCAGTTATTATGATTATTAGGTTCTAATTGTCATTTATATTGCCAAAATTAATTGTCCAGTGTGATAGTGTGCTCAAGAGTATGGATAGATTGAAGGACATAGTCCATAGAATTGACCAGAGCCGCATTGAGAGTGGGGAGGCCAATGGCATAACAGATGTCTTTGTGGAGACTGAATCCAGAATCATAGAATTCAAGGGTGGCATTGAATGAAGATTGAGCTATAAAGAACAATAAATGGAAGGAACATGATCAAGAAAGAAAGCCAACTCACCCTGATGAGCCAATTCAGTAATGCTATGAGGATGCACATACTGATGGAGCCGGCAGTGAGTGGTAAGAAACATACAAGACAGCAGGGAGTACAATACCTTGGGACAGTATTCCTCTTATGGCTGAGATGATTCAATGATAAAGTGAGGAAACTTCAGAACATTGCAAGAAGAGCTTACAGGCTGAGAGAAATGATCAGGAGCAGGAGTGGAAACCAGCCCCTCATTGTCAACCTGCATAGGACCCTGATAGACAATGATAAATGATAAGGATAACAGATATAAATTGGAAACTACAAACTGGACCAGAAGGCAATATGCTAGAAGAAACATTGTTCTCAGGAGCAAGCATGACAAACTTGACCTCCTTTTCCTCATTTGTGCAACTATTGGTAGCAGCAACAGGGGATGGACAATGCTGGATACAAGAACACTAGATATAAATATGCAAGGAACTGTGCTCAAAAGAGGACCAGCTTATCTCAGCAGGGGTGGCATTGGGAGGATTCTTATTGGGAGCAGGATGCTTTGCAGAACTGGACATAAAAATGAGAAAGGAAAATATGATACAGAAGAATAGAGATACTTAGAAGCCCTTTCTTGTTGGAGCAGAAAAACTTGGATCTGTTTATAAGCAGCCGGAAAGATAAAAGTCAGATTGTGCTCATGACAGAATAACTCGTACACTCGTTTGACAGTTGACAAGAGATGGATAAAGTCGCTCTTGCCCTGTGCAACAATGTCTCGAGAGAGGCACTTGAGGTAGACATGCTTTAAGATATGGATTAGAGAAAGGATAATAATAAGATAGAAAGACATACAATGGGCTCATCGAGAGCATTGATGGCATGTTGAATAGAAACTAGAGTGGACTTGTTGAATTTGAACCATTCACTATGATGGACCATGTTGGAAGCAGCATCCAAAAGCTTGATATAAGCATTTTGAGTCTTGTCTTTGACATCAGCCATATCAAGGAATACAAAGAGGGAGTAAAGGAAAAGTCAGTTAAAAAGACAACCTCCTCTACTTCTTATACACCCAACTGGAATGTGCATGGAATGGACTCAAAGGACATGAGAACATAATTTAAATACCAGAAGAGGAACAGGAATGATGTACTCTCGAGAGCACATAGATTGATTGGCAATAAGGAATGAATTGGCGGGATCACTAGAACTACAGATGGAACCCAGATAGGATTCAGGATATCACCTAGTAATAAAGAATGTGAGAACACATTATTTATAGTAGGGGGGAAATAATGGTCCAATGAGACTCAGAAAAATTTCAGAACTTGGAGAAATTTTGATGAGATTTTGACCAGAAAAATAAATATATGGAAACTAGCTATAATACAGGAATGGACTATTGGCCAGAACTAGGAATAACAGAAACTACAGGATATAGGAATCAGACAGAGACTTAGAAGAGGGATCTTTATTGGAACTTAAAGACTTAATTGTCACACATTTATACAGAGAGAAAAGCAACTGAGATATGGATAAGATTAGAAAATTAGAGATGATTACAAACATTGGAAGCCACAGATAAAAAAAAATAAAGAGAATCTACTTAAAAACTAAGTAAACAAAACATAAGATATGGCACAATTGGACTATAATGATAATAAAGATAACAAAAAAGAAACTAGATGGCCCGCTCCTTCCCTTTGCCCTGCTTGTCCGGCTTCTCTTGCTTGATGATGACCTTCTTCTTTTGTTTGACAACAATCTTAGGAGAGGTGGCTCGTAATTGGGAGACGGCTTCAGAAAGAGTGTGTCACAGTTGTGCTATGGACCAGTAGTTACATATTGTATAGTTTACCATTCCACCAAAAGGGCAATGTTAGCAAGACTACTTGCTAATGAGGGTCTAGCTATTTATGTAGTTCATTGAACAAGTATTTTGTTATACTTCCATAGCACTATTTAGTAGTTACTTTTTTGTAACAGAGTGTAGAGATGGTGCTAGCCATGTGCTTTGGGAAAACTGCCATCGTACCCAGTGGACTCTAGGAAGGAACCGAGATCCTAGAGGATATCTATGTAGACCTCAAAGAGCTGCTTGGCAGCATCAGAACTTGACACCCCTTTGAAGTTAGAGGTAGTGTGGTGGCAAGTGTTGAAAACAGCCTGTTGGAAGTCAGCATCTTTGATTAGTCTGTTACCTCCCTAGAAATCGGGGTTGTCTTTATAATAACACTTGGCGATGAGGAGCTCTTCAGTGAACTCAGAGACCAGAGCCTGGAATTGAGAGATAATTGAGTCATAGACTCAACGAGTGGCACTGGCCATGTGCCAGGATGCAACAATAGACCGGAGACAGGACATAATATCTAGAAAGAATAATAAATCAGAAATAATACCAGGAATAAAAAAAAGAAAAGACTTATATTGGAAAGAAGCAAAAGTCAGAGCCTGGAGCTGCTCTGCAAACAAGAGAGACATGCTTGTAAACTTCTAATGGGAGCAGTGCACAGCATGAGATTCATAGCACTCAGTACAAGACTAAGTGCTATCAATAATACTGTAGTGGATGGCCCAAGTAAAAGTGGAGGCCATTTGTGGGAGTCAAGGGTGGGGATGACAATGTTCAGAACTATTAGCAATGCAGAAAAGGTATTTGAGGTCTCCCATAAGACCCTAAATGAGAAATAAAAAGAAGCTAGTCTGGAGATAAGGGAATAAAAGAAAGAAAATGAACTTACTAGTTTATCACAAGAAGGAACCACAAACAAGAAAGGAACCAGATTCAAATAAGAATGGCCTGCATGGAGACTATATAACTGATGAAGATTGTGAGCTAGAAAAGAGAAAGAATGTCAGTATATGGAATAAAATATAGAAAAGGAAAGACTCACGAGGATTTACCACACGGGACTTCTTGGGAGTGGGAGAGCTGCAGAAGAGCCTTTGGGCTGCCGAGTGTGCTTTCAAGAGGGGCTGGGAGAAGGTACCTTGCAAGGAGGGATAGATATAGTGGGGTTTCTGCACTGAACAGACACAGAAACAACCAGACCAGGAGAAAAGGGAGCCAGTGCCACAATAGGTGCAAGACTTTCCTCTCAAGAGACAGACTCCACATACCAGGGGGTCTTGATTTTGCAAGAACAAACAGGATGGAAAAACAGGCGAGAAGGAGAAGGAGCTGGAAGCTCTTCCACCTCAGGATTGTCGGTAGCTTTAAAAGGTTCAGGGACATTAGGATCGAGTTTGTCGACTTTGGGCTCAGGTTCTTCAGGATTACTAGGCAACCAGTGTCATGCCAGACAATTATTTTTGGCAATATAAGTGATGTTCAGAACCTAATAATCATAATAAACAACTCTTGAAAGAGAATTGGCTTCCCAGACATAACCACTAGAAGTCCAGTCATGTACTTGAGAATACTATCTGAGTAGTGGAGTAGTGGCCACAATCACCACTATCAGTACCTCATAACACTTTCCAAATGGTCTCATATTATATCTATAAGACGGACTCCCCTCTAGAAGTGCTCTCGAGAGTGAACTTGACCTTAGAAGCATTTTTCTTGATAATGATATCACCTGATAGCTGACCTCTGGTTTATAATAGGAACACCACCAGAGGTCACCCATCAGTCCTGATTAGTAGTTCAAATATAGAAGAACAGGATAAGGATATGCTGAACGTCATCAGGAAGGGATAGAAAGAAGAAAGACCTGAGGGATGTGAACAGGAAATAGTAGAGAGAGTAGAGAAAGGTTTAGAAGAGGAACTAGGAGAGTTAGAAGCAGAGAAGAGTGATATTGATGACGAAGACATGCTGAAGAGCAGTTGGACCAATGTCCAAAGGATCTCTTAAGCACCCTAGAACCCTTAGAACAGGCTCAAGGTCAGCCGACAAGATAAAGAAAGTTGGTAGGAAATGGACAAGGAGTATGGAGAGCAGTTGTTGCATGATTGGATGTGAACTCAACTCATTCTACTTGCCTTTTTGAGTAATCTGGAGGATTTCTTTCTTATCTTGTTTGTTGCATTCTGGGCTTTGTAATACTAATATACTACTCTAGTAGCATGGAGAGACAAAAGAAGAAGAACCCCCATCTTTGCCCTTCATTGCTCTAGAGCTGAAACTTGACTTAAGTGACTAAGAGCTCTTTTTCTCTCTTTCTTTTTGATAAAACTCTATAAAACTTTCCTCAAGGGATACCCACTCTAAAGGAGAACTTAGGCATTTGCTTGGACTAGGAGCTAAACTGCTTGCTACATGTTTTCGGAGTAAGTTGCCAACTGTACAGTCAGTTGAGAGCAAGCTTGCACAAGGGCAACATAAGATCTAGGTAGGACTGTTGTATCAACGGCAAGCTAGCCTATTAGACTAGTACCTTAGACAGTAGTGCTATAGTGTGAGAGGAATACATACCTTTGAGATCCAACTAGTGAGAGTGCTCTTGAGTGGAAACTAAAAACATTTCTTTTATCCTAGTATCTAATAACAAGCTTTTGCTATCTCGTAAGCCCCTTCCTTTTATATTTGATTACCTCCCCAGTACCTACTCAATTGTACACAATTGTGGAACAACTTGGAGATTTTGATTCTCTGACTCGGTAGTACCCACTTTTGTAAGGACAGTAAAGTACATTTATATTCTTATCTGAAATCCTATTACTCCCTACAAACCAATCCCCACATATTCAAACTTCCTTTACAATCCTCCATCAGTGTCTTCATCATTGATGTTACTCCTCTCTGCTTCTAACTCTCCTGATTTCTCTCCTAAACCTTTCTCTACTCTCTCTCCAGTTTTCTGTTCACATCTTTCAGGTTCTTCTTCTTTCTATCTCTTTCTGATAACTTTTGGTGTATCCTCATCTTGTTTTTCTATATTTGGATTGCCAATCAGGACTGATGTGCGGCCTCTGATAGTATTCCTATTATAAACCAGGGGTCAGTTATCAGGTGATGTCATTATCAAGGAAAATGCTTCTAAGGTTGAGTTTGCTCTCAAGAGTACTTCTAGAGGGGAGTCCATTTTATAGATATGATATGAGATCATCTGGAAAGCGTTATGAGGTACTGATAATGGTGATTGCAGCCACTACTCTGCTACTCAGATAGCATTCTTGAGTATATGACCGGACTTTTAGTGGTTATGTCTGGGAAGCCAATTCTCTCTCAAGAGCTGTTTATTATGATTATTAGGTTCCGAATGTCACTTATATTGTTAAAATTAATTGTCTAGTGTGACAGTATGGGACATTGTGACTCAAAAGGGATGCATGAGATAAAATAGCTAGGCAAATACTTATAAACATGCATTTGCATATAAGTAGCTGAACCAATTAGTAGGAACTCTAATAAGTTCTCTTTGTCTACTCTAATTTAGAGTTAGGAGCCACCTACCTGAGTTACTTGGGTGACTGTTCCTCATAGATAGTAAAGTATATTTCTATCTATCCAAATCCTACTCCACTTTCCTACTTACTTAATTATTTTTCTTACCCCTATTAATAACAAGTTTTCTTTTCTTTTAGTTTTTTCTTATATCCTTTTGAGAACCCAAGTATCACAAATGGTTACTTACTAATTTGTGATTGTTGAAGAAATTCTTCAAAAGGCTTAAAAATACAAGGTAGAGCAAGTAACAAAAGATGTTGTTAAGTCTAAGGTCTAATTCTCAGACTAGATAGGCTTAAATACATGAATAGAATGGTTTATATACCTGAACAGAGTATTGCATGTCTACTATTTATTGTTCTATATATGGCAGTCCTTTTAGAACAGGAATAGAGATAACTTAACCATAGAGAGGCAGTTCTTTGTTTTATTCAAGGACTAATGAGCATTTATAATAATAAATCAATATTATGTCAAATATTGAGAGTCATGTATCTTTACAGAATCTTATTGCCTTAGGATCTATTTATAGTCATCAGAAACATATTGAAAAGAGCTTTTATATGTATGTGGATATAAATATCTGTATTCAGTAGTTCCTAAGATATTAGTAGATTAATATTTAAAACTTGTTGACTTGATATCTTAATAAGTACTGATTGCTTTGGAACATTTTGTACATTGTCTAAAAGATCTTTTTAAAGAATTTAAGGCACATCTAAGATTATTAAAATCATACAATTATCTATAGAGTTATGACTGAATGAAGTTTGTAATACTAAGACTTTTTAGTAAATGAATAAAGTTATTAATTGACTAAGGCTTGAACTGACTATTATAACCATTACAGGTGCAATAGAACTATAACATACTTATTTTCCTTTCTTAAATCCCTAACTAAAGCTACCAACTGAGTAATTAGAAAGAAATACAAGATTGCAACTGATCTTTAAATTACTAGATTTAGACAGAGATCAGAGTATTATAACACTCTAATGACTCTGTCACTCTAGAGTTAAGGACTAACGTAGTAACAGAAGATTGGGATACAACACACAAGTTGAAACCAAGATTGTTTTCTTCATTGTCAACAAAACTATACTTTAGATCTTATTTGTTAACATTTCAGATCTTATTTTTTTTCTCTCTTTGGATAGTATACTTATAATCAAGTTCTAGACAATATTCATCTCAGACCTTGGAGTATTAGCTTCTTTTTATTTTTTTATTATTAAATATTAGCACAAATTAACTTTGCTACCTCCAATACTACTCTGTAATACTTAAAAGCTTTCTAAAACCAATATAATTAAGCTCAGGTATGGAGGACACATTTAACAAGTACCTTGAATATTTTAGCTTCTTCAGGTATTTTATCCTGTATAAGACAATAAACTTAAGCAGATGTCTTATATGCCCTAGTAACTTTTGCAAATAATGAGATAACTAGGATAGAGAATATAGACTGTTGCAGAGTATTTGTTAGCTTTGTTTTTGTGATCCAGAATGCTTCTGGGAACTGGCAGTCTTGAGGAAGGAAGACTGATCAGGTGATACCAAATTCTTGGTATTGCAAGTTGAATGACAAATAGGTGGGGCACAATAGGTTGTACCAAAACACTGTCAATAGTGAGTATGAGAAGCCATGACTACAAAAATAGACATATCTAGGTGTACTAGCTGAGCTGAGTTTTCTTCAACTGAGCTTGTAGCTCTTCAATTTGTGCATGAAGATTTTACTCTTGGACTTGGCTCTGTACTTGCTGTTGTATCCATTCTGCTCTCACACACTCTAGTTGCAGGTTAAGACTTTGTTCTGTAGCAGCCCATTGAGCTCAAAAGACATTTTCAAGGTGGGTGATAAGTTGGGGGTCAATGGCTGGATTTTTGGGCTGGTGAGTGTTCTCTTTGTCATTCATAGTAGGCACAAACTGAGGCTCAAGCTGCAATGTCACACATGGGTGACATTTGATAGATCAGATGACTTGACAGGTCACTTGACAGTTGCACCCAAATGGAGTTCAATGCCCGCCGTGTCACAGACTGCACTCAAGCACTGTGTAAAATTGTTGAGCGAACTAGTTTATCAACAATATTTGTGACTGCTTGTACCATGTGTGGTGATTGCATCACTGATGTAGTCATTTACATCACTATATTTGTGGTACAAAGCAGCAGCTAGAACAGGAAACTCATCTCTGCCATTTGATTCTCGATTTGGGACAAGACAAAGCCACAGCCAGATATGGATATCATTCTTCTACGGTGATCCTTACGAGAACAATGGAGTCTCTCATATATAGTGAAGGGACATTTATCTTACAGTTGATATCCTCTGACTAGGTACCGACACTCCCTGTCATTAGGACGTCGTCTGACCTAGCTTTTGGAGTGAGATCACAGAATGGCAATAGCATCATACCCCAACTGGGTCTTTACTCTGTTCTCAGGTATTGGATTCCTTCTTTGCACTATCCCATTCCCGTGGCACCTCAAAGGTCAGCATTCTCCTCTGCGCTTGGTGTCTCAACCTGACTTGTGGTGTCTCAGCCTGGAATACTGGAATCTGTCTTTACATGGCTTGGGTGGGCCTAGGCTGCCTTGGACTTTGCATAAATTCTATCATATGGAAGGGTAATACGAACGATTGGGCTCCTGTTTGGTGTGATATTAGTGAGTTCGGAAAGGTGTTCTGCTGAGGTATTGAAGCCACTAATTACATTTCTCCAGTTACAAGATTCGTAGTCCTAGGCGACTTTGGAATTCCAACTGCTTGGCTCTGTGTCAATCGCCGCATTTATCTCATTGCTTCAGTGCGAAAGGTCACCATCTCGAGGGCCGATAAGCGGCGCCAGGTGGTGGTTGATCTAGTAATTGGTCTTGGCCTTCCTACCATCTTCTTGATCTTGCGTAAGAATCTCATACCCAAGCAACCGAGCCATGCCTCAAATTGATTTCAGGATATTTTTATCAAGTTGGGCGATACCTCATTGTTGAAGACGTTGGATGCTTGAATGCCTCACGCCGAAGCTGGGTTGAGATTTTCCTCAGCCCGATTCCTTCTCTTATAATCAGCCTCATCTCTGTTACATACGCCATCTTGGCCTTCTGTGGTTTCCGCAGAATCCGTATCCAGAGCAAGGATATACTATCCTTTCACTCCGGCCTGACCAACAGTCGCTATATTCGTCTCATGATCCTTGGGACAACAGATGCGATTTTTTCAATTGGAACACAGATATGGGTTCTAGTTAGTACCTTTGCCGATGGAGAAATTGACCGGTTCACCAGCTTGAAGTACATTCATACCTATATCTCTACCGTGTTTCAGTTGTCAGGCCAAGAGTGGCGCTCCGCCTCGAACGCTACTTCCGTCGAAGTCAATCGGTGGTTATGGGTTATCTGTGCTTTGTTATTTTTTGCCTTCTTCGGCTTTTCTGATGAAGCCATAAAGCATTATCGCTATGCCATGAGTTTAGTTGGGAGCTATGTTGGAGTTTCTACTGGTAGTCGTTCCTCATCTTCGAGGTATGTCATCTAATCGATTATCTTGATCATCTGTTGATCATCTGTTTACCATAGTAGGTCCAAGGATGGCGTTGAATCATGTCCAGGTTTCTATAGAGGCCCCATGCCTGAATTTTCCAAGAAGAAAGCTATATACAAAGAATCTCCTGCTTCCGACGCTGAGAGTTCTAATACACCTAGCACGTTGTCTTCCCCTTCTAAACAGAAGTGGATGTTCTTGAGGGGCATTTTCCGTTTTTCGAAAAAATCCAACCACAAATCGAATTTCCAGTGCAACGAGGCTGTCCTTCCCGATATTAATCTCATTCTCCCCGGAAAATCCAGCGATAACATCTCGGCAACACATACTTCGTCAGCCAGCGAATCCGCTGACGCGCGCTCAGGAGCCATGACGTCTGTTCCGGTTGATCCCCACGGACACTCTCATGATATTGTTTAGGATTTTTGATTCCCTGTATTTCTCTGCCAGAATCGAGGTCAGCGATGACCCTCCTTGT
>Ga0153966_100459_pt1 | contig 15384 bp, 13 predicted proteins | sample TSFL050MetaG_FD_104738 | JGI IMG/M metagenome (GOLD analysis project Ga0153966, IMG submission 104738) | Attine ant fungus gardens microbial communities from Florida, USA - TSFL050 MetaG | ecosystem: Host-associated > Fungi > Mycelium > Unclassified | place: USA: Florida, Paynes | collected... | reverse complement strand
CTGATCGCTTTGACACGTTTTGGGCATCGTTTGAAAGGTCTTTATGAGGGCTTTCAGACGCATCCTAGACCATGGGAATCGTGCAAGTATCCGTGGAGTTATGGCCGAATGAAGTTTGTGACACATCCTCTGCACTCCACAAATGTCACCACTTCCCTGGGTGTTGTCCACCCCTCCATACATATTGCCGCTCCCTTTGGGGGCAGTCCCTTCGCTCTACTGTGCCTTTTCACTTTCTCCCATACTGCTTGCGGTGGTGCCCCTTCTCCCTTATTGCTCCTTTCCTTCTTCTTGGGACATTCCCACTTCTTGTGTTCCTCTCTTCTACACCCAAAACACTTCACCACTTCCCTCACTACTTCTTGCCTCCTCACTTCCCTTACTCCGCATTGCATGACCCAACTCCTCAACACTTCAAATTTGTTTTCCGCTACCTTCCTTTTCTTTTGTTCCTCCCCACTTCTATAGTTCCAGGCTAGGTGTCTAAACTTCCCATATCGCCTACACAATTTCCCCTCTCTTCCTTCCAATTCCGCCCTTAATTTGGCGAGGGCATGCCTTTGATTGAGCATGTCGCTCATGAGTTGGTTGTACGCTTCTAAGGACATAGTGTGTTGTACTTAGAAGGGCAAGTTGTTGTGTTGTAATGAAAAATGTATTGTGGTGCCAGTTGACTGACCCTTTCTTCGTCGGCTTCGACTACTGACTACCTATGTCTGCTGGAGCGCAAATCTTCACCCAGCTAGGTGTCTACTGCCTTACTGACTACTGCTCTAATACTAGGGTTACACTATCACTTCTCAGGGAAGATCCATACTCTAATCATCTTCTTCAGAATACGACGATGTTTCTCTGCGTGTACTAGTCTCAATGAACTAGCAGCACAAGGCTGATAAAGTGAACAGTTTTACAAGTAATCTACTAAGCACCACCTGTTGTTAGGTCTGGTCTATGTGTGCACTCAGGTATAGTGCCCACAGTCCACCTCTAGGGTCTAAACTTCCTGGTCAGTCCACTTAAGCCTGTGGCCCGGTTATAGGGAGGTTGGGAGTGATCTGAGTTGATCACCCACTGAAAGAGTAATGAGAGTAAAGATTGCTCGGGACCAAGGAGGTCGAGAGCTAGTAGTGATAAATGAGTTCTAGTGTAGTGGGCTCAAGCTAGGGTTAACTTAAGCACATACTCTTTATCAGAGTTGACAAAGAGAACTCATTAGAGTCCTCATTAATTGGTCTAGCTACTTATACGCGAATCAGTATTTACTAGTATTTGTCTACTTGAATTATCCTGCAGACTCCTTTTGAGTCATAGTGTCCCGTGCACTTCAAATTATTACATAATAAAGAGAAATGAAAAAGAAATAAAATAATCTGCCACTGCGGATGCTCCAGCTCGCCTGCCGTTTTATTACAATTAGGCCATCTTCTTGACGCCATTCTTCATCTCTTAATATTTTCACTCCTGCTCGCTTCATTTCTTCCACAGCTTTTACTACCTCATTGTCCTTTATTTCACACTTCCTTACTTTGTCCAACAGGTCCACTCCTTCTATGATTACTTCTGCCTTTCTAACCCTCTTTTCCTCTAGCCATTCTTTCTTGACCAATGTTTGCTCCTCATTATCCTTTTCTACTCCTACTTCCCAATCCGGTCTCCTACTCAGTCCATCTGCCTTGCCCATTTTGCTTCCCGAGATATGTTTCAACACAAAGTCAAATCTAGACAGATATAGAGCCCATCGCACTTGTCGATGATTTAGCTTTTGGTTGCTCATAAAGTATTCCAGATTTTTATGGTCCGTCCAGACTTTGAATTTACTCCTAGTTCCTTCCAGGAAGTGCCTCCATGCCTTCAAGCATTGTATTACAGCTAGCATTTCTTTGTCGTGTATTTCATAATTTCTTTCAGTTTCATTTAACGACTTGGAGATGTATGCTACCAGTCTCCATTTATTATCTTCACATTTAATTGATAGCACTCCTCTCATTGCAAAGTTAGAGGCATCTGCCTCAACTCTAAACTCCTTATCCAGATCAGGTGCAACTAGTAGAGGTCGACTTGTGAAGACCATCTTCAACTGCTCAAATGCTTTCTGTTGCTGCTTCTCCCACTTCCACCTCTCATCTTTCCTCATTAAATTGTTCAGGGGTCTGGCCAACTTTGCAAAATCTTTTACAAATTGTCTATAGTAGTTTGCAAGTCCCAAGAACTTTCTAACATCTCTGACCGTTTTAGGCACTGGCCAATTCAACACTCCTGCCACCTTATCTTCTTCCATCTCGATTTTCCCTTGACCCATTACTACTCCCAGAAAGTTTACTTTCTGCACCTTCCAGGCACTTTTTTCTGGTTTCACATATAAGTCGTTCTCCTCTAGTCTTCTCAACACCTCTTCTACAATCTCATCATGGCCTTCCTCCATCTCTGTTCCTATCAATACATTATCCACAAATGCTGCCACCTTTCCCTTGTTAATCATGTCTCTCAGAATTTTGTTCATCATGCCTTGGAATGTGGCAGGTGAATTTGTCATCCTGAAAAACATAACCACTAGTTCATATGACCCCACATGAGTAGTGAAGGCTGCCTTCCACTCATCTCCTTCCTTTATTCTCACATTGTTATAGCCCCACTAGAGATCCATCTTAGTAAACACCCTTTTGTTGCCCATAGAGTCTACTAGATCTGTGATTAATGGCAGAGGATAATTGTTCTTAACTGTCTGCTTATTGAGTCTCCTGTAATCCATAACCATGTGCTTCCCCCTATCCTTCTTGCCCACAAAGAACACTGGCAACATCTGGGGCGATTTAGAAGGTCTGATGTAACCCTTCTTTAAATGCTCATTGACAAATTTCTGTACCTCTTCCTTTTCGTTTCTGGAGAGAGGGTACACTCTCGCTTTGCTTGCTTTGAAATCGTCGTTGAGGTCTATCATATGATCCCATGCCTTTCTAACTGGCATTCTTTCTGACTCCACCTTCCCAAACACTTTCAACCATTTATGGAACCTTTTGGGTACCATTTCCTCCACCTTCCTATGATCTGCCTCTATTTCCTCCTCTCTTTCCCAATCTTCTTTCTCATCTACTGCCCATCTCACAATTTTCTTCTTGTCTTCTCTTATCTCTTTCTTCCCCTTTATCCTCACTACTTTTCCACACAATGGTGGACATCTTGTCATTCTTACTTCTCCTTTCTCCCAATCTATCTCTGGATTATGAGCTGCCAACCATAGCATATCCAAAATTACGTCTGTCTTTCCTAGTTCACAGACATCCATTCGTACTCTCTCTACATGCCCTTTGTAGAACATGTTCACTTCTACCTCATGTGTTATTGCACCTCCACTGTTCCCGGTGCCGTCCATATTTCTTACTTGCAGAGGTCAGTCCAACTTCATCAACTTGTATCCTCCCTTCTGAGCTAATCCTTTGCTCATGAATAAGCCCGTTGCTCCACTGTCCAACAATGCCTTTACTGTTCTCCCTTCATGCGTATCTACCTTTTCAATACCCACATTTATCCATACTTCTCTTAGAGGCTTAAACGTTCGCCTCACTTCTCTTGCTTCCTCCTTTTGCACTGCCTTCTGATTGACAGTTCCTGCCACTCTCCTCAGATCAGTGATTCCAGCCCCCTCCTTCTGGGCCCTAGGCACTGTCCGTTCTACCTCTCCTCCCCAATTCCACCATGGTACTTTCTTTCCTGTCCTACAAGGTGAACAGAAAATTTCCCCTTTCTCGTTTCTTTCCACTCTTTTCCCTACTACTGCGTCTTTGCCCCCACATGTGCTGCACTTTACTCTTTCTGCTCTTCTGCTCTCTGCTTCACTGTCTCTCCAGTTCCATACTTCTTTGCAGCTTCCACACCACATGTTGCATAGCTGCACCTTCCCCAGGAACCCCTGTCCCTGATTCTCCTCTGTCTTTGTCCCCTTATAGTTGCATCCTCTACATTCCACAAATGTTACGACCTCTCTGGGTGTCGTCCATCCCTCCATACACATTGCTGCTCCTCTTGGGGGCAGCCCCCTTGCTCCACTATGCTTCTTTACTTTCTCCCATACCTCACGTGAAGGTGCTATTTCTTCTCTTTTCCTTCCTTCCTTCCTCTTTTGACACTCCCACTTCTTGTGTCCCGCTTCTCCACACCTGAAACACTTCACTGCTTCTTCCACCTTTTCTTGCCTCCTCACTTCTTGCACTCCACACTGCATTACTCTGCTTCCCAAGGCTTCAAACCTATTACCCCCCACTATCCTCTCTTTTTGTTCTTTTCCCTTTCTGCACTTCCGGGCAAGATGCCCAAAACCACCACACTTCCTGCAGAGTCTTCCTTCTCTGCCTTCTAATTCTGCCCTTAATTTGGCGAGGGCGTGCCTTTCATTGAGCATATCACTCATGAGTCTATTGTATTGGTCCAGAGACATTGTGTTGTGTTCTGGACAGGTGAAGAGGTTTGTTTGGAAAAAAAAAAGAGGTATATATTGTTTGAGGGTGCATCGTCTTCTTCAAAGGGCTCACAGTATGTCTGCTGGGGTGCACAAGTCTTCTCCTAGCCAGGTGCCTACTGCCTTACTGACTACTGCCCTAATAGTACTTTGGCTATCACTCCATGGAGGAGATCCCTACTCTAATTGCCTTCTTAAGGATGCGGCGATATTCCTCTGCATAGACTGATCACAATAGACCAGTAGCACGAAGTAGATAGAATGAAGAAGTGTACATGTATACTAACAAGCACCACTCGATTATGAGGTCAGGTCTTAGATACAATACCCAAGCTTGGTACTGCACTACCACTGTTAGTCCCTAACTGACTAACAAGTCCCCTTAAGCTTGGGGCCCAGCTATCAGAAGTTTGGGAGTGATCTGAGTTGATCACCCACCAAGAGAACGATAAAAGTTGAGTTTGCTCAGAACCGAGGTGGTTAGGAGCTAGATGTGATAACGAGTTCTAGTGTAAGGCTTTGGATCATGGTTGAGTAACCCTAACCCTTAACCCTCTCTTTTGTCACAAACTTCATTCAGCCATAACTCCACAGATACTTGCACGATTCTCACGGTCTAGGATGCGTCGGAAAGCCCTCAAGTAGACCTTTCGAAAGATGCCCAAAACGTGTCAAAGCAATCAGTACTCATCGAGATATCAGTTAATCAGTGCTGGACACTGATCGGCAGATATCTCGGGAACCGCCAAACGCAGACGTTTGCTTCCACATGCACATGGAAGCTCTCTTCAATACACTTCTGACAACAATAAATAGACCTTAGGGAGATAAGATCCTGTAGAGATACAAGGACCTCAAGGTTTGGCATGACACTGATCTATTACCCATAGATGCACATCAATCCTTGAATACAACAAGGACAGCCCCTTATATAGTTAAGTTATTGCTATTCTGGACACAAAAAAACTGCCATATGTAGAACAATAGGCAGTAGACATGTGATGCTCTGTTCAGGTGCACAGACCATCATTTCCTATATATAAGGCTTCATAGTCTGAGGATTAGACCTCAGACTTAACAACATCTTTTGTTGCTAAACTACTTTGCATTTTTAAGCCTTTTGAAGACCACTCTTGTAAATCACAAACTAGTAAGTAACCATTTGTGATATCTTTATCGGAGATTGACAAAGAGAACTCATTAGAGTCCTCGCTGGATTGTGTACACTACTTATACATGTCCGATTATTTGTCCTTGTTTACTGATCCAACTACATTACATAATTAAAAGAAAATAAAAATAAAAAGAAAAAGAAATATTGACTTAGAGACAGAAGGCAATTCATGATACCTAGGTAGTAAAGAGTGAGAAAACTATATTAAATGACAGACTCTTTACCTCCAAGTATTTGCCTTCCAAAAAAATTTATCCATCTAAAGACCTCCCCACCCCTTCCATTTGTGATATCCACTGCCCCACACTAGCCTTTAGCCCCCATCATAGAACTTGATCATCATAGAACAATCCCATTGGATGTCATGAACTGCTATTTTCCCCTAAGTCAATATTTTCTTTTCTTTTTCTTTTTCTTTAATTAGGTAATGCGTTCAGATCAGTAAACAAGGACAAACAGTTGAATATGTATAAGCAGTATACAACAAACTAGTGAGGACTCTAACAAGTTCTCTTTGTCAACTCTGACTTAGAGTGTAATGATAAGCAAGTCGAGATGACCATCTTATCACACTCAACATTATGAGAGAACGAAAAGAACTCAATGGAGTTCTTCTATGGATTGCTCTACCTACTTATACATAATATCTATTTATCTATGTGTATGCTTAAGTAACTTCCCGTGATCCTTCTAGAATGTTCTTGACATATGACCTGTCATGTGACCAAGTCATGTGACCCCATCTTATCTTATCTCTTGTTCTATTTTTAGCATGCTTTGTCTAAACCATCCAAGAATAATTCCCATTCTTCCCATCCATCTAGGTATACTATTTTAGGTCTAGGCAGGTTTATGACATAGAGTGCAATTCGGGTTAAGGTTACACAGTCTAAACTAAGAATCATTACATTAGGATCAGATGACAGACACCACGATGAGTGCTCTGATTAAACTCCTTTTCAAGGGTATTAGTGACTTCCCTAGGGTTATCCTACCCTGAGAGAGAGCTTGAAGTGGTTTGTCTTTGTACTTACCATGCCCTAATATACTTTCCAAAGGTGATACCTAGATTTTGTAGAGGAATACATGTATTTGTAGTAAGCTATAGGGAGCTCTTCCATATGGGTATTGTTTAGTGATAGAGTATTTGTAGGATTCTTTTTGAGGGTGGATTCCCTCCTGTAGTAATCCTTAGTTGAGATAACCTCAGATTACACTCTAAGTCAGAGTTGACAGAGAGAACTCATTAGAGTCCTTGCTGATTGGCCTAGTTACTTATACACAAATCTATATTTACTAGTATTTGTCTACTTGAATTATCTTGTGGACTCCTTTTGAGTCATAGTGTCCTGCACACTTTGTACTATTACATAATAAATGAAAATAAAAAAGAAATAAAATGTTCTGCCACTGTGGATCCTCTAGCTTGCCTGTCATTTCATTATACCACCCCCCTCTCAAGCTTCCTTGTCCTCAAGGATCCTTTTTGTCAGGATCTATGGGACAATCCTGGATCCCCCTCAGAGAGTATGAGGTTAAAACAAGAAGAACTCAACAGAGTTCCCTCTATGAATTGACTAGCTATTTATACTTGTATATGTGGCTGTAACTAGTCTATTCTAAGAGAGATCAAGGTATCTATTAACTACCATCTGTCAAGTCTTGAGTAATTCCCCATGTCAGACAGCTTCTGCCCACATGTTTTCCTATACATGGTGGCTACCTGATAGGCATGTGATCTATCCCAGATCATCACTCAATTTTCCCATGCTTGTCCCTTTTATGATCATGATATTCCTGTGTTGTATTCGTTAAGTCATACTGTTGTTAATTAATTAAATTAATAAAGAAAAAGATAAGTGTTAGAGCAAATCATAATACTTTTTACAACTCATAGTCCCAATCGCCAATATTCCTCATCTCATCCTCCTCTTTCTCTTGTTGTTTCATCCATAAAAATAGATTGTGGCTTATTTTTGTGAATGGATTCTTCTTCCATTGCCTCCAATTTTCTTTTAGCCTCTTCCAGTACTCCTGCTCATACTTCCTTTCCCCCCATCCATACAACAACTTTGCTGTGTATTTCTCTAGTAACTCTCTGTTAAACATCTTTTTTTCTTTCTCTGTTTCATGTTGTCTGTGTTATAAACCGCCAATTTTCCCTAAGTCAATATTTATATTTCTTTTCTTTTTCTTTTCTTTTAAATTATGTAATATGGTCAGATCAGTAAATAAAGACAAATAATTGGACATGTATAAGTAGTGTACACAATCCAGCAAGGACTCTAACAAGTTCTCTTTGTCAACTCTGACTTAGAGTAGAGTTAAGCCTGAGATCGCTCACCAAAGACTAAGACTCTTACAGTCTGGCTTCTTCTTCTTTTGCCCTTCCATACTTCTTTTCAAATTCTTCTACTAATTCACTTGTATTCTTGAGATTTTCCTTGCTCTTCCAAGTGTCTTCTTTTGTCATACATCCCTTCCATCATACCAGGTATTTCTCTCTTCCTCATAGCCATCTCTTGTTCATTATCTTTTTCACTTCCCATTCTTCTTCTCCCTCGATCACTACAGGTTGTGGCATTTCCTTTTTTTGTCCTTCTACCTACCTTGTATACCTTCTTACTTTATTTACATTAACTACCAGATGTATTTTTACTGTACTAGGTAGCTCTAATTCTATTGTGTTTGTCAAGACTATTCACTTGACTCTATAAGGTCCGACAAACCTTTTCGTAAGTTTTTTTGTCCTTCTCCCCACTATTTGATATTTGAGATCCTTGGTGCTAAGTAGCACTAGGTCTCCTACTCGATACTCTTCTACTCTTCCCCTTGTAAGAATCTTAGTTGTGGTTGTGTAACCCTAACCTCAATCTCACCCTTTATTAGAGTTTGACAAAGAGAACTTATTAGAGTTCTCATTGGATTGTGTGCACTACTTATACAAGTCTGACTATTTGTACATGTTTACTGATCTGACATTATTACATAATTAAATGAAAAGAAAATAAAAAGGACAATAAATAATGACTTAGAGGAATTGAGCAGTTTATGATATCCCTATGCCTATCCACATATTTCTTCATGTTCTCTTGTGCTTTTTCTAATGCCACCTTTGCCTCCTCTTGAATTTCCTGCATCCTTTTCACAAACTTGTTTGCCTCCTCAAACCTCCCCTTTCTCCTGAGTTTGAACCCTATGCGAGGATCTCGTCTACTATTTACTTTAAAAGGTAATACTTTTGTACTTGTCTATACCTTATTGTTGTATGCAAACTCTGCTGTTCCCAACCATTCTGGCCATTGTTCCTGACAATGATCTATAAACATTCTTAAGTACTGTTCCAGTTCTTGATTCATTCTTTCAGTTTGCCCATCTGTCTGTGTGTCACAAACTTCATTTGGCCATAACTCCACAAATACTTGCACAATCCTCATGGTCTAAGATGTGTCTGGAAGCCCTTAAGTAGACCTTCCAAACAATGTCAAAATGTGTCAAAGTGATCAATACTCACTGAAATATCAGTTAATCAGTGCTGGACACTGATTGGCAAATATCTCAGAAACTGCCAAATGCAGATGTTTGCTTCTACATGCACATGGAAGCTCTCTTCAATACACTTCTGACAACAATAAATAGACCTTAGGGCAATAAGATCCTGTAGAGATACAAGGACCTCAAGGTTTGGCATGACACTGATCTATTACCCATAGATGCACATCAATCCTTGAACACAACAAGGACAGTCCCTTATATGGTTAAGTTATTGCTATTCTGGACACAAAAAGACTGCCATATGTAGAACAATAGGTAGTAGAACATGTGATGTTCTGTCCAGGTGCACAGACCATCTATTTTTGTATATAAGGCTTCATAGTCTGAGGATTAGACCTCAGACTTAACAACATCTTTCATTGCTTATTCTACCCTGCTATCAAGCTTTGAGAAACTCTCTTCAACCAATCACAAACTAAGTAAGTAACCATTTGTGATACAGGCATATCATGGTGTAGCCTAATTACTTCCGCTCTCAACTTCTCATCTCTGGGAACATATACTTTTCCCTCTTTCAGCATTAGGCCATCTTCCTGATACCATTCCTCGTCTCTCAACATCTTTACTCCTGCTCATTTCATTTCTTCCACTACTTTTAATACCTCATCATCTTTTGCCTCATATTTCCTTACTTTATCCAGTAAGTCCACTCCTTCTATAACCACTTCCATTACTCTAATCATTTTTGCTTCTAACCACTCTTTCTTTACTAGCATCTGTTCCTTGTTGTCTTTTTTTACTCCAATCTCCCAATCTGGTCTCCTACTCAACCCATCTGTCTTTCCCATCTTACTTTCTGAAATATGCTTTAGTATGAAGTCAAACCTAGACAAGTATAGAGCCCATCGTGCTTGCTGGTGTCATGCTAGACAATTAATTTTGGCATTATAAGTGACATTTAGAACCTAATAATCATAATAAATGGCTCTTAAGAGAGAATCAGCTCCCTAAACATAACCACTAGAAGTCCAGTCATGTACTCGAGAACACTATCTAAGTAGCAGAGTAGTGGCTGCAATTACCACTATCAGTACCTCATAATGCTTTCCAGATGGTCTCATATCATATCTATAAGATGGACTCCCCCCTAGAAGTGCTCTCGAGAGCAAACTCGACCTTAGAAGCATTTCCCTTGATAATGATGTCATTAGGTAACTGACCCCTGGTTTATAATAGGAACACCATCAGAGGCCATACATCAGTCCTGATTGGCAGTCCAAATATAGAAGAACAAGACAAGGATACACTGAATGTCATCAGGAAGGGATAGGAAGAAGAAGGATCTGAGAGGTGTGCACAGAAAGCAGAGGAGAGAGTAGAGGAAGGTTTAGGAGAGGAATCAGGAGAGTAGGAAGCAGAGAGGAGTGACATCAATGATAAAGACACACTCAAGAGCAGTTGGACCAATATCCAAAGAACCTCTCAAGCACCCAAGAACCCTTAGAACAGGCTCAAGGTTGGCTGACAAGATAAAGAAAGTTAGTAGGAAATGGACAGGGAGTACGGAGAGCAGCTGTTGTATGATTGGATGCAGACTCAACTCATTCTACCTGCCTTTTTGAGTAATCTGGAGGATTTCTTTCTTATCTTGTTTGTTGCATTCTGGGCTTTGTAATACTAATATAATACTCTAGTAGCATGGAGAGGTGCAGGGAGAAGAACCCCCATCTTTGCCCTTTGTTGCTCTAGAGCTGAAACTCGACTTGAGTGACTAAGAACTCTTTTTCTGTCTTTCTCTTTTAGAAAAACTTTATAAAACTTCCCTCAAGGGATACCCACTCTAAAGAAGGACTTGGGCATTTGCTTGGACTAGGAGCTAAACCACTTGCTACATGTTTTTGGAGTAAGTTGCCAACTGTACAGTCAGTTGAGAGCAAGCTTGCATGAGGGCAACATGAGATCTAGATAGACTGCTGTATTGATGGCAAGCTAGCCTACTAGACTAGTACCTTGGACAGTAGTGCTACAGTGTGAGAGGAATGCACACCTTTGAGATCCAACTGGTGAGAGTGCTCTCAAACAGAAACTAAAAACATTTCTTTTATTCTAGTGTCTAATAATAAGCTTTTACTATCTTGTGAGCCCCTCCCTTTTATATTTGATTACCTCCCCAGTGCCTACTCAATTGCACACAATTGTAGAATGACTTGGAGATTTTAATTCTCTGGCTTGGTAGTACCCACTTTTGTAAGGACAGTAAAGCACATTTATATTTCTATCTACACACACATTCCAAAAATTCCCTTTACCTATCCCCATCACTGATGATTCAATTTTTGATTGCTCATGAAATACTCCAGATTCTTATGGTTGGTCCAGATCTCAAACTTACTTTTGGATCCTTTCAGGAAGTGTCTCCATACCTCTAAGCAGCATATTACCGCTAACATTTCCTTATCGTGTATCTTGTAGTTCCTTTCTGTTTTATTTAACAATTTGGAAATATATGCTACTGGTCTCCACTTGTTATCCTCACACTTAATAGACAACACTCCTTCTATTGCAAAGTTAGAGGTATCCGCCTCCACTCTAAACTCCTTATCTAGGTCGGGTGCAACTAGTAGAGGTCAACTCATGAAGACTGTTTTCAACTGCTCAAATGCTCTTTGCTGATCATCTCCCTATCTCCCTAGCTCCACTTTTTCTTCTTCCTCGTTAAATTGTTCAAGGGTCTAGCTAATTTTGTAAAATCCTTCACAAATTGTCTATAGTAATTTGCAAGTCCCAAGAACTTTCTAATATCTCTGACCATCTTCAGTATCGGCCAGTTCAACACTCCTGCCACTTTATCTTTCTCTATCTCAATCTTTCCCTGATCCATTACTACTCCTAGGAAATTCACCTTTTGCACTTTCCAAGTACACTTTTCTGGTTTCACATATAGGTCATTCTCTTCCAACCTCCTCAATACTTCCTCCACAATCTCATCATGATCCTCCTCCGTTTCCATCTCTATCAGCATGTCATCTACAAATGCCACCACCTTCCCTTTATTGATCATGTCTCTCAGGATTTCATTCATCATGCTCTGAAACATGGCGGGCAAATTTGTTATTCCAAAGAACATCACTACTGGTTCATATGACCCCACATGTGTGGTGAAGGCCGTTTTCCACTCGTCTCCCTCCTTTATCCACACATTATTGTAACCCTACCAGAGATCCATTTTAGTAAAGACTCTTTTATTTCCCATAGAATCTACTAAGTCTGTAATTAATGGCAGAGGATAATTGTTCTTAACCATCTGCTTGTTGAGTCTCCTATAGTCCATAATCATGTGCTTCTCCCCATCTTTTTTGTCCACAAAGAACACTGGTGATGTTTGGGGCAATTTTGAAGGTCTGATGTATCCCTTCTTCAGATGCTTATCAATGAACTTTTGTACCTCCTCCTTTTTGTTTCTGGATAGAGGATAGACTCTTGCTTTGCTAGCCTTGAAGTCATCATTGAGATCTATCACATGATCCCATACCTTTCTAACCAGCATTCTTTCAGACTCCATCTTTCCGAATACTTTCAGCCACTTATGGAACCTCTTAGATACCATTTCCTTCACCTTTCTATGATCTGCCTCTATCTTTTCCTCTCTTCCCCAACCCTCTTCCTTGTCTACTGCCCATCAAACGATTTTCTTTTCATCTTCTCTTATTTTCTTCTTCCCTTTTATTCTTACTGCTTTCCCATACAATGGTGGACATCTCGTCATTCTAACTTCTCCTTTCTCTCAATCTATCTCTGAATTATGGGCCACTAGCCATAGCATACCCAAAATTATATCCGTCTTTCCCAGCTTGCACACATCTATTCTAACTCTCTCTACATGTCCTTTGTAGAACATGTTTACTTCTACCTTATGTGTAATTGCACCCCCACTGTTTCCAGTGCTGTCTATATTTCTTACTTGTAAGGGTCGATCCAGTTTGATCAACCTATATCCTCCCTTCTGAGCTAAACTCTTGCTCATAAACATTCCTGTCACTCTGCTATCTAGCAACACTTTCACTGTCCTTCCTTTATGCATATCTATCCTTTCAATACCCACAGTCATCCATACTTCTCTTAGAGGCTTAAATGTTTGCCTCACTTCTCTCGCTTCCCCTTTCTTTTGCACTACCTTCTGATTGACAGTTCCTACCACCTTACTCGGATCAGTGATTCCAGCCCCTCCCTTCTGGGCCCTAGGCACTGTCCATTCCATTTCTCCTCCCCAATTCCACCACGGCGTTTTCTTTCCTGTCCTACAGGGCAGACAGAAAATTTCCCTCTTTTCTTTCTTCTTTACTCTTTCTTTTACCGTGTCTCTTACATCACACACACTACATACCACCCTTTCTGCTCTTCCACTTTGCACCTCCCTTTCTCTCCACTCCTTTGCTTTCCTACAACTTTCACACCACATGTGTAACAACTGCCTTTTACCCAGGAACCCTTGTCCTTGGTTCTCCTGAGTTTTGGTGCCCTTATAATTGCATCCACAACACTCCACAAAGGTCACCATCTCTCTCTGCATCATCCATCCTTCCATGCTTGTCCTAGCTCCTCTAGGGGGTAGTCCTTTTGCACCAGAGTGCAGTTTTACTTTCTCCCAGACTTCCCATAGAGGTGCCGCTTCCTCATTTCTACTCCTCTCGTTCTTCTTTGGACACTCCCATTTCCTGTGCCCCTCCTCTCCGCATGCAAAACATCTCATTTCTACCTTTTCTATTACTTCTTGCCTCCTTACCTCCTTTACCCCACATTGCATCACTCTGCTCTTCAATACTTTGAACCTATTCTCCACCACTGCCTTCCTTTTCTGTTCTTCTCCACTTTTGCACTTCCAGGTGAGGTGCCCAAACCTCCCACATCGCCTGCACAACCTCCCTTCTCTTCCTTCTAGCTCTGCCCTTAATTTGGCGAGGGCACACCTTTCATTGAGCATATTGCTCATGAGTTTATTGTATTGGTCCAGAGACATTGTGTTATGTTCTGGACAGGTGTTTGTATGTAAAGAAAAAGGTGTGTATTTGTTTGAGGGTGATGTATTATCTTCTTCAAAGGGCTCACTGTAGTGGACTCAAGCTAGGGTTAACTTAAGTGCACACTCTTTATCAGAGTTGACAAAGAGAACTCGTTAGAGTCCTCGCTAATTGGTCTAGTTACTTATATGTGAATCAGTATTTACTAGTATTTGTCTACTTGAATTATCCCACAGACTCCTTTTGAGTCATAGTGTCCCGCGCACTTCAAACTATTACATAATAAAAGGAAATGAAAAAGAAATAAAATAATCCGCCGCCGCAGATGCTCCAGCTCGCCTGCTGTTTTATTACACCACCCCCCTCTCAAGCTTCCTCGTCCTTGAGGATTTTACAACTCACTGTCCCAATCCCCTATGTTTCCCATTTCATCCTCTTCTTGTTGTTTTATCCGTAAGAACAGATTATGGCTTACTTTAGCAAATGGATTCCTTTTCCATTGCCACCAATTTTCTTCTAACCTTTTCCAATACTCCTGCTCGTATTTTTTCTCCCCCCACCCATATAATAATTTTGCCGTGTACTTCCCTGGCAATTCTCTGTTGAACACATTCTTTTCTTCCTCCCTTTTTTGCTGCCTTGTTTTTTCTTCTTCTTCCCTTCCGTATTCCTTTTCAAACTCTTCTACAAGATCACTTGCATTTTTAAGGTTTTCCCTACTTTCCCAAGTGTCTTCCTCTGCCATACACCCCTTCCATCGTACTAGGTACTTATCTCTCCCTCGTACCTGTCTTTTATTCATTATCTTTTCTACCTCCCACTCCTCTTCACCTTCGATTACCACAGGTTGTGGCATTTCTTTCTTCTGTCCTTCCACCTGACTGGTGTATCTTCGTACTCTACTTACATTAACTACCAGATGAATCTTTACTGTACTAGGTAGTTCTAATTCTATGGCATTCGTTGAAACTATTGACTTGACCTTATAAGGTCCGACAAATCTCTCTGTAAGTTTTTCCGTTCTCCTGCCCACCATCTGGTATTTGAGATCCTTTGTGCTGAGCAGCACTAGATCTCCCACTTTATACTCCTCCACTTCTCCCCTATGCCTATCCACATACTTCTTCATGTCCTCTTGTACTTTACTGAGTGTTACTTTTGCCTCTCCTTGTATCTCCTGCATCCTTTCCACAAATTTGTTGGCCTCCTCAAACTTTCCCTTCTTCCTCAACTCGAATCCCATT